>LSQX01046084.1_pt1 | contig 59383 bp, 54 predicted proteins | sample 654561 | NCBI WGS metagenome assembly LSQX01 (sample SAMN04489861, study PRJNA283612) | anaerobic digester metagenome | isolation source: 4 biogas reactors fed with cattle manure at either 37C or 55C with and... | place: Denmark: Kongens Lyngby | collected 2014
GTATAACTGCCTGCTGAGTTTTTCAACTGATCATAAGTTTTTTGGTCATCTACTGATACAGCAGAAGGACTATATCTCATGATTTGCTCTTCAATGCTATTTAGTTCATCTTTGGCTGCCAAACCAATAACCTGAAACTTATCCCGGTGCAGATCAATGACTTGCAAGGCCTGGATGCCAATAGAACCAGTTGAGCCTAAAATAACTACTTTCGTCTTTTTATTAGCTGCCATTATATTTTCCTCCGCAGTAAACTGTTAAAAATTCCTGCCCGATAACATGCAATTACAATTACAACAAGCACTGGTCCTGCAATCATACCTGCTATTCCGCCCAGTTTTAATCCCATGTATAGTGCTATTAAGGTGGCTAAGGGGTGTAACCCTATGTTATCGCCAAGAATTTTGGGTTCTGAAAACTGACGCACCGCTGAAATAATAATATATAAAATGAGTAAGCTCACTGCCATTTTTGTCTTGCCTGTCATTAACTCCCATATGATCCAGGGTACAAACAGAGTTCCCGGGCCTACTATAGGCAAAATATCCAGTAAACCTGTGACAATTCCTATTGTCAGATAATAATCAATACCCATAATCCTCAGCCCGACAATGGTCAGGAGCCCTGTAATGGAAATCAAAATACTGTATGCTTTGAAAAAACCTATCAAAGCCTGAAATAATTCAGCGACAATCTGCCTGGTCTGGGATTGTGCAGCAGCAGGGATAAAACTAAATAAAAAAGTTCTTATCAGTGCCCGGTCCTTGATGATCAAGTAAGTAGCAACCGTTGCTATCATGATGAAAATAAACATATTGGGAAGAGCAGTTAAAATTTGCACCATACTGTTGACTGTAGTCTCCATAAAAGACTTCAATAAATTCATGGCGTTTTCAAGGTTGTCCTGTAATGTTTTCTCAACTTCAAGGGGCAGGTCCAACTGCAAATAAAACAGCCTTATGTCACCAATGGCTGAAATAAACTGATTTATGGTCTGATCGCTATATGCCATCATACGTGGATATAACCCTGATAATTCATCAATAACTTTTACAATCAGGGCAGAAACAATGTAAAAAAATCCTCCCACCGACAAAACCAGGCTGAATATAACTGCCCAGCTCCGTCTTAATCTTATTCTAATTTCAAAAAAATTTACCAGAGGCTCTACAAGTACTGCTATCACCAGTGCAATAATAAAAGGCGCCAGCAACACCGGTAATTTCGCCAGGATCCCTCCAAATAAGGGAAAAACATAGACCAGGAGTAAATAGACAGCTAATAAAACTAAAACTCCTATGGACATTTTTATAAGCAGTTTCAAGTATTTTTGTAACTCAGGTTCCAAGTAAATACACCTGCTTTCACCCTATATAAAAAGTAAACAATAACAAAATACCAAGGGCGCCACCAGTAAAAAACTATCAAAGCGGTCCAGAATACCACCATGGCCAGGAATAATTCTGCCTGTATCCTTCACCGCAAAATAACGTTTCATTCCCGAAATGAACAAATCGCCAAATTGAGCTGATATACTAGCCAGTATACCTAATAATATAACATATGCCCAAAAATCTGTTTCCATTTCAGTAAGCAAGAAAAATAAAACTGCTGTAATAATTGTTAGTACTATACTTCCTATGGCTCCTTCCCAGGTTTTATTAGGGCTTAAGAGAGGGGCCAGTTTATGTTTCCCGAAAAAACGTCCGCCAAAATAACCGCCTGTATCACTGGCCCAGGTTAATAAAAGAGCCAATAGAATAACCAGGGATTCATTTTGAAAATCTGTCATTCGCATGGCAAAGCTCAATAAAAATCCTATAAAGAATGCGCCGAAAAAAGATAGTCCGCTATCTACAACTGTAAGCTGCGGGTATTTCAAAACCGAATCGATAACAAATATAATGATTAAAAAAAATATTCCTGGATACAGCCATTGCTCTGCCTGGTAAGAGAATAACATGAATAACAGCAGCAGATAGCCCGGAATTATTAAAGGTTTATACTGACTCTTTCCCATCATTTGCAAATACTCATAATAGGCGATCAGACCAAGCAGCAGCACAAAGCCCTGCCAGAAGATACCTCCCGCATAAATAATGAGGAATATAGCACTGATGCCAATTAAAGCACTTAATAATCTGGTTTTAAGCATTTTATTTACTCCTGCAAGAAACGATTATTTTAGTCCACCAAATCTTCTCTCTCTCTGCTGATAGCTCCATATGGCATTCATCAGCACTTCCCGGTTAAAATCGGGCCACATACATTGGGTAAAAAACAATTCTGTATAAGCGATCTGCCATAACATGAAATTACTTAAGCGCATTTCTCCGGCTGTTCTTATCAATAAGTCAGGATCAGGAATATCCCCGGTATAAAGCAGGCTGTTGATTAAATTTTCATCAATAGTATCAGGACTTGCCTTGCCGCTTTTTACCTGAGCAGCTATTTGCTGCACAACACGAAGGATCTCCTTACGGGAACCATAGTTTAGAGCAATATTAAAAATCATACCTGTATTATTGCCGGTTTTTTCTATTGCGTTATTTATACTGCTTATACACACTCTGGGCAAAGTAGAATAATCCCCGGTTATTTTTATTTTTATATTATTTTTATGTAATTCATTAATTTCTTTTTCAATATATTCCACTAATAATTGCATCAGATAATTTACTTCCTCCGCCGGCCTTTTCCAATTCTCGGTGGAAAAAGCATAAACTGATAATATCGGGATTTTTATTTCAGCACAAGCCTCAACCGTTCTTTTCAAAGCCTGCATTCCCGCTTTATGCCCCATGGTACGCGGCATTAATTTCTGACTAGCCCAGCGCCCATTGCCATCCATAATAACAGCGATATGGCGGGGAAGTTTTTTTATATCAATCATTTCTTCATATTTACTGACCAAATCTTTGTACTCCTTCTTTTTAAAGTACAAAACCCCCAATAAGGGGGCATATTCATTAAGCTAATATTAACAGATAAAGGACGATGTTGGATACCAATTTAAACCTCCATTACATCTTTTTCCTTAGCTTGCAAAATGGCTTCTATATCCTTTACCCCTTTATCAGTGACTTTCTGTATTTCATCATTGCCTTTCTTTGCTTCATCCTCTGAAACCAGCTTGTCTTTTTCCGCTTGTTTAATCAGGTCGTTGGCTTCACGGCGAATATTTCTTATGGCAACTTTTGCTTCTTCAGCACGTTTCTTTACCACTTTCACTAGATCTTTGCGTCTTTCTTCGGTTAACTGGGGTACTGCCAGTCTAATAACATTTCCGTCATTGGAAGGATTGATTCCCAGATCAGATTTCATAATCGCTTTTTCAATATCGGTAATACTATGTTTATCCCAGGGTTGAATAACCAGTAATCTGGCCTCAGGCACAGTGATATTGGCCAGTTGATTTAATGGTGTAGGTTCTCCGTAGTAATCCACCATGATCCTGTCCAACATACCCGGGTTAGCTCTTCCAGCTCTCATTGATGCCAAATCCTTAGTGAGAAATTCGATGGCTTTTTTCATTCTGTCCTCAGAATCTTTTATTATTTCCTTAATCATTAGCCTTACCTCCTACATAAGTCCCGATATTCTGTCCCATAACAGCTTTTAATATATTGCCGTTTCTGGTCAGGTCAAAGACGATAATCGGTATGCCATTGTCCATACAAAGTGATGCAGCAGTGGAGTCCATTACCCCCAAGCCTTTATTAAGTACATCAAGAAAATGCAAAGAATCATACCTGACGGCATTTGGGTTGTGCACAGGGTCTGAATCATATACTCCGTCAACCTTTTTCGCCATTAGTATCACTTCAGCCTCTATCTCGGCAGATCTTAAAGCGGCAGTGGTATCTGTGGAAAAATAAGGATTTCCGGTTCCGGCTGCGAAGACTACAACCCGCCCCTTCTCCAGGTGGCGAATAGCTCTTCTTCTAATATATGGTTCAGCTACTTCTTTCATCTCTATGGCTGACATAACACGGGATTCCATACCCTGCTTTTCCAGGGCGTCCTGCAAAGCCAATGAATTAATAACGGTGGCCAGCATTCCCATATAATCAGCTGTGGCTCTGTCCATGCCCTGGGCACTACCGGCAACACCCCTCCAGATATTACCCCCGCCTACAACTATCGCTACCTGAACGCCGACTTTGACGACTTCAACCACTTGACGGGCGATTGATGAGATTATAGTATTATCAACACCGTATCCGGTTTCACCTGCCAAAGCTTCTCCACTAAGTTTTAAAACAATCCTCTTGTACTTGGAAGCGCCCAAAAGAATAACCCCCTAGCTGCTGTATTATTTTATTTGTGACATTACCTCGGCAGCAAAATCAGTATCTTCTTTTTCAATTCCTTCGCCCACTTCGAAACGAGCAAATCTGCGTATTGAAATATTTTCTCCGATCTTGGCGACATTTTCATGGAGCAACTCCTGTACAGTCTTGTCGGGATCTTTAATATAGGGCTGTTCCAAAAGGCAGTTTTCTTTATAATATTTTTCAATACGCCCTTCAACCATTTTATCTATTACTTTTTCCGGTTTTCCTTCTTCTATAGCCTGGGCTCTGAGTACTTCTTTTTCATGGTTAACAACACTTTCCGGAACCTCTTCACGTCTTACATAAGAGGGATTGGAAGCCGCGATTTGCATAGCTATGTCATAGGCTAATTGTTTAAATTCATCGGTTTTTGCCACAAAATCAGTTTCACAATTCACTTCAACCAGAACACCGATCCGACCTCCGCCATGTATATAAGAAATAGCTACGCCTTCAGAAGCAGTTCTGCCTGCTTTCTTGGCTGCTTTTGCCAGGCCTTTGGCTCTTAATTCATCAATGGCTTTTTCAATATCTCCATTTGTTTCCACCAGCGCTTTTTTACAATCCATCATTCCAGCTCCGGTTCTTTCCCGGAGCTCTTTTACCATTGCAGCTGTTACCATGGTGTTAAACCTCCTGTTATTCAATCAAGTTATATGTTTGAAAAAGGGGTGTTTTAGGGAAACCCTATTCACCCCTTTATTTTCTAATTATGCAGTAACCTGTTCGCCCTGTCTGGCTTCCAGTACCGCATCTGCTATCTTGGATGAAATTAGTTTCACCGCTCTGATTGCATCATCATTACCGGGGATCACATAATCAACTTCATCTGGATCACAATTAGTATCAACAATAGCAACCACTGGTATACCCAACTTACGAGCTTCAGCTACCGCTATTCTCTCCTTGCGAGGATCTACAATAAAAACTGCTCCAGGCAGCTTATCCATGTCTTTGATGCCGCCTAAGAATCTTTCCAGGCGTTCTCTTTCATTTATAAGCTTTGCCACTTCTTTTTTGGTTAAAACCTCAAAAGCGCCATCCTGTTCCATTTTTTCCAGTTCTTTTAATCTGAAAACCCGTTTACGGATGGTTTTGTAATTGGTTAACATTCCGCCTAACCAGCGCTGGTTAACAAAATACATACCGCACTTTTGTGCTTCTTCCTTAATGGTTTCCTGAGCTTGTTTTTTTGTACCTACAAAAAGAATTCCCTTCCCATCGGCAGCAACGTTTTTAACAAAATCGTAGGCTTCCGTGAATTTCTTCACCGTCTGCTGTAAGTCAATAATGTAGATGCCGTTTCTCTCCATATAAATGTAAGTGGCCATCTTAGGGTTCCATCTGCGTGTCTGGTGTCCGAAATGCACTCCTGCCTCCAGAAGCTGTTTCATAGTAATTACTGACACCAATAACACCTCCTTTCAGTTTTAAATCCTCCGCTGCTTCATCCTCCTTAAAAACTATTGCTAGCACTGTTTAAGAAGTCCGGCAGCGTGTGTAATCACCATCAAATAATATACCACAATACATGGATTTGATGCAATATCTATACCAATATTGTGTTAGCCAGTATAATTATGAGATCAAATTAGTCAATTATTATTTGTCTCTTAAAAAAAAGCCAGCTTGTAATAAGCTAGACTTTTTAATATTTAATTTTGTTTTTGTAACTCAGAGAGCAAATATTCATTTAAAATTTTGATATAAGTACCTTTCATACCTAAAGACCTTGACTCAATCACATTGGCACTTTCAAATTTACGTAGTGCACTTACGATCACAGAGCGTGTGATACCAACTTTATCCGCAATACGGCTGGCAATCAGCAAACCTTCTTTACCATTTAATTCGGCCATAATATGTTCGATTGCTTCTCTTTCTGAATAAGAAAGGGTGGCCAGTGCAATTTGCACAGAAGCTTTTTTCCTGGCTTCTTCTTCGATTCTTTCCGAACGCATTCGCATAATTTCATTGGCAACCACGATGGCTCCGTATTCCGCCAGCACTATTTCTTCATCGGTAAATTCTTTGTTTTCACGCATGAGGATCAATGTTCCAACCCTTCTGGCTCCGCCAAAAACCGGAGTTATTGACCAGATCCTGGTGGAACAATCGCAGGTAACATTATCAGGGTTGAAGAAACATTTGCGGCCTTCTTCAAGAGTGAAATTGGTTTTGGTCTCTTGTAAATTACTGAGTTCCTGATTAAAGCTTTCCGGGAATCTTTCCGCATGATTCATAAGGTCTTCAACTGCACTGCATGTTGCCTCTTCATTAAATGCATATCCGCCGATTTGACCTCTCCGGCCCACAATAAATACACTGCACTCCAAATTCTCAGACAGAACCTGAGCCATTTCATAATAATCAACTGCGGATTGACCAATTTTTTTCAGTATTTTGTTTATGGCCCTAGATTTTTCCAATAAACTTTTTCCCATCAAAAAACCTCCTACAATATATATCTGCTCAGATCATCATCTTCAACAATGGATTTCAATTTTTCTTTCACATAATTAAGGTCAATTATGATTTCCTGTCCCTGCATTTCCGGTGAATCAAAAAGCAGATCTTCCAAAACTTTCTCCATAATTGTGTGCAAACGGCGTGCTCCGATATTCTCTGTTTTTGCGTTTACATCAAAGGCCATTTGAGCCAAATAGTCGATTGATTCTTCATTAAAGGTAATTTTGACTTTTTCAGTAGCCAGTAATGCAGTGTATTGTTTGATCAAAGAATTATTGGGTTCCTTAAGTATCCTTTTCAAATCCTCTTTGTTCAAACTTTCCAATTCCACTCTTATAGGAAATCTACCCTGCAGTTCAGGAATTAAATCTGAAGGCTTACTTACATGGAAGGCTCCTGCTGCAATAAATAAGATATGGTCTGTTTTAACCGGACCATATTTAGTCATAACAGTTGCACCTTCTATAATCGGCAGGATATCTCTTTGTACTCCGCCCCTTGAGACATCAGGCCCGTAAGAACTATCCCGGCTGGCAATCTTATCGATTTCATCCAGAAACACGATGCCGTCTTCTTCCGCTCGTTTTATGGCGATTCTGTTCACTTCATCCATATCGATTAAAAGCTGGGCTTCCTCATTGGTTAGAATCTTTCTTGCCTCGGAGACTGTTACTCTGCGCTTTTTCTTTTTTTTGGGCACCATATTACCAAACATATCCCTAAGATTAATGCCCATCTCTTCCACTCCAGAGCCTGAAATAATCTCCATAAATGAAGTATTTTTCTCTTCCACATCTATTTCAATTATTTCATCTTCCAATTCAAGGCGTTTTACTTTTTGTTTCACGATCTCCCTTTTTTGCAAAATTGCTTGGGCATTTAAATCATATTCATCTTCATCTCTTTGTTCCGTTTCAACATTATGACCAAGCAGTAATTCCCAAGGATTTTTGGCTACTTTCTTTTTTTTGGGCAGGGGAACTATGTAACTTGCTATTCTTTCCTCGGCCAAATCTCTCCCTTTACTTTCCACCTCCTCGTATTTCTCCATTTTCACCAGACGAATTGAAGTCTCAATCAAATCGCGTATCATGGAATCAACATCCCGGCCAACATAACCTACCTCTGTAAATTTACTGGCCTCCACTTTTATAAAAGGCGCCTTAACCAATTTTGCCAGGCGGCGCGCAATTTCAGTTTTACCTACTCCAGTCGGGCCTATCATAATAATGTTTTTGGGGTATATTTCATCCCGCACATCTTCCGGCAGCAGTTTTCTGCGATAGCGATTTCTGAGTGCAATTGCAACAGCCTTTTTAGCTGCCTGTTGACCAATAATATGTTTGCCCAGTTCTTTAACAACTTCCTTAGGTGTAATGTTATACATGGCGATCCTCCCAGCGGCCAGCTTCGATCACTTCCATGGTGATATGATCATTGGTATAAATACATATTTCTGCAGCTATTTTAAGTGCTTCGCGAGCAATTTGCCGGGCCGGCATATCAGTAAACTTGTAAAGAGATTTTGCTGCTGCAAGGGCGTATGAACCGCCTGAACCAATGGCAGTAATAGCATCATCAGGCTCGATTACTTCTCCGGTACCGGATATGAGGAACATTTTTTCTCTGTCAGCAACAATAAGCAGCGCTTCCAACCGCTGCATTGTCCTGTCTGTTCTCCAATCCTTGGCCATATCTACTGCTGCTTTGGTAAGATTGCCCCCTGATTGTTTTAGTTTTTCTTCAAATCTGGCAAATAAAGTAAAGGCATCAGCAACAGCACCGGCAAAACCAGCTATCACTTTGCCTTCATATAATCTTCTAATTTTTGTGGCATTATGTTTCATGATGGTGTTCTGGCCAAATGTTACCTGCCCATCTCCGGCTATAGCAGTCTCATTATCTTTCCTAACAGCTACGATTGTGGTTCCTTGAAACATAATTACCTCCTGGGATGTGTATTATTATATATATTTTTGATATTTTCTCTGGTTAAATGAGTATAGATTTGCGTGGTGGATAGTTTCACATGTCCCAATAACTCTTGTACTGCCCTTAAATCTGCACCGTTATTTAATAAATGTGTGGCAAAAGAATGCCTTAATGTGTGGGGGCTGATTTTCTGATTTAATGATATTTCCTTTACATATTTATTAAGTACATTTCTAACCCCTCTGTTTGATAGCCGACCGCCAAACCTATTTAAAAAGACAGCCTCTTCCTCACTGTCTTCTCCCTGCTTGATCAAAAATGGCCTGCTTTTCCTTAGATAAAGCTCCAACGCTGCTTTGGCCTTATGCCCCAGCGGTATTAACCGATCTTTACCGCCCTTACCGGTTACCTTTATATACTCTTCAGCAAAATCCAAATCTTTTAAATTCAACCCGGTCAGTTCACTGACTCTGATACCAGAAGAGTATAGGGTTTCCATTATTGCTTTATCTCTTATACTATTTGGATTTTTTAAATCCGGCGCTTTCATTAATAAATCGATTTCCTGGTTATATAAAAACTTGGGCAGCTTCTTTTCTTGTTTTGGTGTAGATACTGCCGCAATAGGGTTATCGCTTAAAATATTCTGCCGACATAAATACTTGACATAGGACCTTAAAGCAGCCAGCTTTCTCGCTGCTGTTGCTTTACTTTGGCCTTTATTCTGAATACTGGCCAGATATTCACGGACCGACTTGTGGTCAATCAAATCATTGGTCATTTGTTCAAAAGGCAGGTTTTCTTTTGCCGCCAGAAATTGAAAATACTGCATTAAGTCTGTTTTATAATTGGAGATGGTAAATTTCGACGCATTTTTTTCCACTCGCATATGGTTCAGAAAGCTCTCAATATCCCGAAACAGCATATTTTCCACACTCCTGTTAAAAATGCTAGCATAATATGCATTATTTTACAACAACTCCATAAACAATTCTGAATATTTGTTAAGCTCTGCCAATGCTCTTTCCGTATATGCTTCGTAACGTTGCACTTTGTTTCTGATTCGCTGGTTCAGCGGAGGGAGTAATCCAAAATTGGCGTTTACCGGTTGAAAATTTTTGGCATTGGAATGAGTAATGAAATCAATCAAAGCACCCAGCATAGTATTAGCTGAAAGAATTACCGGTTCTCTGCCCTTTACCAGGTTCACCACATTGATACCAGTAACTATTCCAGTGGCTGCAGACTCCATGTATCCTTCCACACCGGTAATCTGCCCGGCAAAAAAGACCCGATCATTGCCTTTGAACTGCAGAGTGGGTTTCAGTATATTGGGACTATTAATATAAGTATTACGATGCATTGCCCCGTAACGAACAAATTCCGCATTTTTAAGGGCCGGTATCAGGCGGAGTATCCGATCCTGTTCTCCCCAGCGCAGCCGGGTTTGAAATCCTACCAGACCATAAATTTGTCCTGCTTGATCTTCCTGACGTAACTGCAAGACTGCATAGGCAAGGTCATCTCCATCGGGACCGGTGAGACCTACCGGCCGCATAGGTCCGTAACATAAAGTATCTTTCCCTCGTCTGGCCATGATTTCGATTGGCATGCAGCCGCTGAAAAATAAGTTTTTATCTATGCTGTGCCCTTCTTTAATATCCGCATCAATCAGGTTATCATAAAACTCCTGATATTCAGCCTTACTTAACGGACAGTTATAATAGTCATCTGTTCCTTTTCCATATCGGGAAGCTTTAAAAGCCTTAGTTTTATCAATACTTTCTTCCGTTACACTGGGAGCTATGGCATCAAAAAAATACAGGTTGTCTTCACCGCCCAGCAAAGCTATTTGCCGACTCAGAGCCTCTGAGGTCAGGGGCCCGGTTGCAATGATGCTGATTTCATCTTTAGGAATGCTGGTTACTTCCTGTCGATTTATGCGAATATTGGGATGGCTAGTTATTTTAGCAGTTACCAGTTCGGCAAATACATTTCTGTCTACCGCCAAAGCGGAACCGGCAGGGACTCTGGCTTTATCTGCGCACCAAAGTAAAAGAGAACCAAAAGTCTTCATTTCTTTTTTCAGCAATCCCTGTGCAGTATTTTCCAATTCTGATTTCAAGGAATTGCTGCAAACAAGCTCAGCCAAATTACTGGTCTGATGGACCGGGGTCGTTTTTTCAGGCCGCATTTCCCATAAATCCACTTCAATACCTGAAGAAGCGATTCGGTATGCAGCTTCACAGCCAGCCAATCCTCCTCCAAGAACATTAACCTTCTTCAAGATCGGTCCCCATTTCCGGTTTATATTTACATTCCTTATTTTGGCAGATAATTTCATTTACCTTTGTCTTATGTGGCCGTTCCACAAGGGCATCGCCACATTTAGGGCATTTCTCACCAGTTGGCTTGTTCCAGGATCTGAAAGAGCATTCAGGATATCCTTTACAGCCGAAAAATTGCCTGCCTTTTTTAGATTTAAGAGCAATTACCGACTTCCCGCATTGTGGGCATGCTACACCTGTATCCTCATTGATCGATTCGGTATGCCTGCATTCCGGAAAGCCTGAACAAGCCAGAAACTTGCCAAACCTGCCATGTTTTATGAGCAGAGGTTGACCACATAAAGGGCAGTCTTTGCCAGCCTCTTCGTCTTTGATTTCAATCTTTTCCACCACTTCCATGGCCTTGGCCAAATCCACTTCAAAAGGCTGATAAAACTCTTTTATTACGGCTTTCCAATCCATTTCACCGTCTTCTATCTGATCTAATTCTTCTTCCATTTTGGCAGTAAACTCTACCTCCAGTATGTTGCCAAAATACTGTCTCAGCAGATCTGTTACAATAAATCCTAATTCAGTAGGCACAAATTGCTTATTTTGCCTCTCTACATAATAGCGTTTTATAATCGTATCGATAATAGGTGCATAAGTACTTGGTCTGCCAATATTTTTTTCTTCCAGTAATTTGACCAGGCTGGCTTCGGTGAATCGCGGGGGCGGCTGGGTAAAATGCTGCTGAGAATCAATTTCGATCAACTTCAGGGTTTGCCCCTTTTTTAATTCTGGAATAGCGTTTTTAACTTCTTCTTCTTCAGAATCATTATATACTTTTTTATATCCTATGAATTTAATGGTGGAGGAAGTTGCTTTAAGCCCGTATACTCCTGCTTTAATATCAACTGTTTTGGTATCATAAACAGCAGCTGTCATTTGGCTGGCAACAAATCTGTCCCAAATCAGTTTATATAAACGATACTGGTCACGGGTTAAAAATGCTTTGATTTTTTCCGGATTGCGAAAAACCGATGTTGGGCGAATGGCCTCATGAGCATCCTGGGCACCTTTTTTATTGGTATAAAGATTTGGGGTATCAGGTACATATTTGGGACCATAGGTCTGCTTAATATAATCCAGGGCTTCCTCCTGGGCAGAGTGTGAAATCCGAGTGGAATCTGTTCTTAAATAAGTAATTAATCCTATGGTTCCTTCGGGTCCCACAGCCAGACCTTCATATAATTCCTGGGCGACTTTCATGGTTCTTTTGGAATAGAAGTTAAGGCGTTTAGATGCCTCCTGCTGAAGTGTGCTGGTAATAAAAGGCGGATTAGCCTTGCGCCTTTTATCTTTGCTGTCAATTTTTTCTACCGTAAACTGGCTTTCCTTTAGGTTTTCCTCAATAATATCTTTCTCATCACCATGATGTATTTCGATCTTTTTATTATTGAAAGAGGTGAGCCTTGCTGTAAACTGTTGTTTGCCATCTGCCAGAACGACTTCCACAGTCCAATACTCTACAGGAACAAAAGCATTGATCTCCCGTTCCCTTTCACAGATAATACGTACTACAACTGACTGAACACGTCCGGCGCTCAGCCCTTTACGGACTTTGCTCCATAAGAGAGGGCTCAGATTATAGCCCACCAAACGGTCAAGAATTCTTCTGGTCTGCTGAGCATTAACTCTATCAACATCTATATTACGTGAATGCTTTATGGCTTTTTTAACAGCATCTTTGGTAATTTCATTAAACTCAATGCGGCATTTAGCATCAGGCGATATTTTAATGGCATTTTGCAGATGCCAGGCAATTGCTTCCCCTTCCCGGTCCGGGTCTGTTGCCAGAAGTACTTTGGAAGCTTTTTGCGATTCATCTTTAATTTCTTTTAAGAGGTCGCCTTTGCCCCTGATGGTTATATACTGCGGCTCAAAATTATTTTCAATATCTATTCCCAGCTTACTCTTGGGTAAATCTTTTATATGTCCTACAGAAGCTTTAACTTTATACCCTTTGCCTAAAAATTTTTCCAATGTTTTGGCCTTGGCTGCCGATTCAACAATAACCAGTGTTGGTCCTGCCAAACAAATCACCTCTTTTAGATTAATTATTAAAACATTTTTACATAGCTGTTTCCCGGTAGGGATTTTATTATGCCCTCGAATTCCAGTTTCAATAACAGGGTACTGAGAGTTCCAATCTCAAGTCCTGTTTCCTCCAGAATTGAGTCAAAATGCTTGGATTGGGATTCAATACATTCTACAATCATTTCTTCCTTTTTATCAAGCAATAAAAGCTTCTGCTGTTTAACTTCCTTGAATTCACTTTCATTATTGTATACAAAGTATTCTTCCAATACATCCTCAACCGAGGTAATAATCTTAGCTCCCTGTTTGATCAGATTATTAGTACCTGCACTGTTTTTACTATTGATAGGACCTGGAACAGCAAATACGTCCCGGCCTTGTTCCAAGGCAAAATCTACTGTAATCAGGGCACCGCTCTTTTCCATTGCTTCTATGACCATAACTCCCTTGCTCAACCCGGAAATAATTCTGTTGCGCGCCGGAAAGTTTCCTGCATCCGGTGGAGTTCTCAGGGGATATTCACTGACTGCCAATCCTGTTTCACATATCTGTTTAAAGATCCTTATGTTTTCCCTGGGGTAAACTACATCAAGCCCACTTCCTAAAACAGCTATTGTATGGCCATTTCCCTCCAAGGCCCCTAATTGTGCTTCAGTATCAATCCCGCGAGCCATACCGCTTACTACCGTAATATTATTTTGTACCAGTTCCAGGCCAAATTTCCTGGAAGCCATTTTTCCATAGGCAGTAGCAATTCGAGAACCAACAACTGCCACACACAAATTTTCTGTCAGGGAAATATCTCCTATCACATATAAAACATAAGGAGGATTACTGATACTTCGTAATAAAACTGGATAATCACTATCTTCAAAACAAATTACTTGGATACCCTTTTGCTGAATTCTTTCCCATTCTTTTAACTGCTCTGGGTTGTGTTTCAAATATAGTATTTCTTTTATAACTTCAGGTGATAAATTAATAGCTTTCATCTGATCACTATCTGCTTCCAGGCATTTTTCAAAACTACCGAATGCAGACTTGATATGCCAAAGAGTACGATTACCGATCCCTTTTACAGAATGAAGAGCACAAAGAGCTCTTTTCTCATGGTTATTCATTATAATTACCTCAAATTATAAAATCTTAAAGTCATTGTTAGCATACATTTTCCTTATATGCAACAATATTTTCAGCAGTATACCATTTTTGTCAAATAATAACTAAATATTTTTGGTATTATTTGCTTAGCTAATTTAAATTTTGGCGGGAAAAATATATTCAAATATAAATCATAAATCAATGTAGAAAGGAAAAGGAGCTTATGTTTTTTGGAATGATGGACCAGAAGAATTCACTTATAAAAAAAGTTATAGGGAATGATAAAATCGATCCGGGCTGCTTTAGTTTTATGGAATCCGGTTGGTGGGCCTTACATTCAGCTTTAATAACCGGGGTTTTTTTGCTGGGTTATAAAATGTCTCAGCGAAATAAAGTTTAATAAACAATTATTGGAAAGGATCATTTTTATGAGAATTGAACCTGTGTCCTATAATGGTAAAAAAGTAAATATCCCGTTGAGATATGATGCTGTTGCTGATGTAGATATATATGAGGAAGTATGGCTCCCATTGGGTGACGATAAAGAAGTTGATTTGTTTAATCTATTAAAACAAGGTCGAATCAGGAAAGATTAGTACTCATTTGGACAATACTGGTGGTTATATTACCCATTAAATCATGGACACGCACGGCTATCGCATATTTGTTCCGTGCCGGGATACGTACTATAATATCTAGACAAAGAGAATCATCTAGTTTTCTGGTTTTTCTAAAAACCTGTATATTGGAGTAAAAATTATTGCCGTTGTGATTCAGGTCTATTTCCCAAAAGTGTATTAAGGCTGCAGGATGATTGTGCTTATAATTTTCCGGCAGTGATTCAGGTATGTAGTTTTTTATATTGATACTGATATCTATTTCACCATCAGATTCCTTAATGGTACGTGCTTCAACTTCCAGCAGGGAATTTTGACTGGATGGCTGATTGATTACCTCCAGAGAAAAAGGATTTGCATTACACTTTATTAAGCGGCTGAGAGCAGTTTCTATTGCCAATTGACCTGAATCACAGCAGATCCAGGATCTGCCCGTTTGTTCACAAACTTCCGCTGTAGTAGCGGAACCGGCATAGAAATCTGCTACCAAACTGCCCGGATTACTGGCTGCAGCGATTATTCTTTTAATCAGGCTGATGGGTTTTTGAGTGGGAAATTTTAAGTTTTCCCGGGCAGTAGGACTTAAGATTTTATTTATATCCGCCCACCAATCCTGTAAATTAGCACCTTTTTCATTTAATTTGTATTTATCTCCTTTGATTCTGGTCAAGCCTCTTTGAACTGTACCTTCCGTATACGGGCGATACTGTGGATTGAATATATAATCCACACCTTTCACATACCACAAAATTACATCATGCTTTCTTTGAAAATGTCTTACTGCACCGCTGCCCCCGCTGTAACACCAAACAATCTCATTTATGAAAGCGTCCGGGGTAAATATCTCATCCAACAGCACTTTCACATAATGACTGATATGCCAGTCTAAGTGTACAAATATACTGCCATTAGCCTTGAGCAGTTTATACATTACTTTCAACCTGGAATAAATATGATTAAGATAATTTTCTGTTTCATTATTCCAGGTATCCTCAAAAGCTGGGCGGTTAATGGTTTGTTTTGTGCCCTTACTTTCGATGATGGTTTTAATATGATAATTGCTGGCACTCATATAAGGCGGGTCGATATAAATCAAATCAATACTTTTTTCAAATCCCTGGGTTAATAGAAACTGCATTACATCTAGATTATCGCCTTGTATTAGCCTGTTTTTAACCGTTAAGTTTTCATTATGTATTTTCACAGTAGGAACGAACAGTGTTTTTTCCGTTATCATATTGGGAATGATAAAATCCTGTGCATTTACATGTAAATCATTATCAAAATGCACCTCAGTATCTTTATCTGACCATATCAAAGTAATATTTTGTTTCTGTTTCAAAACACATTCTCCTTAGTTGCAAGAACATACTTAAATCTTAACATAAAAAATAGTCCTGCAATAACAGGACTAGTAAGAATCAACATGAATGTTAACTATCTATTTTTTGCAGTGTAATAAGATTGTCTGATGTAAAAGCCGGGCCGCTGGCATAGAAATCTGCTGCAACTGGTATTAAAAGAGCGATTATTATTGCGATCAAAAAAACTACTGTAACACTGCCATTATTTCGTCCCATTTCTACTTTTCCCCTTTACGAATCAAATATATTTTTTCAGCTGTTTTAAAGCAGCTTTCTCAAGCCTTGAAACCTGGGCTTGAGAGATACCTATTTCTTCTGCCACTTCCATTTGGGTCTTACCGTGAAAAAACCTGAGTGATACAATATGTTTCTCTCTTTCATTAAGCTTTTTCATGGCTTCCTTTATGGTTATCTCTTCCAGCCATAACTCGTCAGTATTTTTATCATCACTGATTTGATCCATAACCAGAATTGGATCTCCGCCATCATTGTAAATCGGTTCGAAAAGAGAAACTGGTTCCTGGATAGCATCCAGGGCGAATACCACTTCTTCCCTTGGGACTTCCAACTGCTGGGCGATTTGTGCTACAGTGGGCTCTGCTGAATTGTCAGACACCATTTTTTCACGTACCTGTAATGCTTTATAGGCTATATCCCGCAATGAACGGGATACCCTGACGGCATTATTGTCTCTTAAATAGCGCCGGATCTCTCCAATTACCATTGGCACTGCATAGGTTGAAAAGCGGACATTCTGGCTCAGGTCAAAATTATCAATGGCTTTGATCAGGCCAATACAGCCAACTTGAAATAAATCATCAACATATTCCCCGCGATTACTGAACCTTTGTATTACACTCAATACCAGACGTAAGTTGCCCTGGATCAACGTTTCCCTGGCTTCAAGCTGCCCTGACTGCAAAAGAGTAAATAGTCTGCGCATTTCTTCATTTTTTAGAACAGGAAGTTTTGAGGTGTTTACGCCGCATATTTCTACTTTGTTTATCAATCATTTTACCCCTTCCACGTAAATAGTGTTATTAGGGAGAAGTAACCCAATCTCATTTAAAGGAAGATTTGTTATTAGGATTATTTACTTAACTGAAAATTTTTATTCGATTAATAAAAAAATGGCTAAAAATAAAGCCCTCCAAAGAGGACTTAATTTATTTTTGGATTACTATTCTATTTTTCTTATTTCTCTTTGCAGTCTTTTTAAAATCCTCTTTTCCAGACGTGATATATAAGATTGTGATATTCCCAGTATGTCTGCTACTTCTTTCTGAGTCTTTTCATTGCCGTCGGAGAGTCCAAAGCGCAGCTGAACGATAGTCTTTTCTCTGGCATTAAGCTTATGCATTGCCTGCCATAATAGATTTTTTTCTACTTCTCCTTCGATTTTTTTATAGATCATATCTCCTTCGGTGCCCAGCACATCGGAGAGCAATAATTCATTTCCATCCCAGTCAACATTCAAAGGTTCGTCTAAAGATACTTCCACCCGGTTTTTTAGGTTTCGCCTTAAATACATGAGGATTTCATTCTCTATGCACCGAGAAGCATATGTAGCCAGCTTTATATTCTTTTTAGGTTCAAAGGTATTTACTGCCTTAATTAATCCGATGGTACCGATGGAAACCAAATCTTCGATGTTTATCCCCGTGTTTTCAAATTTTTTTGCTATGTAAACTACCAATCTGAGATTGTGCTCAATCAAGGTTGCTTTTACAGCCATATCTCCCTGATCAAGCCTGGTTATTAAATCATGTTCTTCCCTTTCACGCAGAGGAGGTGGCAGGACTTCAGTGGAGCCAATATAATGAATATAATCCGCAATTTTAATCTTTATAATCAAACGGGCTAAATGTAAACGCCAATTCTTAAAAAACTTCCAGATTTTTTTCATATGAATCCCCCTATCCGCTTTGCAATATTTCTGCAGGTACCAGCATCTGATAATGCCCATCCTGACAAAGTTTACTCCGATAAACTGCCACAATAAGATTTTTATGGCAGATGTTTCTGTCCCCAAGGCTTACATTAATTTCATCAGCACGGAATCCCAGCAATAGGCCATTGTGACGGCCAATAGAGCTGAATGGTATGACCCTTACTCGATCTGCCCAGGTACTGTTGGCGGCAAATGACAAAATTTCTGTTTCACTGGATCCTGTTTCAAAAAATTCTATTAAATCAAGGGGCAGGAAATTCTTCAGCCATGCATATTCCGCAATCAATACCGGACGGTTGGTCAAGGGGTCCCGCAGCATATTGCCTGTGTCAAGAAAACCGCTTCCTGAGCATTGATGACCATTAAACTTGATTTCCACCATATAGTTAAGCAATTGCGGAATGATCCTGTTCACCAGGTATTTTTGCCCCCACTTGCCTAACCCAATAACAATTATTACCCCCATCAAAAGCCATAAAATGGATATATTATTTATATGTTTCATTCCCGCTGTCAGGGAAGCAAAACCTGTAATGGCACCGGCAGCAATAAAGTTGATCAGATAAAAATACTGAAAAGCTCTTTTTAAATCTTTCCAACTTTGGGGATAAAAAGCCAGCAAAATCAAAAAACATGAAAATATTATTTTTAAAGGAAAACTATAGAAAATATTCATTGGGTAAAACAGGTACCCTACTGCGTATATTGCCCCCAGCATTGCAGTAAAAAATATTCTGGTATAGGAAAACTTAAACCCGGCCAGCTTGGCAGCAGCCCAGAGAATTACAGCATCCATAAGCAGATTAATGATCAGTGTCAAATCAGCATAGACTTTATGGCCGGTCAAAACAATCACCCGGTTCAGCCTTATATATTCAACTAAATATATTTTAATAAATATGATAAAATACTTTGCGCAATGTATTCTAAATTATACCAATCAGTTCATTTCATAATTTGTAGTTTGATGGCAGTAAGGCTGTTTATTTTATCCAATAAAAAACAAAGAACCGACCATCTAAGATGATCGGTTCTGAAATCCACATTTATTTGCGTCTTAAGAAAGGTGGTATTTCCAGATCATTTTTATCCAGGAAAGGAGGAGGTGATTCCACTCCCTTTACCCTTTTCTTTTCTTGCAGGGGCTTTACAGAAGCACTCCTAAATCCAGTTGCAATAACTGTTACTCTCACTTCATCACTAAGGTTTTCGTCAATATTAGCACCGAAAATAATATTGGCTTCCTCGTCGGCTGCAGTATGAATAATTTCTGCTGCTTCATTGATCTCGAATAAAGTCAGGTCACTGCCTCCGGTAATATTAAACAGTACACCCTGGGCTCCTTCTATAGAGGTTTCCAGCAACGGACTGGAGATAGCCAAACGTGCCGCTTCTGCGGCCCGGTTTTCACCACTGGAACGGCCTATTCCCATTAAGGCAGAACCAGTATTCTGCATAATGGTTTGAACATCTGCAAAGTCACAATTGATCAGGCCCGGGACAGCGATTAAATCGGAGATTCCCTGTACACCTTGACGGAGAATATCATCAGCTATTTTAAAAGCATCGTTAAAAGCCGTATGTTTGTCCACCACTTGCAGTAAACGATCATTAGGAATGGTAATCAGACTGTCAACTTCTTCGCGTAAGGACTGAATTCCCTGTTCTGCATTATGATTTCTTTTACGACCTTCGAAAGAAAAAGGTTTGGTCACTACACCAACCGTAAGTGCCCCAAGTTCTTTAGCGATTCTGGCAATGATCGCTGCTCCCCCGGTTCCAGTCCCGCCGCCCATGCCGGCAGTGACAAACACCATATCTGCTCCCTGCAATGCTTTTCTTATTTCATCTGCATTTTCTTCAGCAGCTTTTCTGCCTATTTCAGGGTCAGCACCAGCCCCTAAACCTTTGGTCAGTTTTTCTCCAGCTTGGATCTTTTTTTCTGCTTTTGAAAGAAATAATGCCTGCGCGTCTGTATTCACTGCGATAAATTCTATTCCTTTTACACCGGCTTCAATCATGCGGTTTATTGCATTATTTCCGCCTCCCCCAATACCGATAACCTTGATATCGGCAAACTGCTGCATATCTACATCAAAATCTAATGGCATTATTAAATCTCCTCCGTCCCTATCTGAATAAATCTTTAAGCCAATAGGCTATTTTTTGTATTATCCCTGATATATTTGATTTATCCTCATAAACTGACTCCACAAACTGGGCTGAAAAAATAATTCCTCCTAATACTGCTGCATTTTCTGGTTTATTGAAATCTGTGGATATTCCCCTGACATTATCGGGGCTGCCTAATCGTACAGGAATATGTAAATATTCTTCAGCAAATTGAACCATACCTGTTAAATTAGCTCCTCCTCCGGTTAGAACAATTCCTGCAAATATCCTGTCCAGACAGCCAAAATGGTTAAGTTCAGCATATACCATTTCCATCATCTCAACAACCCTGGCAGAGATAATATCTGCAATTACTTCCTGAGAAACCTGTCTTAAATCACGTCCCTGTATGTTTCGGATATCCACCATTTTCTCCTGATCCGCCATCTCAGGACTGGCAACCCCTTCTTTTATTTTAAGTTTATCTGCTTCTTCCAAAGAAGTTCGTAAAACAATTGCCAAATCTTTAGTAACATATTCGCCGCCTACCGGAATCACAGAAGAATATAGAATACTGCCTTTCTCGAAGAATGAAACAGTTGTGGTGCCTGCTCCTATATCCACCAATGCTACTCCCATCTCCTTTTCATTGCGAAGCAGAACGGCTTCAGAAGCAAGGAGAGGATTATAAATGACTCCCTCAAGATTAAGATTGATTCTGGCTGTACTTCGTTTAATATTTTGAATGGCGGAAACAGCAGCTAAAATAATGGCTACTTCACATTCAAGCCTGCCGCCAATCATTCCCACCGGGTCTTTGATGCCATCATAGCCATCAACAATATATTGTCTTTCAATGGTATGAATAATAGCTTTGTCTGGCGGAATCCCTATATTACGGGCAGACAGCAAAACTCTTTCTTTATCATCATTGTTAATTTCATAACTGGGGTTTCCAACGGCTACCACTGCATGATTATTTACAATTGATATATTTACTCCGGAAAAACCTACTAATGCATTATGTATTTCAATCCCGGTGAGCTTTTCTAAATTATTTAGGCATTCATCAATTGCTTTCGCTGCATTTTCTATATCAACGATGCTGCCTTTACGTATACCCAGTGATGGTACGTGGGCCACACCCAAGATATTTATATCATGGCCGGGTAAAACCTCAGCCAGTGCAGCTTTTATGGTATTGGTGCCTATATCAAGACTAACGACTATATTTCTTTTATTAATAATCGCACACTCCTTAAGAAATAAGCTCTATCCTTTTATACCACAAACAGCTTCGGTTTCCCTTTAAATAACAGTAATTTTGTTTAGTATTTTTTCAATAGATATCGACGAATTATCGCTAGGTTTTGGAACAATCTCACACCAAAAACTACTACCGCAGCCAGATATAGTTCCACTCCCAATTGATCTCCCAGGTAAGCCAGACCGCCAGCCAATAGTGTATTCGTGATAAATCCAGTAATAAAAATCGTATTGTCGAATCCATCTTCCATATAAGCTCTGATGCCGCCAAAAACCGAGTCTAAAGCTGCCAATACGGCAATTGACATATATTTTGCGAATACCAAAGGAAACAGTACCGGCATTTGAAATCCTATCAAGAGACCCAGGAGTAAACAAAACAATACCAATAACCACATAATTTAATCCACCTTCTCCGTTTTTTCCAGTGGGGCTCCATAATTAAACTTAACTCTCCCATTATAGGCAGGTATTTCTAAATGCTCCTCTTTTGAGATATTGATCGGAAATCCATAGAGTTTCAAAGAATTCAGATAACCATTTTTAATCATTATACCGCTTTCCAGCATGTCCGGGTTGCCTATAGCCTTAATTGTGAAAGGCGGTGCTATCTTATTCCAGTTAACTAAGATAGTAGTGCCGGCACACCTGATTTCAGACATGGCAGCAATTCTTTCCCCGTTTACCGAAATAGCTTCTGCTCCAGATGCTTTCAATTCATTAACAATGATCAATAAGTCCTGATCATGAATCAAATCAGCATTAACATTTTCACCAGCTTGCAGGGTTCTGTTGCTGTCGTTTATGGTCAGGATAATGCCCGGTCCTTCAACCGGGAGTAAGGCGGCATAAAGATTCGCCTTTTCTACCTCTTCCTGTAAATCAGCCATAGCCTGGTCAGTTTTACGTGCATTATCCAGTTTTTCCCGCAAAGAAATAACTTCTTCGGCCAGAACATCTCTTTCTTCAGTGACACTGTTTAGTGCCTGGGTCAATTCCTCTGTCCTGGTTGTAGAAACACTGTTTTGATAGCGGTCTGTTGTTTTAAATTGTACGGCCAGCATGATCCCTAATACAATACAAACAATTGCAATTGATAGCTGGGCCCCTTTGTTTCTCATTTACGATCACCTTTCACCCTAATTATTCTTGTACTTTTATAACTGGTTGCCCTTTAAATCGAAGGTCTATATATTGCAATACTTCCCTTCCTTCATTTTGCATGTCATCTTCAATTTTAATCAATTGGGTAAGAAAGGCAGCTTTCTCATCCAATCTGTCCAAATTGCCAAACCGGACTTCAGTACCTCGTGTGGTATAGATAATCAGCTCTTCTTTTTCCGTTATATAATGGAAATCTGAACTGTTATTCTTGGCAGCATCATTAAGCTGGTCCCACACTTTTTTAACGACAGTGACTCCCTGGGAATTCACTGGTTGTCCCAGATATACATTCTCCGGCATTTTATCCAAGGTTATAATGGGATATTCAAGCTGCTCCAATTGTACTGCCTGATCGATACAAACTCCTTCGTCATCGATCAATAAAAACTTACTTTTATAAGGCATGACTGCCCAGGCCACTCTTTCAGTAATGTTGACTTCTATGTGGCGGGGAATGTGTTTTATGATTGATACTTCTTTTATCATTGGATGCACAGCATAATCTTTCGCATAGAATTCGGAATCCAGCCTGAATATATTGGTTCCTGTGGTGAATTTGCATAATTGCTTCATTTCAGCTTCTTTTAATCGATTTAAACCTGTATAAGTAATTTTATCAACAGAAAAAAAGGCACTGTTCAAAAACATGTATATGCAAACCAGTATTAAAGATAATACGAGGGCAAAACGAAATAACTTACCAAAAAAGTTTTTTTTCATTCTAAAAACTCTCCTATCCCCCGAAATTATGTGACAATTATAGCAAAAAACTACAGCAAAATCATTATTTAAAAAGTGGAGATTAAAGAGATGAGGGTGTTAAATATTTCCTTTAGTGATATCTGCACCCAGGGTTTTCAATTTTAAATGGATGTTATCATAACCGCGTTCAATATGTTCCAGACGGCTTATCTTTGTCTCACCCTCCGAAAACAATCCTGCCAGAATAAGTGCAGCTCCGGCACGCAGGTCGGTTGCCTCAACGGCAGCACCTTCTAAACGATTCTTTCCTTTTATAATAGCAACTCTGCCTTCGATTTTTATATCTGCTCCCATGCGCCTTAGCTCAGGAACATGCATAAATCGATTTTCAAAAATCGTTTCTACCAGTATACTGGTTCCTTTAACTGTAGATAATAAAGCCATGAATTGCGGCTGCATATCAGTTGGAAAACCTGGATAAGGCATGGTTTTTATATCAGTTGAACGCATCTTCCTGTTGCCTATAATTCTGATCCCGCAATTGGTAAGGATGATTTCTGCTCCAGTCTCTCTTAGCTTGGCAATGGTAGGCTGAATATGCTCATGGACAACATTTTCAATGTATACATCTCCCCTGGTGATTGCTGCTGCTGCCATGAATGTACCTGCTTCAATCCTGTCTGGTATTACTGTGTGCTCAACTCCCCCCAGGCGGGTCACACCTTCGATACGAATGCTGTCTAATCCGGCACCTCTGATTTTTGCGCCCATGCGATTAAGAAAATTTTGCAAATCGATAATTTCCGGTTCACGAGCAGCATTCCGGATTATTGTTGTTCCAGGTATGAGAGTAGCTGCCATGATAATATTCTCGGTTGCGCCAACACTTGGAAAATCAAGCATGATTTCTTTTCCTTCGGCATTTATTGCTCTTCCCTGCATATAGCCGAATTCTTCAGTTATTTCATAGCCAAGGTTGCGAAATCCTTTTAAATGCAAGTCCATGGGCCGTGAACCAATAGCACATCCGCCCGGATATGCGACCCTGGCCTTGCCAAAACGGGCTAGCAAAGCACCCATCACCAGATTGGAGGCTCTCATCTTACGAGAAATATGCTCGGGCACTTCACATGATTTAATGTCAGTACAATTGATGGTCAACACATCATTTTGACGATGAATCTTCGCTCCTAATATTTCCAACATTTCAGACATTACTTTTATATCTTCCAAATCAGGAACACCATTCAAGATGATTTCTCCAGAAGACAAAACACTGGCAGCCATAATCGGGAGTATGGCGTTTTTAGAACCGCTTATTCTTACCTGGCCTTTAAGGGGCTTATATCCCCTTACCAGTAATTTCTCCAAAAGAGCACCTCCACCATTTTAAAGCTTACATACTTAATGGCTTGTTTTGTGAAGCAAGCTGGGGCCTAACTTCCATATGTCACCGGCACCCATGGTAATGATCAAATCTTTTTCCTGAATATTATCGATGAGATAATCTTCAATATCTTGCACAGCAGGGATATAGACTGCTGGGTATCCTTTCTCCACGGCTGCTTTATAAACTAATTCTCCAGTTATTCCAGGCAACGGTTTTTCACCTGCAGAATATATTTCGGAAATGATTACTTTATCTACTTGATTAAACGCCTCTCCCAACTGCTTGCCTAACAGCTGGGTCCGTGAATAACGGTGGGGTTGAAAAATCACAATGATCCGTCCATTGGGATGATAATTCCTGGCAGCCTCAATGGTCGCCTTAATTTCCGTAGGATGATGGGCATAATCATCTACCACGGAAAACTCTTCATTCATTCCAATGATTTGAAATCTTCTTTTCATCCCTGAATAATTCTTAATGCCCCTTTTTATACCGGAAAAAGGAAGATCGTTTTCCCAGGCGATGGCTATTGCTGCCAGAGCATTGCAGGCATTATGTTTGCCAGGGACTGATATTTCCACTTTACCTAAATAGTCATTTTTATGATACACATCAAATTTTGAGCCGTTTCCAGTGGTTAACCAATTTTTAAAATAGTAATCGCATTTTTCATCTTCACCATAAAGAATCACTCTTGCACTGATGCAACTTTTAATATAACGATTATACTCGTCGCCTCCATAAAGCAGAGCAAAACCATCCCGGTCAGTACTATCCGCAAATTGTCTGAACGCTTTTTTTAAATTCTCAACGGATTTATAAAAATCCAGATGATCATCTTCAATATTGGTTATTACAGCAATATATGGTTTTAATTCCAGGAAGGTAGCATCACTTTCATCGGCTTCCACAACAAAAAAATCACCTTTGCCCAGCTGGGCATTTACACTGGATTCCTGCAATTCTCCCCCTACGATAAATGAAGGGTCTGACCCACAGGCTTCCAGAATTGAGTAAACCATGGCTGTTGTTGTTGTTTTGCCGTGGGCACCAGCAACCGCAATGGTTTTTTTGTGATTGACCAAATGTGCTAGCATTTCCCCTCTCTTAAGAACAGGAATATTATTTTTTATAGCCCATTTGACTTCTTCGTTATCCAGCGGAACTGCTGAGGAGTATACCACCAGGTCAATTCCTGACTGCATATTCGATGCAGAATGCCCTTTGTAAATAGTTATTCCTTGCTGTTTAAGGTTTTCAACAGTATTGGAATACTGTAAATCTGAACCGCTGACCTTTTTACCCTGTTCCAGTAAAACTTTAGCAATACCGCTCATTCCTGCGCCAGCTATTCCCACCATATGAATCCATTTTATCGAGTTGGCGGTCATTTTCTCATCTCCTTATCAGGTCAGTTACAGTATAGTATGCATAATTAACAATAGTGGTTACACCTGCTAAGAACAGCTCGTCCGAATTTTAAGCTTAAACAGGCTAGCTCAATATGACCTGCATGATCTTTTCTATAGCGTCGGGCTTAGCTTCTCTTTGCATGTTTTCACTCATTTTCTTTAATTTAGTTTTGTCCCGGCGAATCTTTTCCATTCTTTCAAATAAAGTATCCCCATCTAAAAACTCATCAATAACCATTTCAGCAGCTTTCTTTTCAACCAGTGCCCGGGCATTCTTTTCCTGATGATTGTCTGCTGCATATGGATAAGGAATAAATATTGCTGGTAACCCCAGCATAGTTAATTCACTTATAGTACTGGCTCCGGCTCTGCAAATGGCTAAATCAGCAATTGCCAGAGCTTCTTCGATATTATACATGTACGGATAAATTTTGATTCTATTGCTTTGTTTGGCTGGTTGTTCGTTTAACTTTTCCATGATATCCTGATAATTATCTTCCCCGGTGATCCAAATAATCTGTATCTCATCTACTTTTCGTCTTTTGATCAGATCCAGCATGGCATTATTTATACTTGCTGCGCCCCTGCTGCCGCCAAATGCAATAAAAGTAAACAAACCAACGCTCAGATCAAGTTTTTTACGGGCTGCTTCTCTGTCTACCTGCATGATCTGTTTACGCACAGGCAGGCCGGTTACTGTAATAGCTTTGGCATCCAAATACTTTTCTGCTTCTGCGAAAGTCAAGAGAGTATGATCAACTCTTTTAGCCAGATGACGATTGGCAAGACCTGGCATAGCATTTTGTTCATGAATAACTGTTTTGCAGCCCAGGATCGATGCAATATAGACCACAGGAAACGATACATATCCTCCCGTACCTATTACGATATCGGGTTCGAAACTGCGCAAGATATCCCATGCCTGGTAAAAACTCAGCGGGAATCGGGCAACTGCTTTCGTGGCTTTCAGCATTGAGCTTCTATCTAAACCGCTTATATCGATGGTTTTAAAATTCAAGCCTGCTTTAGGTACAATGCTGCTTTCGAGTCCTTTTGCCGTGCCTACATACAATATATCAACACCAGAAACTTTTTCCTTAAGCTCGGTAGCTATGGCCAGGGCAGGATAAATATGTCCTCCTGTACCGCCGCCGGTAAGTATGATTTTCATTTTTTCCCCCTATCTGTTATTACTGTAGCGGGAAACATTCAGGAGAAGACCAACTCCCGCCATGGTAAATATAAGTGATGTACCCCCATAACTAATAAATGGCAAGGTGATGCCTGTTACCGGCAATAACCCTGACACAACTCCTATATTAATGGCTGCCTGAAGAACTATCATAACGGTAATACCTGCTGCCAGAAGGTTCCCAAATATGTCAGGAGCATTCAGGGCAATCTTAAATCCACGCCAGGCAAAAAGCAAGAAAAGCGTTAAAACTGTAAAGGCTCCAATAAATCCTAATTCTTCTCCCAGAATGGCATAGACAAAATCAGTATACTGCTCGGGCAAATAGAAAAACTTCTGCCTGCTTCTGCCCAGACCCATACCAAATAGCCCTCCTGATCCCAAAGCATATAATGACTGAATAGTCTGAAAACCTTCGTCACTGGCATATGCCCAGGGGTCCAAAAAGGCATACCATCTCTCCATTCGATAGGGTGCAACATAAATTGCTGCTCCTAATGCTGCCAAGCCTGTTAACGCTAAAGCACCCATGTGCATCATATTGGCACCAGCAATCACCAGCATAAGAAAGAAGGCACCGGCAATGGCTACCGATGTTCCTAAATCAGGCTGCACCATAATGAGTCCGCAGACTAAAGCCAGCAAGCATAAATACGGCAAGAGCCCTTCCTTAAAAATTTTTATTCTGTCCAGGTTAAGGGAAAGACTTTTAGCCAGAAACATTACCATAGCCAGCTTTGCTAATTCTGAAGGAGTAAAAACAAATGGAGCCACACCCAGCCATCTGCTGGAGCCTTTCAGCTCAATTCCCAAAGGGGTCAGGACCAAGATCAGGCATATGACTGATATGACCATAATAGGCAGAGATAATTCCTTAAGTTTGGCATAATTAATTTTCATAACCACGATCATAGTAAATATGCCGACTATAGCCCAAAGCAACTGACGCTTGAAATAGTAGTAGGCATCATCATAATTTACACTTGAGGTCACTGCACTGGAACTAAAAACCATGACCAGTCCAATTCCAATCAGGGCAAGAGTCGTGATAAACAGGATAAAGTCCGGAGGTCCCTTTTTAAGCCTCACTTCCTAAACCCCCTTTTATTATATTGATTCTTATTATTGATTTAGTAAGTTTTGCTTTCATGACGCCAATATACCTTCTCCTAAGGCATCTTATAATCAGGATCTTTTATCCCTATCAGTAAACTATTTTTCAATATCAATTAAAGTGTGTACGATATCACAAAACATATCGCCCCGCTGTTCGTAATTGTCAAACATATCCCAACTGGCACATGCAGGAGAAAGTAAGACAACATCTCCTTTTTCCGCCAGTTTACTGGCTTTCACTACGGCTTCCGGCAAGTCTTCTACCTCATGTATATTCTTAAAACCAGCGGTCATGACTGAAGTCTTTATCTCATCCTTCGCTTCCCCTAACAAGATCAAATCTTTCACCCTGCTTTTGACAGACTTGGCCAAGAAATCGAATTTCGATCCTTTATTTCTGCCTCCTGCAATAAGCACAATAGGGTTGTCAAAACATTCAATGGCTTTAATAGATGATTCCGGATTGGTTCCTTTTGAATCATTTATGTATAATACACCACCCACCGTCATGACTTCTTCCATGCGATGGCGTACCCCGGCAAAAGCTTTCAGGGTGGCGGCAATATACTCCGGTTCGATTTTCGCTGCTGATGCCATAGCTACAGCACATAGAATATTTTCCTGGTTATGTTTGCCACGTAGCAATGTTTCATCTAAGCGGCAAATAGATTGTTCCTGATTATCTAGTCTGATCTTAATAGTCTGATCTTTTATAAAAGCTCCTGATTCTAATTCTCTTTCAGTAGAGAAAAAGATGACCTGCCCCGGGCATTGGCTGCTTAATTCTCTGACCGTCAGGTCTTCGTAATTAAAAACAGCAAAGTCTTCGGCCTTTTGATTGCTGAAAATCTTTGCTTTGGTCTCAATATAGTTTTCCATTGTCTTATGGCGGTCCATATGATCCGGAGTAATATTTAGCAGACCGCAAATATGGGGTCTGAAAGTATTGATCGTTTCCAACTGAAAACTGGAAATTTCCGCCGATATTATCCCAGTGGGCTTTTTTCCCACCAGGGAGGTAAGTGCTACCCCAATATTTCCTCCGGCTATTGATGGCTTCCCTGCAGCAGTTAAAATTTCATGTAAAAGTGTTGTGGTAGTAGTTTTGCCATTGGTACCGGTTATTGCATAAATTTCAGTTTGTGGTGATTTAATAAGATATGCCAGTTCTACTTCCCCGATTACCGGTATCTTAAGGTTTATTGCCTGTATAACAGGAGGTATATCAAGTTTTACCCCCGGACTTAATACTAATAGGTCAAAATCACCTTTTCTCACTTCAGGGTAAAAATCAAATATTTTTATTCTGCTGGCCAGATTCTCTGGTATACAGTGCAATAATTCCTCCCGGTCTTTTTTATCACAAACTGATACTTCAGCTCCTCTTGGCAGCAGTACTTCAATCGCAGATCTCCCGCTTATCCCTGCACCGATCACCAGTACTTTTTTATTTTTAAAATCCAACTAACCCACTTCCATTCTCGTAATTAAAAATGCAATGATTCCTAACAGCATAAAAATAAAAGCCATGAACCAGAACCATTTTACTACTTTGGTTTCTGACCAGCCTTTCAATTCAAAATGATGGTGCAAAGGACTCATTAAAAAAATTCTTCTTCGTGTGGCCTGGTAAGATATAACCTGCAAAATAACACTTAAGGCTTCAATCACAAATATTCCGCCTATTATTATCAAAATCAATTCCGTTTTTGTCAGTGCAGCAACTGCAGCAATTGCTCCGCCCAGAGCCATTGATCCGGTATCACCCATAAAAACCCGGGCCGGATACCGATTAAAAAATAAAAAGCCAATACATGCCCCGCACAATGCAGCGCAAAAAATCGCCAGAGAATACTGTTTAAGCAAAAGCGAAATAACTCCCAGTGCGATCGCAGTAAACACTGTCACGCCAGCAGCTAAACCATCCAATCCATCTGTCAGGTTTACACTATTGGCAGTAGCGATTAGAACAATGATCAGAAATGGAATATACCATTTTCCCAAATCCAATTCCATCCCGCTGAATGGGATAAGAATCCCGGTGCCCCGATGAAAATAATAAATCAAGAGCAAGCCGAATAAAAGTCCGGCTAACAGTTGTAACCCTATTTTTTCACGAGCCCTTAAACCCAAGGACCGTTTTAAGACAACTTTTATGTAGTCATCCCAAAATCCGATCCCCCCAAAAGCTAACATGACCAGAACAGCTGCAAGTGCTTTCTCACTGCTGCCGGCCATAATAAAAACCGTCACCATCACCGCTGTAATGATCAAAATTCCACCCATGGTCGGTGTACCAGCTTTGGCAAGATGCCTTTGCGGCCCGTCTTCCCGAATATTTTGTCCTATTTTCAGCCTGGTCAGATAAGGGATCATGAAAGGCCCTAGGACGATACATATTATTGCAGCAATTACTACTGAAATGATCACAGCATTAAAATATTCCTGCATTCTAAGATGCCTCCTGAAATAGTCAGTTATAAATCAACTCCACGGATAATCTCCTCCAGTTCCATCCCCCGTGAAGCCTTTACAAGGATCGTATCCTCTCTGGTCAGTACCTGCCTGATTAAGCCAATGGCAGTTTTTTTATCAGCAAAAGAATAAATCCTATCACGCGGCATACCTGCTGATTCTGCACCTTCAGCAATAATAAAGGCACTTTTTCCGATGGTAATGAGTACATCCACCCCGGTCTCTGCCGCTTTGTTTCCCACTTTTAAATGGCCTTCCCTTTCATAATCACCCAGTTCAAACATATCCCCCAGGATCGCAATGAATTTACCTTTCTGATGCAGCTGCCTGCTTGTTTCCAGGGCTGCACACATGGATGCGGGATTGGCATTATAAGTATCATTTATCAGGACCCCGCCTGCTTTTAGTTTGACTATATTTAAACGGTTTCCGCTTGGTTGGTAATTTTTTAGGCTCTTTGTGACGATTTTCATATCCAATCCTGATAGATAACAAACCGCAGCGGCGGCAACCACATTGCCTGCAATTTTAGCAGCCGGCAGGGGGAAAACAATATTTATGTCCTGCCCGCAGAAATCCGCCTTAATATTCATATCTTCATGACTAACATCAACCTCCATGATTCTGAAGTCACATGTTACATCATAGCCAAAGGTATATTTTATACAATCATACTCCTGTGCTGCTTTGATTAAAACCTCATTATCTCCATTTATTACTGCAAAATCTTTGCTAGATAAAACTGATAATACTTCACATTTTGCCTGAGCAATATTCTCCAGGGTATGCATTGTTTCTAAATGGACTGGTTCAACATTGGTTATGATCGCTGCAGTAGGCCGTGCTAATTCCGCCAGCCGTTTAATTTCGCCAGGGGCTCTCATTGCTAATTCTACAACTGCTATTTGATGATTTGCTTCAATATTCAATAAAGTCAAAGGAAGTCCGATATCATTATTGAAATTGCCTTTGGTTTTTAAAGTAATGAAAGAACTTTCAAGACATTGTGCTAAAATCTCTTTGGTAGTAGTCTTGCCTACACTGCCGGTCACAGCAATAAGTGGCATTTTGAAACCTAAGCGATATTCTTTGGCCAACATCTGTAAAGCTCTGATTGTATCATCAACCAGTATCAACGGCTTCTTAAAATCATGATTTACTTCTCTTTTTACGACTGCAGCCACGGCACCATTTTGAAAAGCGTGACCTACAAACTGGTGACCGTCGTGTTTTTCACCTTGTATGGCAAAATAAACCTGGCCTGGTTTCACTGACCTGGAATCGGTAGTTATGCCGCAGAATCCGCCATCTTCCTGACCATTAATCAATTGTCCATTTACTGCCTTACATAAATAATCTATGTTAAGATTTATCAATTGCTATTTTCTCCTTTATAACCTCTGTTGCAACTTTTCGATCATCGAAATCCAGCACCTGTCCTTTTACCAACTGATAAGTTTCATGTCCTTTCCCGGCAATGATAACCAAATCGCCCTTTCTGGCCAAAAAGATGGCATGTTTTATGGCTTCCCGGCGGTCAGCTATAATTGCGTAACGACTTTTCTCAACTTTATCAAGTCCAGGGACAATATCATTAATGATCGCCTCCGGTTCTTCACTGCGGGGATTATCAGATGTAACTACACAAAAATCACTGTAACGGCCGGCGATTTCCCCCATTAAAGGCCTTTTGGTCCGGTCACGGTCCCCGCCGCATCCAAATACAGTGATCAAACGATTTTCCACGACTTCCCTTCCGGTTTTAAGGATATTCTCCAAACCATCCGGTGTGTGGGCATAATCCACCACCACTGAAAAATCCTGCCCACAATTGAGTGTTTCAAATCTGCCTGGTACTCCGGCTACTTTTTCCAGAGCTGATTTAATAACTTCAGGCTTGATCTTTTCACCAAGAGCAAAACTAATGGCAGCTAAAGCATTGTAAATACTAAACATGCCGATCAGATTAATTTTAAAATCCCATGAATTCCCCTGATATTTTACCGTAAAACTACTGCCCTTTAAACCGGTTTTTATATTACAAGCCGTAACATCAGCCTGATTGATGACCCCATAAGTCAGACAGTTATTTCCAGTTCCTTTAACAAAAAATGATGACCATTTATCATCAATATTAATAACACCAAACCCATTTTCTTTTTTTCTGATCATACCAAACAATTTAAGTTTGGCATTTTTATAACGGTCCATATCAGTATGGTAATCCAGATGATCCTGGGTCAGGTTGGTAAATATAGCGATATCGAAATCGATTTGGTCTACCCTGTGCAGATCCAACGCATGTGATGATACCTCCATAACCAGATGACTGCTTCCCTGTTCAAGACCCAGGCTGATAAATTCCTCCAGTTCCAGGGACTCAGGCGTAGTATGACCAAATTCTTTTTTAGTTTCTCCCACTTTGGCATATAATGTTCCTATTATTGAAGTTTTGCGGCAGTTTTCTTCAAGAATGGCTTTTATCAGATGTGTCACAGTCGTCTTGCCATTGGTGCCTGTTACCCCTATAACCCTTAATTTCCGGGAAGGATGACCATAAAAATTGGCTGCCAAACAGGGCATGACCTGACGGCTGTTATTGACCTTGATATAAGTGATCCCTTCTGAAAAATAACTCTCTTTTTCGACGACTATGGCAATAGCACCATTTTTTACAGCATCGCTGATATATTTATGGCCATCGGTATTAAGCCCGCTTACGCAGATAAATAAGTCTCCAGGTTTGATCTTCCTTGAATCATAGTGAATACCTGTAATATTAAGGCTGGTATCACCTGCCACTTCTATTCCATCAATTCCTTGCAGCAACTCGCTTAGGATCACAGTTACTCCTCCTTTTACCCTGCAGTAGGTCAGCTTATTATTAAAATATATTTTATTCTTCAACCGGTTGGAACTTTACCTTAATACTGGACCCGCTGGTGATCACCTTGCCAGCTTCAGGGATCTGTTCATATGCTAAACCATAACCTTCAGGGAGTAAATGGAGTCCCAATTCCGATAGAATCTTGGCTACTTCTTTCATTGATTTGCCCTGTAAATCCGGAACTGTTACTTCACTGTTTACCTCCCCACCGGTAAAAGGAGATAATGATATGATAACCTGGGCTCCACGGTTAATTTTACTCTGGGGTTTGGGGTTTTGCTGCCAAACTATATTACCAGTGCCGCTTACTTTAACTTGCAGTCCCCGATTGTTAATGGTGGAGATTGCTTCAGCCAGAGGAAGATTAACTACATCAGGCACCACAACTTGCTCATTTATTGTTTTCTCCTCTTCCGGCAGATCCTGAACCGGTACTTCCAGATACCTCAAGGAGTCTCTTAATATTTCTCTGAATGGAGGTGCTGCTACCCAACCGCCATAATATGGATAGCCCTGAGGGGCGTCAACAACAACGATGCAGGCTAGTCTTGGGTTATCGGCAGGGGCAAAACCTAAAAAAGAAGCTACATATTCATTGTCCATATATCTGCCGGTTGGTCCTACCTTTTGTGCAGTTCCTGTTTTACCTGCAACTTTGTAACCCTCTATATAGGCATTTTTCCCTGTGCCGTTTGAAACTACTCCTTCAAGTATTCCTGCTAATTCATTTGCCACTTCAGTAGATATAATCCTTCGTACGATTTTTGTCTCTTGCTGTTTTAAAATATTCCCTTCATTATCAATTATTTGTTTTGCCAGATGAGGTTTTACCAAATTACCTCCATTGGCAATAACTGATACAGCCGTAACCAGTTGAATTGGTGTTACTGCATTAGCCTGCCCCATAGACATTGTAGCTAAATCAATCTGCATTGCTTTTTCTTTATTTACCAATATTCCTCTTGCTTCGCCAGGCAGATCAATACCTGTCAATTGTCCAAAACCAAAATCATTGATATATTTGTAATAGGTATCCAAACCTACTTCAAGACCGATTTTTACAAAACCAACATTACATGAATTTTCTACGACTTCCACAAAAGTCTGGTCACCATGAGCTTTATCACCGGAACATCCGATGCTTTCTTTACCCACTTTTACACGACCCGGACAAAACAAATGTGAATCCCTATTGATTATATTTTCCTGTAAAGCCATAGAGGCAGTGGTGATTTTCATTGTGGAACCTGGTTCATAGACATCGTTTATGGCAAAATTTCGCCGGTTGCCCGCCGGATAATCGTTATAATTATTGGGGTCAAAGGTCGGACGTGAAGCCATTCCCAGAATTTCTCCCGTATTGGGGTCCATAACGATGGCAGCCGCTGATTTGGCATTGCGTTCTTTAAATACCTTATCCAATTCGCGTTCAGTGATGTATTGAATCGTTTCATCAATGGTTAAAATCAGGTTCGCGCCGTCCACGGGAGCGATATATTTATGAGTAGCTTCGGGAATAGGCCTGTTGGCAGCATCATGTTCAATAATGATTCTTCCTTTCGTCCCACCAACAAGCTCATTATAATACTGGTCGATCCCTTCCAGTCCGGTATTGTCAATCCCCGAAATGCCAAGAATATGACTGGCTAGTTTGCCCTTGGGGTAATAGCGCCTGCTCTCTTCAGTAAGACCGATTCCCGGCAGGTCCTTCTCTCTTATCTCCTGGGATTTATCAGGATCGATCTGTCTTTTTATCCAGACGAAAGAACTGTTTTTCGTGATTTTTTCGTATAATTCCTTTTCATCCATATCCAGTATTCCGGCCAGTTGCGCAGCTACTTCTTTTTCCTTGCCGGACCTTTTCAGTTCAGCAGGTATCACATAGACAGAATCAGCACTTACTGATATAGCTAATTCATTGCCATTTCTGTCATAAATAATGCCGCGCTTGGATTCCACCGGAATATCTCTCATTCTGTTCTGAATTGCTTTTTCAGTTAATTCGGCGCCTTTTACGAATTGTACCCAGACTAGCCTGCCGCTTAAAATAAAAAATCCTATAGTAAATAAGAAAAAAAGCGTTGCTATACGCTTTCTTATCAGCAAACTGGTGGTCTGCATCATTCCCACCTCTTTATAAATTGTTTTTTTCGGTAAGAAGTATTAAACTAGCGTACAATTTTTCCAAAGGTTTTTCATCATTAATATTATTGTTGGCCGCCGCCTTAGGAAGCGTTGTATCTGCTATATCTTCCTTCTCCATTAGGATGGTTGCTGCCACAGCATAGCTCATTTCGCTGCCAGGTGAAAGCATGCCTAATTCTTCAGTGGCTCTCTTTTCAATTACGTCCAGGGAGGTTTTTTGTGCGATAGCATATTCCATGCGTTTATTAGACGTCTCCATTCTTTGGATTTCATTTTCCAGGCTGACAATCTCATACCCAAGTGTCGCACTTTTGATACATAGATATACTAACAGTAAGGCATAGGCAAAAGCAATGATACTCATTTTGAATATGACATTTTTCCTGGTATTTTTATTAGCATTATGTTTTTTTTGTACTCTTTTTTCTTTACGTGTAGGTTCTGGTATATACTGATACTCCCAGTTTGAATAATCATATCCCGCCTGTACCATACTATTCTGCCTCCCTTTTAAATAGAACTATATTCTCTCCGCCACTCTGAGTTTTGCGCTTCTGGCTCTGGTATTTTCACTTAATTCATCATCATCTGGTAGGATTGGTTTACGTGTAATGATCCTCAAGTCAGCTTTATGATTACAGGTGCATACCGGGAAACTAGCCGGGCAAATACAATTCCTTGATTTTTCCAATATAAACTGTTTTACAATTCGATCTTCCAGGGAATGAAAGGTTATGATACATAGTCTTCCTCCAGTTTTCAGGCTGTCTACTGCCTGGGGCAGGACCTCAGTCAGGGAATCCAGTTCACCATTTACAGCAATTCTTAAAGCCTGAAAAGTTTTACGGGCCGGGTGTTTTTCTTTCTTGAACCTGGCGGGAATAGCAGTTTTAATAATTTCCACTAATTCGAGGGTAGTTTCGATCTCCCTCTTGGTTCTGTACTCCACTATTTTTTTGGCAATAGAACGGGCGAACCTTTCTTCCCCATAGGTAAAAATAATCTTGCTTAACTCTTCTTCCGAATATTGATTAACCATATCTTTGGCGGTAATTTCCTGTCCTCTGTCCATCCTCATATCCAGTACAGCCTGGTTATGAAAACTAAAGCCTCTTTCTTTATCATCCAACTGAAAAGAAGATACACCCAGGTCAATCATTATTCCATCGACCATCGGCGTACTTAGTTTGTCTAAAATCTGCTGCAAGTTTTTAAAATCATCATAAACAAAAGAGATATTTTTAAATTGAGCAAACTTTTGGCGCGTCTCCTTCATTATCGTTTCATCTTTATCAATGGCTATGATTTTGGCGTCTTTGTCTAACTGCTCCAGTAAACGTGATAAGTGGCCTCCTCCGCCCAGTGTACAATCAACATAAACTCCATCAGGTTTGGTTACTAAAGATGAAATGGTTTCTTCCAGCAAAACGGGATTATGCATTAATTCACTCCTAAATTCCTAAATCTACCAGGCTTGCTGCAATATCTTCGTAAGATGCTTCAGCACTTTCAATATATTTTTCCCATTTTTCCACTGCCCAAATCTCTGCTCGGGTACCAACACCAATTATTATGATATCTTTATCAATTGAGGCATATTCTCTAAGGCTGCCTGGAAGTACAGCTCTTCCCTGTTTATCTATTTCCATTTCTGAAGCTCCTGAGAAAAAAAAGCGGGCAAAGGAACGAACATCCGCACGTGTAAATGGCAGCGTCTTTAGTTTTTCCTCGATCACTTGCCATTCCTGTAAGGGATAAAGAAAAATGCAGTTTTCCAATCCTTTGGTAACCACAAATCTATCCCCCAGCTGTTCGCGAAACTTTGCCGGCACAGTTATTCTGCCTTTATTATCAAGAGAATGCTGATATTCACCCAGGAACATTTATCATACCTCTTTTTATCTTTTCGTGGGAAACCACACCACTTTACACCACTTTACACCACTTTATTCTACTTAGCAAAGTTTTTTCCTTCTTTGTGAATAAAATTCCTTTCTATGGGTTTCGATAAAATTTTTAGTAATATTCAGACAATCAATGAACAACGGCCTTTTTGCAGAATTTGAAAGAAAGTTGTTGTGTGAAAATGAGAAAATGGTCCTATTTATAAATAGGACCATTTTTAAAAGAATTTATTTATTGAAAGCAGAATTTATATGACCCATATAGGATTGGAAAAAATCCAGAGACGATAACCGAAAAAACGTTTATGGTAAGCTTCGATCCTGTATACTCCTTTTTTATGAATCGTGAACTGATGTATTGTGCCTTTGCTTTCTTTATAAATCTCTCCGTCCCTGATCAATCTCACTAAAGCTTTATAAGGAGTTCTCACTTCTGCAAAAAGATTCTGCTGCAAGGGTAAATCTTCACCCATCAGCCATCTTTTCCCAGGGCTCTTAATATAAAACTGAAATCCTTTGCTATTCTTAAAATAATCATAACCTATCCAGAATCTTCCTGCTCTAAGCGCTTGATAAATTACGTCCTTATCAGTATCAACCTTACCGGATAATTCTTTTTCGCAAATCACATGGGTATTAATACATCTAAAACATAAGTCATAGGGGGAAATAGTAAACAGCAGCAGGGGTCCTAATTTCACTTTAATTCCATGGGCATCTGAACCGCCAAAAGCAAATACCTTTATACCTTGCTTCTGATAACTGTCCAATTTGTCCAAAGTTTCCTGGTAAGGGCCTTTTAAGGCACTATGGGGGAAAAAAAGCAGGTAAATGCCCTTTAATATGCCAGTTATTTCATCTTTATACTGGGATAAGAAATTCCACACTTCGATACCCTGAAAGTCTTTTACTGTCCATTCATTCCATTCATAAGTCTTATAGTTTTCATATAAAGGTGAGCCTATTTCAAAAGGATGAGCGATGATTCCGATCCCCTTCTGCATATTGACCTTGTCGATTACCGTTTGGGCTTCATCATTTGCCACAACTTCTGAGATATCCAGAGCCAGATAATGATTCTTCTCATCATTCACTTCCATCCCTACCAGGAGCAGCATTTTGCCATAATAGCCCTGTTCCGGAAGACCGGCCAAATTAAAATGATCAGTTACTATAATAAAATCAAGATTCTCTTTTCGGGCTGTTCGGGCAATTTCCTTAAGGGTTGCGAAACCATCAGAATAAGTTGAATGAAGGTGTATATTGCCAACATAATTAAACATAATTACTCCCTAAATAATTTTTCTTTATTATATTCTTATTTTTACATCTCTAGTAAAAAAAGATGACCGGGGAAGCTTACCACCCCGGTCATCTATAAATCTTAATACTAGCTCACTACTTTATAAGAGTAATTAAGTTCTTTGCCATTATCGAATTTGACTGTTAATACCAGTTCTGCACCATCAGGTACTACTGCAATAGGTACAGGCAGCAAACCGGCAAATTCTTTTTTAATAACGAAAGTAGCAGTTCCATCACCATTATCAGTAATTGTGTAGTGTTCTCCTTCTTTGGGATCAAAGTTCAGACCAAAAGCAGGCGCTGCAGCAGCTACACCAGTAACCTTGGTGGCATCGCCCCAAGTAACCACAAAAGATCCGTCAGCAGGAGCATTTTTGTTGATTTCACCTGCAGCAGGAGCAATGGCTGTTTCAGCTGCTGGTTCTTCAACAGGTTCTTCAACAGGTTCTTCAACAGGTTCTTCTACAGGTTCTTCTACGGGTTCTTCTACCGGGGCAGGAGCATCACCTAAAATAACGGTTCTGGTGGCATCTTCCCAATCAACTTTGACATCCAGTGCTTCACCTATAGCTCTTACAGGCAGATAAGTACGGCCATTATAAACGATCGGCACCAGGTTGCTGCCGTCAGCATCTTTAGGCTGCCAGCTTTCACCGTTAACAACAAATTTGAAATCAGCAGCCAGATTGGCAGTAATCGTCTGAACTGCCGGATTTGCTACTACCCCTGCAGTAAAAGCAAATACCATTAATAACGACATAACAACGATCATTCTTTTTTTCATTCGAAAAAGTTCCTCCTTTTAAGATATTTTTTTATTTATGCATCAACCGGTGTTGAAACATCTAGTTTAGGCGGTCTTCCTGCTGCGATAAGTGCAATCAAAGAAATTCCAATAGCTCCCAAGCCATATTTCATAGCTTTTCCATCCTGGGTTACTGGCTGTGTTTGGAATACATAAGTCAATGTAGTTTCAGCACCCTCGATTTTACCCAGGAAATTACTGGCCTGGCTGGCATTGTCTTTTAATGTTGAAGTCAGTACAGGAATTGATTGGAAGGTCTGCAAACCTTCTGCTATCCCTTCTTTAGCAGTACCGGCACCTGTGCCGATCTTACCGGCTCCGTCAGACAACTGCACCACTCCGGGCTTTAATTGTCCATTAATAGCATTTTGCAGATAAATAAGGGCATATAAAACGCTCCCAGGTTTTCCGTTCAGCATAATGGGCATGGGTTTTCCATCAGCTTCTAATGTACCTAAACCAAATACCATCATGGCTAAACCCTGATCAGCTTTACCAAGAGCTTCTGAAAGCTGCTTGCTTCCCGCTTCTACTTTGGCAACACTGGCAGGATAATTACTGCCTTCACGGAAATCAGCAATACTATTGCCCAGCGTTTTAAGCTTAGGTTCGATGGAATCAGTAATGATCTTTTGGGCAGGAGTACCTGCGGTAGCTGCCTTAAGCTGGTTGATGTCATTATAAATACTGGTTGAACTTGAAGGCTCTTGTCCGCTGTCAGCAGGTTTGCCCACGGAGTTTTCCATGGAAGTCAAAGTAGCTTTTTGGATCATAAGCCCTGGTATCAGTTGTGAGTCGATGGTTTTTTTCATGATTTTTATCGCATCCTGAACACCCGGGGTTTTGCCGGCAGCATCAGCACCTCTGGCAGATTCATAAGAAGCAGCATCAAATCCTGGCGTACTCATTCCTACTCTGATTTTCATAAGATTTTCATACAGTGAGCCTAAACCTCCGCTGATCTGTCCAAGTCCGCCATTTACAGCATTCAGTCCATAAAGCAGGGTCGCATCTTGGTTTGGCGCTCCCACTCCCCCCTGGATCTGATCAAAGCCGCCATATAACTGTTCTAAACTGTTTTGCACTGTACCAAGATTGTCGATGGCTGATTGTACAGGTACAACTGACATAACGGCAATATTGAATGACGGCAGTTCAATATCCACAGCATCAGCTTCGAAAGTAGCATACTGTTTAGCTGGATATGAGGGAGGAATCAGGGGAACCGTCCAACTGACTGTTGTGACACCCTGTATATTAGCAATCGTTCCTTCAGGAGATTCTTCCGCCACCCCTGGGGCAGAAATATTGGCAAATTTATCATTATTGAATGCCCAGTCTTTTAAAGCAACTGCATAAGGTGTATAAACAGTGGATTCTTTACTTACTTCCTCACCATTAATATCCTTAAATTGTAGTGCAGTTGGTTTACCTGTAAGGTTTTCCATCGTTGTAACGATTTTTAAGTGTCCACTTTTTCCAGCCAGTTCAGATGGTAATACTTTTTGGTCGTCCAGATAGTATTCCAGGCTTATGCTTACTGGTAATTCCATATTTGCTACTTCATCATCAGCAATTGCAGCCAAATAATAAATATCGCCAAAAGTATTTCCGCTTTTAATATTAAAAGGTAATGTCAGGTTATTATTCTCATCAGTGGTTATTTTTTCGCTTCCATACAGGTTCCTCACTGATGCCAGTTTGAATCTGCTGCTGTCCTGTATGGAAAACTGTCCTTCTCCAAAAACTCTTACATGGTTTAATACCTGCATGCTGCTTATCTGCCCGTTGTCATCCAACTGCGCAACCACTAATTCATTATCAAATATTTTTCCCGGTGCCGGTCCCTGAGCAGTAGCAAGTGGAGCAAAGACAAGCATTAAAACCACTAATAATACCAGGTAAGATTTAACTCTACTCTTTTTCAACAATCCATTCCCCTCCCTTCATTATCTATTTACTGCCATGGCTATTTTAATAATGATCATGGAAAGTACCATTCCTACCAGCAAAGATACACAAACACCAACTGCTGCCGGTAAAGCCTGGGTAGCCAGAGAAGCTGCATCACTCATATATGTTCCATATACAGCCGCGAAGAAACCAGCCCAGCCTAAAAACATAGCATCAATACGCATGCCGGTTACCGAAAGCAACACCAGTATGAACAATGATATTCCACATACTATAGCCACATACATAACATTATCGGGAGGTAGTGGCATGGTTGCTGCCAGAGCAAGAATTCCAGCCAATCCTACTACTACCCCGATCAACATAGCAATGGCAGTTTTAAGATAATTTCCCAATGGACCTATCACTGCAAACATGGCCATGGCAACCGCTGCAATGTAAAATGCACTGGCTCCTATATACTCTTGAAATAAAACGAATACTGCAAAGAAGATCCCTACTAATAAACCAAGTCCTATAGCTTTTTTCATATATTCACCTCCTTTTGTTAGTCTTTCGTTCATTGCAGCAATTAGTGAAAAAAAGTGCTGAACTTATTTAAAGACAATCCCAGAATCCTGAATATATATTAAAAAGTTGATTATTGGTACTGAATATAGTATAGGATTATTAAATATATGATTGATCAACAGAAAATAATGAGTGCTGCATATAAAGATGTGAATATTGATAAGTATTTAGAGTCTGTACAATTGATTCTCATCAAGGAATTTAATTTCCTTCTTTTTAAAAGCTGCCTCTGCTTTTTCTATATCTTCTACTTTAAATATAACCAGAGCATCATTTTCAGTGGTTCCTAAAAAAGCATATAAGTATTCTATATTTAAGTTCTCGTCCGCCATGTGTTCCAATACAGATGCCAGACCTCCAGGTGAATCGGGAATCTGGACAGCAATGACCTGGGTTTCACTCACGGTAAAACCTGCTTCTTTAAGTATTTTATAGGCTTTGACAGGATCACTGACAATGATCCTAAGTATTCCAAAATCAGATGTATCAGCAATTGACAGTGCTCTGATATTGATTTGAGCATCTCCAAGCACACGGGTCACATTGGACAGACGACCAGCTTTGTTTTCCAGAAAAACTGATATTTGCTTAGCCACGAAAATGACCTCCTTATCGAGTACTTAAATTTTTCTCTTATCTATTACTCTTGTAGCTTTGCCTTCACTTCTGGCAATTGATTTAGGCTCCACCAGTCTGACCTTAACGGCAATACCCAGTGCACTTTCCAGTTCCTTTGTGATCAAGGCTCCCAGTTCCTCTAACCTTCTTACCTCGTCGCTAAATATTTCTTCTGATACTTCCACTTGAACTTCCAAGAAGTCCAGGTTCCCCTTGCGGTCAACAACCAGCAGGTAATAGGGTGAAACTCCCTTGATTCTTAATAATACACTTTCAACCATGGATGGGAATATATTGACTCCCCTGATTATAACCATATCGTCTGAACGGCCCAATACCTTCTGCATCCTCACATGGGTCCTGCCGCATTCACAAGGAACAATATCAAGAGTCGTCAGGTCACGTGTCCGATATCTTATCATCGGCAAGGCTTCTTTAGTTAATGTGGTGATCACTAGTTCTCCAGGTGTTCCATAAGGTAAAACCTCTTCTGTGATCGGATCGATTATTTCTACTAAAAAATGATCCTCAGCTATATGCAAGCCATTTTTAGCATCACATTCTATAGCTACACCAGGGCCAATTATTTCACTTAAACCATAAATATCAAAAGCTTTTATCTTCAAGGAATCCTCTATTTTGGTGCGCATATCCTCTGACCAAGGTTCAGCACCAAATATACCTGCCTTTAGTTTTAAATCAGCAGGTGTTATCCCCATTTCCTCCATCACTTCGGCCATAAACAGTGCATAGCTGGGAGTACAGGTCAAGACCGTAGTACCGAAATCCTGCATCAGCATCACCTGTCGTTTTGTATTTCCTCCTGAACTTGGTATGACTGATGCACCAAGTTTCTCTGCTCCATAATGGACACCCAAACCGCCGGTAAACAGACCATAACCATAAGCGTTCTGGATCACTGAATACCTATCAGCTCCAGCGCTGGTCAAGGCTCTTGCCATCAGCTCGGACCAGGTATCAAGATCCTTTCTGGTGTACCCCACTACGGTCGGTTTGCCAGTGGTGCCGGATGAAGAATGTATTCTTACCACTTCACTCATTGGCACAGCAAATAAGTTAAATGGATAATTGTTACGCAGATCGGATTTTATTGTAAACGGAAGCTTTCTGATATCTTCTAAACTGTTGATATCATCCGGCTTGACTCCTGCCGCATCAAATTTCTCTTTATAAGCAGGAACAAAGGCATATACTCTGTAAACCGTCTCTTTTAGCCTTCTTAATTGTAGATCTTCCAGCAGTTTACGGGATATACATTCTTTTTCCTTATCCCAATAGGTCATTAATTCTACCTCCCTCACTATTTTTCCTGCATGTATAGAAAATATTTAATAATCGTAATATTTATATTCAGGTTATTATCATTTCAATGATAAGATTGGCAAGGAGATATCCAGCGATGCCCGGCAGGAAAATTATACTTCCCAAACTACCGGGGTTTTTATCAGAAGTCTTTACCGGTGTTTCAGTTGAAAATACTACTTTCAGACCGGTTTCTATTCCGCAGCTTCGCAATTCTTTTCTTACTTTTTTAGCCACCGGACATACTGTAGTCTCTTTTATATCACCGATTTTTAACAACATAGGGTTTGTCCTGTTAGCCATACCCATTGAACTGACAATTGGTATTTCTTTTTCCAGACATGTTTTGATCAGATGAACTTTATCAGGAATCGAATCAATGGCATCAACCACATAATCAGTTTTTAGATCCAAAATTTGTTCACTGGTAAGGGGTTCGTAACTGCAGGTAAAAGCTTTAATATTTATGCCGGGATTAATGTCCAAGAGCCGCCCAGCTATCACATCGGTTTTAAATCTGTTGATCGTAGATGTGAGCGCTGGCAATTGGCGATTCATATTGCTCATTTCCACCCGGTCAGGATCTACGATAGTGATATGGTGAATACCGGATCTTGCTAGGGCTTCAACAGCATGAGAGCCGACTCCTCCCAAACCTATCACTGCAACAGAACTATTTTTTATTTTATTAACAGCTTCGGAACCAAGCAATAGTTGCAAACGTTGCAAAGGTTCTGCATCATATCCCATATAATTCCTCCCAAAAGAAAAACCCCACCGAGTCGTGAAACACCGCAGTTTTAACCTGCTCAGCAGGTGGGTGCCCTCCTGTATGATTGCGGTGTCCTTTAAATAAAAGGCATACGAGCGTACATACAGAGACCAGGCTCCCTTTGTTTTTGTGTTGGCAAAAACTTAACGGTAATACACGAACACAGCAGGGATATCAGCTGTTTTAATATTCTTATTTGTAGTTAAATATTAGCACAATATCCCCGCTGCGACAAGAAACGCCGTTTGTTATTTTTTCCCAGGTGAAGAAGTATTCCGTTTATTCCCGGATTTTCAAAGATAATTCTCTTAATTGTTTGCTGCTTACCTCAGAAGGCGCTTGAGTCATGGGACAGGACGCACTCTGGGTTTTGGGAAAAGCAATAACATCACGGATACTGCTTCTGCCTGCCATGATCATTAACAACCTGTCTATTCCGAAAGCAATGCCTCCATGGGGCGGAGTACCATATTCAAAAGCATCGAGTAAATAGCCAAATTTTTCTTTGGCTTCTTCGGGAGTCAGGGCAATGAGGGAAAAGATTTTTTCCTGTAAATGCCGTTGATGAATTCTTATACTGCCGCCGCCAATTTCCGTTCCATTAAGGATAAGATCATAGGCACGTGCCTTGACTGCAGCAGGATCAGTTTCCAGCAGTTCAATATCTGAAATCCGAGGCGCTGTAAACATATGATGCATGGCTACAAAACGTTGTTCTTCATCATCATATTCAAACAGCGGGAAATCAATTACCCAGGCAAATTTCAGCATCTGTCCGTCGATCAGATCCATTGTTCTGGCCAGTTCCAGTCTTATGGCTCCCAATACACGAGCAACCACTGCCTCCTGGTCAGCACAGAATAAAAGCAAATCCCCGTCTTCTGCCTTTAGAACATGTAAGATCGCATTCATTTGTTCCTTGCTAAAAAATTTGGCAATGGGAGAGCGCAGTTCATTTTCAGCTACAACGACCCAGGCCATGCCTTTAGCACCATTATCAACAGCCATCTTACCTAACTCATCAATTTCTCTGCGGGTAAATGAGGCGCCATTTTTTGCATTGATCGCCCTTACTACCCCGCCGGAACTGATGGCACTTGAGAATACTTTAAATTCAACGTCTTTTACCAGATCAGTTAAATCTTCAATTTCCAGGCCAAAACGTAGGTCAGGCTTGTCAGAACCATATTTTCTCATTGCTTCATCATAAGTAATACAGGGAAATTCTGGATCGATGTCACGATCCATGCCTATTTTAAAAAGATAAATCATCATCTTTTCTACCAGTTGGAAAATATCCTTCTCCTCAATAAATGACATTTCCATATCCAATTGTGTAAATTCAGGCTGACGATCGGCACGAAGATCTTCATCCCTGAAGCAGCGCGCGATCTGAAAATATTTTTCCATACCCGCTACCATCAAAATCTGTTTAAATATCTGCGGAGACTGAGGCAGCGCGTAGAATTCTCCAGGATGCACTCTGCTGGGAACCAGATAGTCTCGGGCCCCTTCCGGAGTACTTTTTGTTAACAAAGGGGTCTCTATTTCCATGAAACCGCTATCATCCAGATAATCCCTGACAGCTTTTACGATCCTGTGTCTCAGCATCATATTTTTCAGCATTTCAGGTCGCCTAAGATCGAGGTAACGGTGTTTTAAGCGAAGGTTTTCATCGACTTCAATTCCATCTTCTATATAAAAAGGCGGAGTTTTGGCAGAGCTTAATACGTCCATCTGATCAATATACACTTCAATATTGCCGGTTTCCAAATTTGGATTTACCGTAGCAGGAGTTCTGGCAGCAACCACTCCGGAAACTGTAATTACATATTCACTTCTTACTTGTTCAGCCAGATGAAATGCATTTTCATTCACTTCAGGACTGAAAACGATTTGAATAAGTCCGGCCCTATCCCTTAGATCGATAAAAATCAATCCTCCATGGTCCCTGCGTGTGTTTACCCACCCATTGAGTACCACCCTCTGACCAACATCATTACTACTTAATTCGGTCGAACTGTGCGTTCTTTTCATCAACCTATTTCCTCCTCATTTTTTAAAAGAATGGTTTGAAGTTTAGCAATGAAATCTTCCTGATCTATTTGGTATTGTTCCCGGCTCTGCATATTACGTACCAAATAAAAACCTTTTTCTGTCTCTTCTTCACCAATCATAATGACAACTTTGGCATTGGACTTATCAGCGAATTTCATCTGCGCCCGGGGGCTGCGGTGGTTATAATCCATATCAGCACTTATTCCGGATTGCCTGATCTTATTGGTTAACTGTAATGCATGACGGCTAAATTTATCATCCATGGTAATAATGAAAACATCTAAAGCAGCAGAACGTTCAATCAGTCTCCCGCTTGCTTCCATGGCCAGAAGGATCCTTTCCATTCCTAATGCAAACCCTATCCCAGGTACATCCGGACCTCCGCATTCTTTGACCAGACCGTTGTATCTTCCTCCGCCTCCTATTGCACTTTGGGCTCCCAAACCGGGAATATGAACTTCAAAAGCTGTATTGGTATAATAATCAAGCCCTCTTACCAAATTATTATCATGGATATAAGCTACACCATTCTCAGATAATGCTTCCCTAACCTGCTCATAATGCCTGGTACATGCCGGGCATAGACTGTCTGCAATCGTAGGGTGTCCTGTAATCGTTTGATGACAAGACTGGTTTTTACAATCCAATACCCGCAAAGGATTTGTCATATACCTTTGCTGGCAATCCTTACAGAGCTTATCTTTCAATGGTGTTAAATAATCAATTAACTCCTGGCGGTGCCCTGGACGGCAGGACGGACAGCCAACTGAGTTGATATGCAGTTCTGGCTCCTTGATCCCTAGACCTTTGAATATTTCCATCATTAATATGATCACTTCAGCATCTAGTAAGGAATTATCACTACCAAAAACTTCAACACCAAACTGATGAAATTGTCTGAATCTGCCGGTTTGCGGCCTGTCGTAGCGAAACATGGGGCCGCTGTAATACCATTTGACCGGCAAAAGGCCATTATATAAACCATGTTCGATAAAAGCTCTCACGCAGCTGGCGGTAGCTTCCGGCCTTAAAGTAATGCTGCGCCCGGCTTTATCCTGAAATGTGTACATTTCTTTGCTTACAATATCAGAAGTCTCTCCTACTCCTCTTTCAAACAGTTCGGTATGTTCAAAAACCGGAGTCCGAATTTCCTGATATCCAAATTGTCCGGCAGTATCTTTGATTATCTTTTCCATCCACTGCCATTTTATTGATTGTTCCGGTAAAATGTCGTATGTACCACGGGGAGCTTTAATCTGCATATAATGCCTCCGGATTTTAATTTATTCTTGGATAATTCTAATTTAGGGCACGCAGGTTGTCAACTTTGCCCTTGACAAGTCTTTCTACCGAGGTACAGTATGCCTCCGGGTTTTTAGGATTATAAATCGACTGGATCTTCCTGTCCCCGGGACAGATAATTTTGCTGCCTGCCCCGCCGCCTATTCCTATAATGGTTTGCTGCTCTTCAATCATCAGTATATTATAAATGCAAAAGCTACCCGCCAAAGAATAACCAATGTTTTCCATGTTGGATTGCATATATTTCTGCCGGTAAAGATAATAAGGCAAATAACCCCAGTTTTGCAGGCGGTCATAAATATAAGCCAAACTCTGCTCTACTTCTTCTGCCCCTGCGAAAATATTTTTATCTTTTGTATCCTGTGCCATTATAGAACCTCTCTTCAATGCCAGTGTATGAACAGTAATATTTTCCGGTTTTAACTTCAGAATCTGCTCCAAGGTATCCTTATGTTCCTTTAAGGATTCCCCCGGCAGGCCAATAATAAGGTCCATATTGATATGCCTGATGCCTTCCTTCCTGGCTGATTCCACTGCTTGGATTACCTGTTCTTTATCATGCCGGCGGCCGATCAATTTCAAGGTACTATTATTCATGGTTTGCGGATTGATGCAGATACGGCTCACTCCTGCTGATTTCATTAATTTGAGCTTATCAAGTGTAAGGGTTTCCGGCCTTCCTGCTTCAACCGTAATTTCCTCTGTCTGATGGCTGTTAAACTTTTTCTCCAGCAGATCAAAGATTTTTTTCAGGTCTTCCACAGTCAGTACAGTTGGTGTACCGCCACCCACATATATTGTCTGCACTTTTAACCCTGCTTCTTGTATATAATCTCCGATGCCATTCAGCTCCTGCAATAAAGAGTTAATAAAGGGCTTCATTTCTTTTTCATAATGACCAAGCACTGCACCGGGAAATGAACAGTAATAGCAGCGGCTGGGACAATAGGGGATCCCAATATAAATACTGACTGTTTGGGCCGCTGATTCGGGTTCAGGAATATATCTGCGGTTATTGCGGGCTACCTTGAGAAGAAGGTTTGCCTTGGCCTCATCAACTAAAAATTCTTCCCTTAAGCACTGGACTACTTGTTCACCATCCCAGGACTTATCCAGTAAGCGATGGACTATTTTTACCGGCCTTACTCCGGTTAAGATTCCATAACTGGTGATGCTGCTTTCTTTATGTTTTCTTAATAATTGCAGGCAGAATTTTTTGATCTCGATCTTCAATTCCTTATCCTGAATACCGGTGACGCTATTTATAGTATACTCCTGGACCTTTTTGCTAACTTTCCCGTCACTTTCGATTTTTCCGGAAAGCTGCCATTGTTGATTTGCTTTTTCTTCAAGGCTTAATTCTATATAAACATCGGCTTTGTTTTTCATACCATCATTAAAAGAAATCTCAGCCCGTGAGTAAGCCATTCTGATTATTTCATGTATGGTATTATAAAGCTCTGCCGGTCTAAGATTGGCAACGGTCAACACTCGATAATTCTCCTTTGCGTATATGAGCCCAGGTATTTCACCCAATTACTATAGGGCCTTAATTCATGCAGCAGCAGTTCCATATTGATGTCTTCTTCTTCTTTTTCAACTTCTATATAGAATATATAATTTCCTGGACTCTCTGCAGGAAACGATTCAATTTTTTGCAAATTTAACTTGAACCGGGTAAAAACTTCCAGCAGATTATACAAAGCCCCTACTTTATGCGGCAAAGAGAGGATCAAGCTGCTGTTATTTCCTTTAACTGCATCTGAGCTATTGGCTGCTATATGAATAAACCGGGTATAATTGATTCCATCCTGAACAGCAGCTTCTATGATTTTCAGTCCATAAAGCCTGGCCAAACGTCTACTGCCGATGGCTGCTGCTCTGCGAGTTTCCTCCCGGACCAGTTGAGCAGCTCGGGCAGTACTTTCGGTTATTTCAGTTCGAACTCCTTTAAGATTTTTATTGATATATCTGCGGCACTGTTCCAGAGCCACCTTTTGACTGATCAGCAGTTGGATTTCTTTAGGTTTATAATTGCCATTAGCCAGCAAATACTGTTTTATCGGTATTTCAATTGTTCCTTTTATTTTTAACGTACTAGCAGCCAAACATTCCATGGTGATGGAAATGATCCCCGTGGCAGAATTCTCAAGGGGAACCAGTCCATCACTGACCTGACCTTTTTCAACCAGTTCAAATAGATCCGATATGTTTTCCGTCACCCATATATGTGAGTTCGATTGGCTATAGATCCTGACTGCTTCTTCACTAAAGGTGCCTATCGGCCCCAATACGGCATAGGTCATTATCTGACCCTCCTTCCCATCACTTTGCCAATGGGTTCTATTTCTCTCATCAAAATACTGAACTGACGAGGAGTCAATGATTGTTCTCCATCTGATAAAGCCCTTTCCGGATGGGGGTGTACTTCTACAATCAATCCGTCTGCACCTGCGGCAATTGCCGCTTTAGCCATGGGTGCAACCAGGCTTCTTACTCCTGTACCATGACTTGGATCAACGATTACCGGTAGATGAGTAAGCTCTTTTGCTAAAGCTGCTGCCGACAAGTCAAGGGTATTGCGCGTCCACTTTTCAGCACTGCGTGTTCCTCTTTCACATAATACTACCTGGTTGTTACCGCCGGCTAATATATATTCGGCAGCTAACAACCATTCCTCAACAGTTGCTGCCATGCCCCTTTTCAGCAAAACTGGTTTATCGATCTGCCCCAGTTTCTTTAAAAGAGAGAAGTTATGCATATTACGGGCGCCCACCTGCAGGATATCAGAATACTCACTGACAACAGGTATGTCTTCACTATCCATTACCTCTGTAATAACCGGCATATTCATAGCTTCGCCTATTTTGGCCAGAGTTATCAAGCCTTCTTCCCCAAGTCCCTGGAAACTGTAAGGAGAAGTTCGAGGTTTGAAAGCTCCGCCTCTTAACATGGCTGCTCCTGCTCCTCTTACCTTAAAAGCTGTCTCTTTCAGCCAATCCTCACTTTCAATAGCACAAGGCCCGGCTATAACAACAATTTGCTCTCCGCCAATGACACAACCTTTAACATTTACCTGGGTTAAACTATCCTGACTGTCTTTTGCTACCAGCATTTTATTTATTTTCTCAGCCAAACTATTCATTTTTTCCTCCTCCTTCTATTTATGATGCAAAAAACAAAAACCTCCCGTCCCTTATAGGGACGAGAGGTTCAAAACATCCCGCGATACCACCCTGGTTGGCAAAAGCCCGACTCATTAAAGATACAGGAAAACTCCTCTTTAAACAAAAAACTTCTCATCCCATTGGGACGAGAAGTATATACTACCCGCGGTACCACCCATTTTGTCATAAGACCCGCTTGCTTAAAGATACAGGAAAATAATCCGATATCCCCTTCCTTTTAACGGTAGAAGCTTCCGCCTTGGCCTACTTGCATATGTTTCAGCCAGGTACTCCGAAGTGAACTTCAATTTGCTTCCTTATCTAGATGCTTACAGCCGATGACATCTATTCTCTGTATAATTCCACAAATTTACTTTACTTCTTCATCGCATTTGAATATTAATGTTTAATTATTTTATCACGAAAAAAACAGAATGCAAGCTTTTTATAAAAAAGGATTATTTGCTCTTTCAAATCCGATGGTAGTCGCCGGCCCGTGTCCTGGATAAGCAACCACATCATCTTCGTAACAAAGCAGTTTATTTTTAATATTGTTGATAAGCTGCTGATAAGAACCACCCGGGAAATCAGTTCTGCCGATTGAACCCTGGAAAAGAGTATCCCCGACAAAAATAATATTGCCGGTCTTCAAACAAATACCTCCAGGGCTGTGTCCGGGGGTATGAATCACTTCCAGCTCAACTGTATTACCGATTTTAATAATATCCCCATCATTGATAAACTGATCTGCCGGCGGGCTGGTTACTTTGGCTCCCATTAGAAAAGAGAAATTGGAACCCGCATTGGTGAGCATTTTTGCATCATCCTTATGAATAAGGATCTTGGCTCCAGTACCTTCTTTGACACCGCGGTTGCCCCCTATATGATCTATATGACCATGGGTGTTGATAATATACACTGCTTTTAGTTGATCCTGTTCCAGCATTTTTAAAACACTTTTAGGACTGCCGCCCGGGTCAATAACAGCAACTTCACGGGTTTCTTCACAGCCTACGATATAACAGTTAACCCCCATGCTGCTGATTTCCATTCCTTTAAGAATCATGTAATTAACCTCCTTTAAAAAAGCTTTTCACTATCTATTAAAATTGTACATGGCCCATCATTTTCTATGGTTATTTTCATATCAGCTCCAAATACTCCAGTAGCTACATTCAGACCACAGTTTCTGATTATTTCTGCACAATACTGGAAAAGGGGTTCTGCTGCCTCAGGAATCTCTGCATCAGAAAAGCCAGGCCTCCTGCCGTGTTTTACATCCCCATAAAGGGTAAACTGGCTAACCAATAAAACTTCTCCATTCACATCCAAGAGGGAGCGGTTCATTTTACCTGCCTCATCTGCAAATATTCTTAAGTTTATAATTTTATCCATTAAATAGCCAGCATCTTTTTTTTCGTCGCCCTTTTTTATTCCCAGCAGAACAGTTAATCCCCGGCCTATCTCCGCGGTTACTACATCATCAATGGTTACACTGCTGTAAAGGGTTCTTTGTACAACAGCACGCAAAATCATTCACCTCTGTCTTCACCTGGAAGCACTCTGCGTACTTCCAATACATCTTTCACTTGTTGAATGCGCTGAATAACTGCCTGCACCTGACTGATGTCTTTGATCTCCAGTTTCAGATTCATCAGGGCAAAATTATTTTTAGTCACCCGTGAATAGACTGAATTTATCTGTATACGCGTATCAGCGATGACGTTCATTACTTCCGATGTTAACCGGGGCCGGTCAAATGCTTTTACTTCCAGGTCCAATAAGTAAATTCCCCGGTCATCTGCCCATTCAACATCCAAAATTCTATCTTTTTCATGTTTCAGATAGTTTTGCATATTGGGGCAATCTGTACGATGGACAGAAACTCCTCGCCCTCTGGTTATATATCCCAAAACCTTATCTCCCGGCAAAGGATTACAGCAGCGACTTAGCTTGATTGCTACATCATCCACACCTCTGATCCGGACTGCTGTTGTTTCTTCCCGCTGCAAAATACTCTTGGGAGCTGCTGGAACATTTAGTATATCTTCCACATTGGCATCCTGAAAGTATATTTCCTTTTGCCTTGAAATGACCTGCTGTGGTGTAATAGCTCCATCTCCCAAAGCCGCAAAAAGATCATCTGCAGAGTTATATCCCAACCGCCGGGCTACTTCCACAAGTTTATCACTCTTTAGGAGTTCCTTGGGGGTTAAGTGTTTTTTCTTCAGTTCCTTTTCTAAAATATCATGCCCTTTAATGATATTATCCGCACGTTTGCCACGGTTAAACCACTGACGGATTCTGCTTTTAGCAGAAGAAGTCTTGACAAAGTTCAGCCAGTCCCGTGACGGTCCCAGTGAGTTTTTAGAGGTAATAATTTCAACAATGTCTCCATTGTTCAATGCAAAATCCAGGGGTACAATTCTTCCATTGACTTTTGCGCCTGTACATCGGTGCCCTACTTCAGTATGCACCCGATAGGCAAAATCCACCGGACATGCTCCTTTGGGCAGCTCTATAACTGCACCTTTGGGAGTGAATACAAAAACCGTGTCATCAAATAAGTCGATTTTAAGGGATTCCATAAATTCATCAGTATCTTTTATATCCTGCTGCCACTCCAGGATATGCCTAAGCCAGGCCAGCTTCTGATCATACTTTTTATCTTTGGGGCTGGCTTCCTCTTTGTAGCGCCAATGGGCAGCTATACCTGATTCTGCAGTTTGGTGCATCTCCCAGGTGCGAATCTGTACTTCAAAAGGTTCTCCTCCTCGGCCGATAAATGTTGTATGAAGAGATTGGTACATATTAGGTTTGGGCGTTGCGATATAATCTTTGAATCTGCCCGGCAAGGGTTTCCACATGGTATGAATAATGCCTAATACACCATAGCATTCATGCACATCATTAACAATGACCCGAATGGCAATTTTATCATATATCTCATCAACATCTTTCATTTGTTTGATCATTTTTTTATAGATACTGTAGATGTTTTTGGGACGTCCCTTTATATCAGCCTCAATACCTATCTGCTCGATACCATTGCGGATTTGTGCTATCAGGTCATTGACATAATCTTCTCTTTCTTTTCGCTTTTGTTTAAGTCTTTTAGCGATCTCATAATACATATCCGGATCCAAGTAAAAGAAAGCCAGATCTTCCAGTTCCCATTTAAATTTAAAAATTCCCAGCCTATGTGCCATCGGGGCAAATATTTCCATAGTCTCCTGGGCGATTTCTTTTTGCTTGGGCTCAGGCTGGTAGTTTAAGGTACGCATATTATGCAGGCGATCTGCTAATTTGATCAAAATCACCCGGATATCTTTGGCCATGGCGATAAACATCCGCCGTAAATTTTCTGCCTGGGCATCCTGCTTTGATTTAAACTCGATACGGCTCAGTTTCGTTACTCCATCTACCAGCAAAGCAATTTCTTCACCGAATTCTTCGAGGATCTCTTCATAGGTAAGGACGGTATCTTCTATAACATCATGGAGTAAAGCGGCACATATCGATGCTGTATCCATTTCAATCTCTGTCAGTATGGCAGCTACTTCCATCGGGTGAGTTATATACGCCTCTCCCGATATCCTCTTTTGCCCTTCATGTGCTAACTGGGCATAATTAAATGCTTTTTCGATCAGTGCAATATCAGCATGAGGATCGTATTCTTTTATTTTTCCTATTACAGTATTAAGATCCATAATCAATCACCAGTTTGTATTATAATTAAGACTCCTGGTCAAATCGGACCAGGCCTCTTTTTCTGCAACCCCTTCCCGGAAGGCGAGAGATTCGAACAAATTTATTGCCGGACTTTCTTTAGCATAATTCATTATTTCCATCATATTACCTTTTTTACGTATTTGACACAAGTTAAGGTCAATGAGTATCTGCATGATCGAGAACAGTTCCAATTTAGACATACTTCTCCCCTGCCATTCATTGATCATCTGTAATATGCTATCAGCATCCCCCGTTAGGGTTTTGCTTGAAAGATGCTTAAAATAATCTATGACCTTTATAACTTCAGGTTCATCAGGGTATCTTTTATTTAGAAATGATGAATTTTGTTCAAATTGCTCACGGCTTACCGGTATTCTAATTTCCAATTTACTACCCGCCGTCAACTGATCAGCTAAAAATACTGTTTCCCATATGCTAAAAGGGCAATCAGCCATGAAGATTTCGTCAATATTATTAAATGGCAAGCCGAAACTGTAATTGCCATCTGTTAAAAAAACGCCAGCCCCCATTCGTTCAAATTTACGACGATAATAGCGGCGCTTGTTTGTTTGTTCTATGGCTGCTTCCATTACCAAATCGGGTATTTCTTTGGTCAGTCGCGCAACTGTAGTTTTTCGATTACTATAAATCAATGTTCTTTTATTTTTATCATAGGTCCATCCTTTATGTACAGCCTGTAAAATATCGTCTTTACTATAATTAAAAAAGATCTTCTCCGTTATGTAAGTTCCATTCTTACGATTTTCCGGGGCTTCCCATGGCCAGACCGGTAAAATATATTGCATCGAATCAGGAAGTTGAGTGTGATGTATAAATGAATCAAAATAAGCAACTGTCATTAAATACACTCCTGCTCTGCCTTTTAATAGATCAGCAGCGGCAGCAGAGTTTATGGTCTGGTCCTGAAGTCCATGGAGATCGTATAGGAAATTGCTCCTAATAAAATGCGAAAGGGCTGGCTTATATTTAACCAAACAGCGCACTGTTGGAAATAATATCAAAATTGGCCTGTCCGCTGTGATTTCTGATATTATACGTTTTACTTGCTGATAGGATCCAGTATCAAGGCCGTCAAATTTTTTTAAATTGTCGGGGATAAAGCTGGTTTTCATGTCTTTCACTTTGATTTGAACCTTCTTTTGGCCTCGGAACTCATTTTCATCCAATTCACAAATCAAATCATGGTAGCATTCTTTATAAGGAAAATTTAAGTATTCTGCTTTCCTAAAGGCGATCCCCTGTAAATCATTTCTTCTGAAATCAAATCTTACATGCTCTTTTTGGCTGCCCACCGGTAAAAGTGAATGTATCATTATATTCCTAAGGATGAAACCAGGTTGCGGATTACCTTCTCCGTAAGGTTCCAGTGACTTTAATTCTGCAATGAAATCATTGTTTATATCATCAAAAAGAATTTCGCCATCGGCCTGAATGGTTTTGTGCATTATATCCCCATCAGCTATAAACTTGCTGTATTGGTTCAGGGCAGACGTAAATCGTTCCAACTCATGCCGGTCGATGGCAAGGCCTGCTGCCATTTGATGTCCACCGAACTGCTCGAGATGTTCTTTACAGCTTTTTAGAGCATTATAAAGGTTAAAACCTTTTATACTGCGTCCTGACCCTTTGCCAGTATTTCCATCCCAGCTGATTACAATGGCCGGGCGATAAAACTTTTCACAGATTCTGGAGGCAACAATGCCTATTACGCCTTGATGCCAGTTATCGCCAGCAACTACGATCACATTGTTTTCATGCAGATTAAGATCCCATATGTTATTTAAAGCCTGTTCATAAATGGTTTCTTCGATTTGGCGGCGCTCATTGTTAAGTTTGTTCATGTACGATGCGATATCAGCAGCCTTTTTATGATTATTGGTGCACAACAATTCAACGCTTTGGCGTGCACTGTCAAGTCTTCCTGCAGCATTCAGCCTAGGGGCGATAACAAAACCGATCTGCCACGATGTTAAGCTTCTATTATCCAGTTCAACTTCTTTTAATAAAGCTTTCAAACCTGTTCGTGTTGTATTTTCCATTACCTTTAAACCGTATTTAACCAGAATATGATTATCTCCCAGAAGAGGGACTACATCAGCAACCGTTGCCAGTGCTACCAGATCAAGCCACTTACTATGATCCTGCTTACGCATTATGTGCTGCTGCAATGCCAAGGCTAATTTATATGCCACTCCGGCACCGCATAAATGATAATTATCCTCTTCCATGTCAAGCTTGGGATTGATCACCGCCACTGCCTGAGGAAGTATTTCGCCGGGTGTATGGTGATCGGTAATAATGATATCCATCCCCCCTGCAGCTGCAAAGCGGGCTTCCTCCACAGAAGCAATGCCACAATCAACACTTATCAGCAGTTTATATTGCTGTTCAAGCAGTATACTAACAGCCTGCATATTGATACCGTAACCTTCCTCAAAACGGTCAGGCACATAATAATCCGCCACTCCGCCCAGCATTTCGATACATTCTTTTAAAATCACAATGCTGCAAACGCCATCTACATCATAATCTCCGAATATGATTATCTTTTCTTTATTTTGGACAGCTTTTTCGATCCGCTGGACTGCTTGTTTCATTCCCCGTAAGGTCCATGGACCTTTTATGTCATCAAGGGTTCCAAATAAAAACTTCTCTGCTTCTTCTTTGGTCTTTATCCCCCTTTGGTATAATAAGCCAGCAGTTATGGCAGATATATTCATTTGGTTTTTTAATATCAAACTATCTTCAACTGTATAATTTTTTAAGCTCCAACTTTTATCAGTTAACATAATTCCTCCTGCAGACCAATTAATATCAAATCTATTAAGTAATATCTAAAACTGTTCATATATTATAAACTATCATGGCAATATGGTTGGTATTAAATAAGCCTGTATTGGATTTCTGATATACAAAGCCTTGATAACATGTCAAAAATGATTCGCAATAAATTCTCATAGTTTCTTGCTGTTAAAACATATTAATAATGGGAGACTAATAAAAGAAAAAAGGAGGTTTTTCAGTGAACAAAAGGCATGTTTATTCAGGAGGCAACACCTGCAAAGGTTTTTATCACTTTTACGATACTATGGTCAATGACGATGTAGAAAGAAAAATCGTTTTAAAAGGCGGTCCGGGGGTAGGAAAGTCCAGTTTTATGAATGCGGTGGGAGAGCATTTTGCCAAATATGACTTGGAATACCACTGGTGCTCATCTGACCCTCATTCACTGGACGGAATTGTAATCGGTGACAATCAAATCTGTTTGGTGGATGGAACCAAACCTCACATAATTGATCCCAAATATCCAGGTGCAGTTGATGAAATTGTAAATCTGGGCCAGTTCTGGGACAGGAAGAGTCTCAATGAAAACCGCCGGCAAATAGTATCTTTGACCAATCATATCAGTAAGATTTTTAAACTGGCATACCTGCGCCTGCATGAATCCAGCATCGCCTGTGAGGAAATGAAATTTTATATCAGTGAAGCAGTTCATTGGCCTTCAGTTGCAAAAAATGTCCTGGCCTTAAGTGTTGATTTTATGGCGGCAGGGAAAACAAATTCTATTAAGGCGCGTCATTTATTTGCTGCTGCTATCACTCCTGCCGGTGTAATGACCAAAATTGACAGTATCATAGACAGTGATTATATAATCTTCGCAGTTTCAGGAAGCCCCGGCAGCGGAGTACAACATTTATTTCGTTATTTGCTGCATCAAATCCAATCCAACAGTATCCATGCCGAAATTTATCACAATCCTTTTGACCCGGATGAAATTGACCTGATCATACTGCCTGAAAGCAAAACTGTCCTGATAGGCATTTCCGACAATGTGGTTGATTATGCACCATTGCTGCCTGGCAAATTCAAACGGAGGCTGGATTTTAATTTAT
>LSQX01095556.1_pt1 | contig 59382 bp, 58 predicted proteins | sample 654561 | NCBI WGS metagenome assembly LSQX01 (sample SAMN04489861, study PRJNA283612) | anaerobic digester metagenome | isolation source: 4 biogas reactors fed with cattle manure at either 37C or 55C with and... | place: Denmark: Kongens Lyngby | collected 2014
TAGCTGCTTTAGTGTCATTAAGACTATCAATATCAATCAAAGCATCAGCGAGATACTCTTCAAACTCTTTTTGAAGTATGTTGGATATCACTTGAAAAACTCCTTTCCATAAAACTTACGAATATTCAAATATTGAACGTTTGACCCATTAATATAACTCAGTGATTTTTATTGCACCGTCTATTTCTTCGGTCTTGATAAGCGTATTCTGCAGCATTTTAGGGTCTTCTTATGGCTCGACCACTGTGTTTTATGCTTGCCATAAATTGATTCGGGATTGCTCGCATATACGCTTCTTCTAATTCATTGTAATCAGTATAGTCGGTCAATTTAGCACCGTCTTTCCTATTGCTCAATTACCCAAACGCATCTAGCATTTTTTGAGCAACTATATTTTTTTCCTCTGGGGTTAGTTCCCTTGTTTCTAATCCTACCGGGGCTTCTTCTTTTTTAATTATCGGGTTTTCTAATTTAGATTCGATTAAATCCAGCCTGGATTCTATGTTTGACAACTTAATGCCTATATCCATCCACAACACTGCTATTGAGGTTCGTGTTCTAACAGGATAGTCAAAAATGGGGTGGTTCTTTGGCAAACGAATCTCTAACCTTCTCAATTTCATCCCTCTTTTCCATATTATGTAACGGCCAGAATAGAACGGATGAGCTTGAGTACTACAGCTATAGCTACAAAAGGAAAGAATATAACCCTCTGGCCATTATTAGAGACTAGGATGATGATTCCGGCTACTATACCTAGGGTTATATCGCCTGCCTTGTTTATCGCAAATCCAACTAATTTTTCTCTGGCATCTCCGTTTACTATGTGGCCGAATTCGTGGGCTATTACTGCTGCCACTTCTTGACGAGGACATTCAGCCAGCAAGCCTTTGGTAAGTACCATGGTATTGTTGCTTATCACTAATCCATTAGGGTTCGGGTCATCAGACATTAGTAATACTGGTGGACTGGATAAATTGGTCTGCTGAAATATGTCGGTGAATATTGGATGGACGTATTCATGTTCTCTTTTGGTTAAAGGCCGATAAGGTTTTCTGGCCATGATTTCACCCCAAGGGGAAAGGAAAATTAATATTATCGCACCTACTATTGCCGATGTTATAAGAATGATTGATGGCCAATCAATAGAATTGGTGGATAAGATGTATATTACTGTGACTAATGCTCCTACTGCCGTCCAGTTGACCGCTAGGTTCAAAATAAACATGATTCTGACTATAATAATACCTCCTCTCGGAAGATGGGATCCGCGTCCCATCATAACCTCTCTGAATAAAAACTCCTTCATTTAACCTTAAACAGATCGGGTTGAGGCTATTTCTTATACTGTGTCCAAATTCTTTATATGACTAAAGTCTATGTCATTTATCGTTTTGGTAATAGCTTCATTAACCTTAGACATTAAAATTTCACGCCAATTCTGCGGTGGATTGGTTGCGAACATGCAATCGATATCATTATATAAATTATCAAAATTCGGTACAGGTAGATTATCGGCTAATTCTGCCGCAATCTCACTTAATCTCAAACGCTTTTCAATCTCTGCAGCAATACGAATCTGCAGTTGCTGAGAGTATGCTGTATTTGTTTCTTTGCGCACAACATCCTGTGGCGGCAACAATTTTTCGGCAGCACCAGCTCGCTTAAAACACAATTCGATATAGTCGATCAACTCGGGTCCAGTCATGGCATTAAGCTCAATTCGCTTAGCAATCCATATATTGTTGCCTTGATGCCGGCCTGTAAATAATTCCCTTTCTGCTTCTGTTAGTTTTAATCCTGATGGCAACGCTTTTCGCCTGGTAAATGTCTCTGGGAGTAATCCCATATCCAACGCATCTTGGACTCGAAGTCCTAAATCTACTACCTCAAGGCTATAACCAGGCATACGTTTGGTCTCCTCGCTTAATGTCCTCGAAATTTCATAACCGGCAGGGTCTGCATCATGTAACACAAAAATCTTATATTGACGATCATGGGCGGCTTTACTTATTAAATCTCTGGCAGCCTCAGTTGCATAGCCCTCGGCTGCTATAATCGCTATATCATACCTTTCTGCCAGTTGCGCAACCTGCAAGGTAGGCAATAGACCTTTCTTTTCCACATATAGTATCTTATTGAAAAGCCAAGATGGCCACTCATATTCCCGTACTTCAATTGTTCCTAAAGGAATAGCACGTTGTGTGTGAGGCTCATAAAGATAACCACGCGGATCGTAGTATAGTAGTGTTATTGGACCATATATGGCTTGGTACTCAGTTAATAAACTCTGACTAAAATAACTATAATATATCTCACAAAATCGTTTCTGGAAATTTTCTTTGCCAACAACTCCAAGTGTTTCCGGTTTTGGAGGTTGGGTTTGCGATTTCATGGTTGCCAATAGGTCAGAAATAAGTTCCGGATATTGCTCAAAATCAGTTAGATACTTAATCCCTGGTAGTTGTTCTAACACCGCCTTTGCCTTTTTAGTACTCGTCAACCCCTTAAATGTTCTAATAAATTCTCCAAGCGGTTTATTACTGGCATTTGAGCCATGATTAATGTGACTGAACACTAGGCTTGCCAAGCTTTTGGGTGTGTACCACCAAGGGGAAGTTAAATCTCTAACCGTATGCTTCTTAAAATTATCAGTTATTGGTTTGTAAATTTCTGTGTTAAACGGCATTGATAATTTACCAAGATTAATGCTGCTATGTTTTACCATTACTTTTACAAAAGCATGAGGATTAAAAATATTGAATGCCTCCGCCCAAGAAGCAGGTTTGAACTTTTGATCATTATTTGGAATTGTAACCGTCACTTTTGTACCTGTATTAATCTCCGATGAGTTTACGGAATGATGCGTCCGAACTGCTCCTGCCGGATCCATAAATGCTGACAAAATATGTTTTTTTCCACCGGATTCAATCAATATCGGTTCACTACAGTTCATCGCTATAGGTATGCCAATGACAGTTTTTAGAGCATTTCCCTGAGCGCCACGGGTTGGTGCAGCATATATAGTTTTGGTAGAGACCCTATTATTAAAATCTAAGATTCCTGTGATTGCTTCCTCGGGGAAACCGGGGCCATAGTCTCGGACGGAAATAATATAATAATCCGGCGTCTCTGTGATATCGAGTTCAACTTCTGGTTGTACTAGACTCTCCGATGCGTCTAAGGCATTATCAACCAATTCCTTAACAATGACTGACGCGAAATTTTGGAAAGGCTGCCCCGTTTGGGCCTGAAGCTCTTTAATTGAAAAATATTCCGCTGCACGAGGTATCTCTGCCATGATTCTGTTTAATTCATAGCTCATTATCTGTCCCTTCCTTTAATACACTAAATATTTCTTCCAAAATCTCTTGTTTTCATAGTATTTCATTCAAACAAATAGCCTTTCACACCCCATGAATCCTGAGTGGCTAACTATAAAAGTTGCCCCAGGGTTGCCCATACTTGCCCCATGGTTGCATTTCCACAAACACCCATCTGGCAAGGGTGCCCCAGGGTTGCCATACTTTTTCGTATTATTACTATATATTTACCCCTATATATTTAGGGAAAATATAATAATTAATAGAAACAACCCTGGCAACTATGGGGCAGCCCCATTTGACACGGGTTTTGCCTGGCTACAAGTATGGGGCAACTATGGCTAACCCTGGGGCAAATCTAAAAATCATACTTCATTCAACTGTCAAATGGTTAAGGTGCTTCTTCGGAAAGTTTAATTCCAACCCATACTCGTGGACCACGACGTCCATCTCGTCCTTCACAAACCTGTGGAAATACCTGAAATAAACTGGGTTTTAGTTTTGTCTGACTTATAGGACTTAGTCCTTGTTTTTCGCACCACAGTTTATAAGAACTATAGAGTTCCTGCTTGGACAAATTATGATGTGCAGCTAACTCAACACAATCTTCACAAAAGGCCATTACTGAATCGTTTTGCCGACGATATTCGTATAGTGCCGCCTTAACCGAAGCAGGTTCAGTAAACCTGCCCGTATGCCACAATGTGCGTAATCCTTTTAAAGCTCGATTAAGTATTCCTGCTAATTCATCAGGAGTTGATAGCTTTACCCGCAAGTTTGGATCGGTTGCAGGATTTTTAGCATCAAAGGTTTTTTCAAAGGGGATTAATAACCACCTTTCGTAAAACGCAAAGGTGTTGTCAGAGCTCCTGGGCAGTTTATTAGTGCTAAATATTAACCTGGCATAATTAGAGAAGGTGAATGGATCCCTAAATTTGCGCTCGGCGGTTAAGGTATCTCCACTCACCAGCATTTTAAAAAAGCTGCTGCCCTTTAAGGCTCTGGCGTCCAGGTCTGCAAATACGTTTGCCAGTTTACCTAAGAGCTCCGCCGCCCTAAACTTATTTTCCTCCAGTTCCTGAAGTGCCACGTTGGACACATTTTCGTTACCAATTAATTGCTGCATTATATACAGGAAGATGCTTTTCCCATTGCGGCCGGCGCCAGTACACATGACCGCTTTTTCGTATTTGGTATCAGGAATCAAACAATAACCCATTATTTCGGTGGAGATAGTTATAGATTGCGCTATAAAGGGAATAAGAAGACAATTCAAGCTCCAACTATAGCCAAAGTGGAGCAGGCCCTAGCCACGTTTATTGTGGAAGTGGACAAAAACAAATTTAAACCTCCAGCTAAAACCTCAGTTAAGGATTTCATAGAAAAGCGCTGGCTAACGAATCCTTAAAGTACAGGGCCATTACTGCCATAGCGATTTTTACTGGTATGCGCCGGGGGGAAATATTAGGATTGAACAGAAAAAACCTTGACCTGGTTAACAAAACCATGCGCATAAACCAGACCTGCAGCCACAGCAAGGGAGGCCCTTTTATTCAGCTGAGCACCAAAACTGAATCCAGCGAGAGGACAATTCCCTTTCCATCTGAGCTTATCCCGTTACTGCAGGCCAATCTGGACAACTTGGAGGATAAGAAGGAAAAATGTGGCGATAAGTGGACTTCAACAATTGAAGTTGATGGCAAGATGATTAAAAATGATCTGATATTCACCCAGTGGAACGGTAAGCCCATGCACCCAAATTCAATAGATACCTGGTTCAATAAATTCAGAGCCAATAATAACCTGCCCTCAGAGCTTACCTTCCATGGGCTGAGGCACACTAATATCACTCTATTGTTGATCAGTGGGGTTGATGTGGGGACTGTGGCCGACAATGCCGGTCATGCTAAAAAATCGACCACCCTCAATATATACCAGGGTAGTATACCTGCCACGCAACGGGCAGCTGCAGACAAAATAGGAACACTATTGGGATCCCAGGTTCCCGACCTGTTAAATGGACCTATCAATTCAAAGACCAAAAAACCAGCCAAATAAGCCAATACCAATTGGCTTTAGTTGGCTATCTTTTTGTATAGCTTGTGCCCAAATTAGTGCCCATAGCCAAAATTTGCACTTGGGCACAAAATAAGCGGGGCTTCAAAACCCCGCTATTACTTACTTTCTATGGTGGGCCGTACAAGATTTGAACTTGTGACTTCTTCCGTGTCAGGGAAGCACTCTCCCGCTGAGTTAACGGCCCATTTCGTGCTATTCATTATATAACTATAATACAGCAAAATCAAGACTTGTATTAACGAATGTCCTTGCTCTGCCGCTGTATAGACCTGCTTATTTTATTACCTGGCACCCTCTTTCATAAATTCGCCCTAACCCTAATAAAATGTTATAGACTTTTTTTAAGGAGTATTTATGTTTATAGTAATGCGGCGGAAAACAGCTGGAATGGTTTTTGCTGGTATCTTTTTTTTTGGTATCAGCCTAGGCCTGTACAATTTTGCCCTACACCCCAATATGTACAATTGGGAAAAACAAGGGATATTAATCAGAGAAGTTAAAACCGATCAAAAAGTGATTGCCCTAACCTTTGATGACGGGCCAGACCCAGTCAATACCAGGGCTCTGCTTCAGGTGTTGGAAAAGCATGAAGCCCAGGCTACTTTTTTTGTCCTAGGTAAGCTAGCTGAAAAATATCCTGATTTGGTAAAAGAAATGACGGAAGCGGGGCATGAAATTGGTAATCACAGCTACAGTCATGCAGATTTTAATGGTAAATCCGATGATTTTATCCGAAAAGAAATAAAGAAAACCAGTGCTATTATAAAGGATATCACTGGCCAGAATCCCAAATTCTTTCGTCCTCCAGGCGGTTATCTATCCCATGCTATGGTAGATCTGACCAAGGAAGAGGATCTTACCATTGGCTACTGGACTTGGGAACAGGACAGTAAAGATTGGCGGAATGGCACCTCAGGGGAGCAAATAGCAAAACATATTCTTAATCATCTTCAATCCGGGCAGATTGTGGTGCTTCATGATGGAGCATCCAATGGCATGCAGACTGTCAAAGCCATGGATATTTTAATTCCCCAGTTAAAAAAAAGTGGCTATAAATGTGTAAGTCTAAGTCGCTTGTTGGAACTGGAAAACCATGAATAATGCCGGTAGCCAGATAATATAAATAAAAAAAGGATTGCGGGAGATGAATTTAATGCCCAAAATCTTTGGCTTCTATCAGATACAGCGGCAGGCTCAAATAACCCTGGCCGGTCTCTTAATACTAGCGGTTCTGGGCAGCGGCACAGCCTATGTGCAGGCTTATTACACGCTGAAACCCATATATGAGGTAAAGACTGAAGAGAGAATTCTGGCCCTTAGCTTCGATATCAGCTGGGGCAATAAAACTCCTTTGCCAGTTCTGGAGATACTTAAGGAAAACGATTTAAGGTGCACCTTCTTTCTTTCTGGACCCTGGGTAAAAGAATACCCGGAGATAGTGCAGCGCATCAAAGAAGATGGTCACGAGATAGGCAGTCATGGCTATCGCCATATTGATTTAAGTAATCTCAGTAAAACGGAAATAAAGGAGGAAATCAGTAAAACTCACCAGATTATTAAAGCCGGTACTGGAGTTGAGGCAAAGCTAATCAGAACCCCTAATGGAGATTATAGCAATCATGTTATTGAAGCTATTCACGAAAGCGGCTATGAAGCCATCCAATGGGGGACTGACTCCCTGGATTGGACGAATCCGGGAGTAGACTCCATCATTGATAGGGTTTGCCAGCAAGCTCATCCAGGTGACATCATACTAATGCATGCCAGTGATACCTGCAAACAGACGGCAGAAGCCTTGCCAGTTATTATTAAAAACCTCAAGGAACAGGGCTATAAAATGATTACCGTTTCCGAGCTGTTAAAGGAAGATAAAGCAGGGATCAGAGATAATAAGAAATAAGCCGGGGATATATAGGCAGGCAAGTGATCAGCCGTTTAAGGCTAAGTCCTTAAGGGCTGATTTAACGCTGGTAATGATTTTCTTCTTCATCAATATGCTCCAGGCCAATTGATTCCAAAATTTCGTCTATTAATTTCTTATCCATATTTATCACCTCCCTTAATAAACTAATTAATGCTCCTTGGGCTTGAATTGCTAAGTATACACCCATATTATAGTTCTGGCAAGTAAAATAATATCCTGGGTATGGTAAAAGTATTGTAAAATCTATTACGTTTTAGGGTTTAGTAAGCAATAATATGCCTGTTCTTATCCTGCTAAATATGGGTAAAGCCTTTCTATCCACTCTCATCCACCTCCCCGCTGTCTAAAGCAGTCAAACTGCGTAAAGGTTTCTCAATGGGAAAATGGCTATCCAGATCCGAACTGGAAGCGATCCCCATTTCCTTGAATTTCCTGGCCGTAACCAGTACCCTTCCTTCCAGGGAGCCAACTGCTCGGTTGTAAGCATCTACCGATCTGTCCAGTCCCTTACGCATGTCCGCAAAATGACCGGACAGTACCCTTATCCGTTCATACAACTCTTTTCCCAATTCGCTTATTATCCTGGCATTTTCGCCTATCTGTTCCTGTCTCCAACCATAGGCCACTGAACGTAATAAGGCGATCAGGGTAGTGGGGGTAGCAATAATAACCCGCTGCTGGGCTCCGTATTCGATCAGCTGGGGTTGGTACTCCAGCGCGGCACTGAAGAATGATTCCCCGGGTAAGAACAATACTGCGAACTCAGGGTTGGGTTCAAACTGCTCCCAGTAGTTCTTACTGGCCAGGTTGCTGATATGATTTTTTACTTGCCGGGCATGATCCTTAAGGTGCTGAATTTTCTCCTGCTCATCAACGGCTTCTACCGCTTCCAGATAAGCCTGCAGGGGTGCTTTGGAATCAATAACTACATTTCTTCCCCCAGGCAATCTAATTATCATATCCGGTCTCATTACTCCCTGCCCATCAGTTTGGACACTAGCCTGTTCTATGAAATCACAATACTGTATCATTCCAGCTACTTCCACTACACGTCTTAGCTGTATTTCCCCCCATCTCCCCCTTACCGTTGGGGCTCTCAGGGCTTTTACCAGGGCTGCTGTCTCATACTGCAATTGGCCTTGGGCGGTGGCCATAGATTTTATTTGTTCACTCAGACCAGCATAAGCACCTGTCCTTTCTTTTTCCAGGGCTATTATCTGTTCATTAACCTGCTGCAGCGATTGCTGCAGCGGTTGAACCAGGTGATCTATAGCCTTTTGGCGCATTTCCAGTTCACCCTTGGCTCCCTCCTGGTATTTTTCCAAGGTGCTTCGAGCCAGTTCCAAAAAAGCCTGATTATTACTCTTTAAAGCCTCTGAAGATAAGGCCTGGAATGAGGTGAGTAAGTTCTCCCGAGCCTCTTTCAGCAAGGAGATATTATCGGCAGCCCTTCTCTTCTCTTCCTCCAAACTGGACTTTAATTCTGCCGCTAAAACCTGTAGTTGGCTATTTTCCTCTTGCATCCCGGCCAGCTTTTGTTCCTGCTGCTGCAACTGCTCTTCCAGGTAATTCAGCCAAGCATTTTTTTCTTCAGCAGCAGCCCGGGCCTGCTGCTGTTCTGACAATTGTAATCTTAAGGATTGTACCTCTGCTTCTAGCCCCTCGAGATACTTTTTGCTTTCCAGCACTTGGTTCTGTTTGTCTTCCCATCTTTGAGTCCAATTCTGTTCTTGGACTTGAAGTTCTGTTTGATGTTGTCGCTGCTGCTTTTTCATGTTAATGCGGCTAAATGGCAGGGACAGGGAAAAACCAATAATTATAGCTAATAGCACCATCAATGCATATGAATAGTAGTTGTCCATTAGAGCACTTCCTTTGTCTGGATATTTATTTTATCCTTGAGCCTATCCTATCCACGGGTTGGATGAAATATGGAAACCTCTCCTTCATTTTACAGGATAACAATCTGAATCAGGCAAAAAATATAATAAGCGGCTAGGTAAATGCTTATTAAGCTAGAACTGGGAAAGGACCATAAGGATGTTAAGTAAAGATGGAGTACAGGCGAGATTTATACTGGCTTTTTGTTGCTTTTTTCTGTCTGGCACTCAAATGCTCACGGGAACTGCTGCTGCCATCAGCGGAATAATGGGTACGGTAGAATTGGCTACCGCCTTGTTGCATTACTCGCCTCTGTACGAGCTATACAATATTATAAAGGCTTACCGCCATAGCTGAGCTTGTCACTGCCAATTTCAGCTTTATTGGTTTAGCTTCCATTCCCCTTTTTCCAGGCTATATGCTTCAAACTTATTCACCGGCAACTGGATATTTTTCCAACTGTCTTCCCATGACAATTCCAATTGGGGATTGGACTCTTTTTCAAGACTTTCTATTCGGTATTTATCGGTATAGATTTCCGAGCCCTGGTAAACAGTAAGGTAAAAAACCTCCTCTGCCATTCCTCTGTAATCCCTAGGAAAATAGATGATCAGTCTATCCTGCTCTTCATAGTGGGCTGCCATCTGCTCCATGACCCTGTCCTTGGGCATGATAGCCATTTCTTCCTGGCTATGGTCCCAGGACATATTCTGCCACAGCCAGATAAGTATAAACATGATAAGCGCTATATAGATAATTCTACGGTAATTCATTTAAAGGCCTCCTGCTATCGACGTAGATAATAAGCATTTCCCAGATCCTCCACTCGTCCGGTTTTCATCATATAGTCCAAGTGTTTCAGGGTCATCATCTTAGCATAAAAAGTAGCGTATTGACTGCGCCCTAGGCCAGGAAAATCTCCCATAGTGCTCACAATCTGGTCCAGAGTTGCCGGCTCCTTTAATATCTGTAACATCCTGTCTTCCCGCCGCAAAACTATGTCTCGGTATTCCAACACAGATTTTACAATATTATCTTCCGGTCTCTGGAAAATCCTGCGATGGGAGGTGATCAATAGGCGCGGATTAATCTCTATTATCCGCTCAATGGACTCCATCAATTCTTCTACATCCGAGCTTTCTCCTCCATACCAGGGACCCTGGGGAGCTAAATCCAGGTCGCCGGAAAACAACATTTCTTCCTCTTCTAGATAGAATCCATAATGCCCTCCGGTATGGCCAGGGAGATGCAGAGCCTGGATTCTGGTTCTGCCCAGATCAAATACTTTTTTATCGCTAAAGCAGCCCTGCAGATTAATAGAATGAAAACCAGGCTTAACCGGAACATCATCAGGAAGATCCTGGGGGGAACGCAGGGCTTCAGTCTTATCTTCTCCCATCAGTTCCCGCCAACGGTAACGACCGGTATGGGAAAAATATTCTTCCGGACTGGAGTATACCAAAGCCTCTTCCTGGCCTGCATATACAGAAGCCTGAGGAAAAAAAGGCCAGCCATTGATGTGATCAAAGTGATAGTGGCTTAATAAAAGCAATTCCACTTGGCCGGCAGCAATATCTTGATAGGATCGACCGCCTGCCCCGGCATCAATTATGGCTTTTATATCATCATCTATGTATAGGGAATTGCTATATGGATACAGGGTTTTTCCTGCCGGTCTTAGCAGTTTTATCCGGGGAGTAATTCTAATCAGCATATGGTCCTCCAGCGTGAAAAAGCCCGGGTAAACCCGGGCTTCTATCTTGATTCAAATAATATTTACTCAAGTTTTTCCATCACGTCAAGAATCATGTCAAAGAAATAGTTAATATCGTCTTTATCGTTCATCCCGGCTTTAAAACCGACTTCTGGAAATCTGCCCGGACTATTGATCTTTACATTTACCATGTAAGTAGCTTGTTCCATCTCGTCTTCTACGTTTTCAATATCCAAATCTATATCGTCAAGGTCATAGGAAAGCGAATTATCATTTTCATTAAATACTTTTTCGAAAGCCTCCGAATCAAACTCCTTACCATTATCAATGATTTGTGCAACAATCCACATAACGTCGGTAGCACTCATATCTAGTTCCTCGGTTAGATGCATAATTTCATTGGCAACTGGAGTAATTTTTAACAGATCTGATAGATTTACCGGCTCACCTTTGCCCCATCTCTTTTTCATAATCTCACCTCCGCATCTGGTCAACGCCTCTTAAAAATAAACATATAGGATGACATCAACATTACATAATGTTATCTCTTATTTGATTATATGTGAATTGTTATATAAAAAACAGTGATATTTACTGGGAACACCATCATAGCTTCGACATTTTTTGCTAATATTTTAGGCTTATATTATGCCTATGGTAGAAAACTATACCATGAAAAGAAACCCTTTGCAAGAGTTGAATACAAATAAGGGTTCGGCCTAATAATTGCCCTTCCTCAGCAGCCTACCCCACATACTCTTGTATAAACCTGGCCTGGGTAGACAATACTTTAACTCCTGGATATTTCCAATTTATCCCTTCGTTCCTGACGGATCCGTTCCACCTCCGGCTTGATCCCTTGCCGCAAATGCTGCCGCTGTTTAGCTAAAAAATCCTCCAGTTCCTGAGTGCTGACCCGGGTATCATGACGGCCTAACCTGATATTAAGGCAGTCGTTACCCTGCAGGTAGAAAATGAACTCCGCCCGGACCTCTTTGTCACCGTACTCCAAGCAAGCATCTCCTCCCGCTTTGTTGCCATCAATATATCTAAAATTTTCGATCCTTAAAAGGCGCATCAGCGAGCCTCCTTAACCTTTGTTATTATATTTCTATAAGGCTATCAATTATACCTTTTAGTTGAATACATTAGCAGATTTATTTTTCCATCTCTTTGGCTTATACTTAGACCAGCAAATTTATAGTATCAACGAGGTAATAGTATTGAGCCGTTTGTCAGATTCTATATTGGGAGCAATTTACATATTCATATCCGCTTTTGCTTATGCCACCCAAACCATATTAGGAAAATATGCCTTTGCAGCCGGACTTAACCCGGAATCCCTTTTGATTTTGCGCTTTGCCTTTACCAGCGCCTTGCTTACCCCTTACCTGTTATTAATGAGAATACCTGTAATTGATAAATCACCCTTGGTACTAATACAGGCCTTACTTTTTGCCGTTGAAGGAATTATGTTCTTTTACGCTCTGTCCCAGCTGTCAGCCAGTATTACCATTGTAATATTCTTCTGTCATCCGGTATTGGTGGCTATTATGGGTTCCATTATATTTAAAGAAAAACTCCATTTATATTTCATATGGGGATTATTGCTGGCTGTGAGTGGAGTTACTCTGGTTTCAGGAGTAGCAGCAGGGTTGGGGCAATTATCTCCTCTGGGCTTGCTGTTAATAATAGGCTCAGCCCTGTCCTATACTATATATAGTTTAATCAGTCAAAATATTGTGGTTAAGGTATCACCCCTAAGCATAACCAATACTCTTACTTTAGGCAGCCTGTTAGTCTTGTTGCTGCTATTTCATGATTTGAGCTTTTTATCGGCTTTAACCATCAAAAGTGTAGCATTGGTCTTGTTAATGACGGTATTAAATACCCTTATCGCGGTAGTATTCTTCCTCAAGGGAGTTCAAAAATTAGGGGCAGCTAGGGCCACCTTGCTGGGAACCCTGGAACCTGTTTTAGCTGTGCTACTGGCCTTTACTCTCTTAAACGAAAGCCTGAGCCCAATTCAATTTTTGGGCGCCGGGCTGGTTTTCCTAAGTATTTTTCTGGCAGTATATCCTTCCTCCCCTAAAGGCGAGAAATTGAAGAAAAAAGATTGTATTTAATTCTCCTGTGAAAACCCCCGCACAACGTGATTGGATGCATAAATTCGGGCAGGGGCTGTACTGAAACTTCGGTTTCGTATACAGCCCCGTGTGTGCTCCATAGTATAACGGTAGGTCAGATATAGGCCACCTGTGGTCGCCCGCACATGATCGTTAATACATGCGTTGTGAATTATCGGCTAAAGCTGGCGGTCAAAGACCGCCCCTACAGCCGGCCACCGGTGATTTCACACAACACCTATGAAATTCCAGCTTAATACAGGTAGATTTCCATTAAGAGCATGCCACCGTCTCTTATTTCAAATTTAGCCCTGGCATTTTGATCTGGCTCTTCCTGATATATTTCGTTATTATCATTTAGATAATAAGCATTATCCTGGTCTTCTCCCATAAAAGGAATACATGCATAGCCATCCTCATCTCTCTTCAAGTGCACACCTTCTAACTCCAGTTCGGTTGCACCTACCCCCATCTCTGCAAACAGATAATAATTAACAACTGTCTTTTGACTGCTATTAACCTTCTCAATTAACTCATCCAAAGATACTTCCATCTTTTTACCCCCTCCTTTTTCTATACCATATATGAGCAGCTTGGCTAATTCATGGATCAAGCATGACCGATAAGAGCGATATTAATTGGGGATCATATTTAAGCATAACCCCATTAGTATTCCACAATCCGGAATCCCTTACCAGAACGTTACCGCAGTAATGGCCCAGCCATTCCGAAGAGGGCGGATCTAATGCTTTTTTACCCCAATTACTCAATAGAGCTATAAGGTTTTGCTCAATATATTTTAATTTAATAGCATCAATATTCTTAAAGGGTATCACCAAAACCTCCATTTGAATGCTCACCCTGCTCACCATGGTTTCAAGCAAGTGCTCTTTCTTCCTGACCGCAGCATTAGCCGTTTCTCCTTCCCAGGTATCACAAAACTCGCGGTTTTTGTTGATCAGGGCAGTGCCAATATGATGGCGCAGCAGGGATTGCCGATGGTCTCCCCCTCCCTTAAAAGTCCCCGCTATAGTACCGCGATGTTTGATAAGCTGGCTATACATAGATCTCTTAGCATCTTCCAGGGGATAAGACTCTACCCTTACAATCCGCTGTTTACCCTTATCCTGCCGGTTTTCTCCCGGTTCCCAATAGAAACAGCAGCCCCCTGGGGGTAAAAGCTTTCGGTTCAGCTCACCCAGGGCTATCCTCTGTGCTACTCTCTCTTCGTAATTTTCTAGCAGCTGGTATAGCGTATCTAAATTCCTTTTTCTCATACCTTTTGATACCTCATTGCTTTGGTGCTGATAAAAGGTTTTCCATATTGGTATAATTGTTTCCTGCCCCCTGGGATTGCAGTTTTATGGCTTGAATCCTGTTTAACAGATAGTAAAGCTGGATTATGTGCCTCCTCAAAAACAGCAGTACCAAGCATGGCCCAGGAATTAGGAATCAGTTCCGGATAAGCTAAGTCACAAATAGCGGAGTCAAAAGCCTGCACCTAACCCATAAATCAAGCCCATACTATCAGAAATAGGTACGGGCTTGCTTATCATCCACCCTTGGGATGGAAGTAGAGGATAAATTTTTATTGGGCCGCTTCAGGAACAGTCTCTTCTATACCAGTCCTTATCAGACCAGTCCTTATCAGCTCAGCTATAACATGAGCTTAACATTAAGTGCTTTAAAGGCTACCTCTGCCTGATCTCCCACTTTGTACCCAGTATTTCCAAATTTCTCCTTGGGCATTATGGTTGTCAGCAGATTCTCTCCAACATTTAATGTTATGCGGGCCATGTATTCCCCTTCATCAATAGCTACTATGTGGCCTGACAGCCGATTCACCAAGCCCTTATTGGCTGGGAGTTTATGGGATGATGAATGATTCGTCGAACCCCTTGATGCCGATTGAAAAACTTCACATTCTTCTCTAGTCTGGCTACAATAACTCATACTAATACAGTTATCACATTCTGAAGCCATCGGGACTTTGTGCCAGGCAAAATTCTCCATATAGGCTTGATGTTCTTCTTCGGTACCGGAACAATAACCATAGACTTCACAATTTCTACATTCAGAGTACGAATAATGCATTATTTGGTTCCCCCTTTAATATAACCCTACAGTATTTTTTAAAGTATTTTATCTATTTTAATATGCCTGTCGTACCCCCATCCGCGGGGCAGTCAACTCCAATGCTGGTTTTCATCCCTCCTTGCCAATTCCAAGATATTATTGCTATAGTTTTAATATTAGACACAAAAACACCTCATTCCTTCTATCTTGCAGGATACAAAATTTGTTAAATGATTATATAGCCAGTGCAAATGGCCTTATAGGAGGACTCCCATGCAAAAAATATTAGTTAATTTAATTGAATCAATAGTCCATAATTATGCTGAAGTTAATCACTGTCAAAGTGATTGGGGACTGCCTTTGATTGGTTTCGCCTCGGCTGAAGATCCACTTTTCAACCAATTGAAGCATTCGGTAAGTCCCAGTCACGCCTTGCCCCAGGATCTCTTAGCCCAGGCCCGAACGGTAATGGTCTATTATCTGCCTTTTGTTCCAGATATTCCTACAAGCAATAAACAAGGTAAACTGACTTCAATCCAGTGGTCTCTGGCCTATGTGGAAACTAACCAATTAATTATGGATATCAATCGAATAGTAAAGCAGGAATTAAATAAATATTGCTATAATTCTACCCTTTTGCCACCAACCCACAATTTTGATAAAAAGAAATTAATTAGCGATTGGTCCCATCGTCATGTAGCTTATATTGCCGGTTTAGGTACTTTTGGTATTAACAATATGCTCATAACCGATCGAGGCTGTACGGGCAGATTGGGTAGTATAATAATGGATATTGAACTCCCGCCTACTACTCGCCCCGACTATGAGTATTGCCTGTCCAAATACGATGGGAGCTGTCAGTTGTGTGTAGAACGATGCCCTCACCAGGCCTTAACCCTGGATCACTTCGATCGCCATCGCTGCTATGATATCCTGCTCTATAATGATTCCTTCTACCCGGAGGATATAACCGTTGATGCCTGTGGCAAATGCTGTGTTGGCTTGCCCTGTTCATTTATCAATCCTGCAGCTAAATTACAACACGAGTAATCCACCATCGAACTAGGCTTAAACATAACAACTGAGCTAAACGGAATCTATCCCGGATAGCTCAGTTGTTTTCATACTCGCTGGTGTTCCCTGATCATCGGAGGTTATAAGTTGGTGGCTGGCACCCCTGGTATTAAAGTAACCAAATTACAATATTTCCATATTATATATCATCTACTAGAAAGGAGTTGACTATGGATGACTGTTGGATTTTTTCACCATCCTTTGAATAGGATTTGTTTTACTCCTACTGAAGATGCGTATATATCTGAATATTATTCCGATATGAATTTTGGCGAACGTTATTATTTGTTCTCTAATCAGTATCAGGGATGTAATGATGAATACCAGTCTTTGTTAAAATTCGATCTATGCCAGAACAATTGCAGGATGATACCCCCTAACAGCTTTATCAAGAAGGCCTGCCTTCGCCTATGGATTTATCGTAACGAAGTTCCCTGCGATAAAACTACCGAACTATGTGCTTATCCGGTAGTTCAAAAGTGGCAGGAATTGGCGGTGACCTGGAACGCTCGCCCGCTAATTGACACTGGTTATCCTTTCTGTACTTCTGTTTCTCCCGGTTTTGTAAATGATTGGTTGGAAATCGACCTTACCAACCTGGTAAAAGCCTGGTACAAGGGTTATGTAGTAAACGACGGCATTCTTTTGAAGTGTAATGAAAGCTTCGATAGTGTTCTTGGCTTCTATAGCCGGGAATACACGGATTCAAGCTACTGGCCCCGTCTTTGTGTAAGCTATGGGGTTAAATGTTGTGTAGATAGGCCCCATCTCCGGGTGGAGGAAACAGTAGAATAACTCATAACACTACCCAACATCTGGCCGGCATAGATCCGGCTTTTTTTTTGGGAGGGAAGTTGATTCGCCTACGAACAGTTATTGAATAAATATTGGTCATTGATGCAGCAGGGTGTTGTTACCATGCTGCATCAAATGGCTCCTAATATTTATGCATCATCAGTATACAGCATTTATAAATGGCTTAAGCCCAGTAGATTATGATATATTATTAGAATAAATAATAACAGGTAGGTTTAAGGTGGTGCAGAACCAGATCAATAAGGTATTTCAATCATCTATTAGAGAGCCTTTTTTACAGGGTCTTAAGGCTTCTATTCCCATCGCCATAGGTTATATTCCCATCGCTATCACCTTTGGACTGGTGGCTAAATCGGCTGGAATTTCCGATTATATTACCCTTCTTATGTCTTTTCTGGTCTTTGCAGGTGCCAGCCAGTTTGTAGGGGTTAATCTAATTGCTCTGGGAACCAATCCCTGGGAAATAGTGCTGACTACCTTTATTTTAAATCTGCGCCATTCTCTCATGAGTGCTTCCCTGTCCATGCGTATTGATGCTTCGTTATCCAAGGGCTGGAGGTATCTGTTGGCATTTGGAATTACTGACGAGACTTTCTCGGTAGCCAGCATGCAGAAGGCTCAATTGCTCTCCCCTTGGTTTATTATTGCATTGAATATGCTGGCGTATAGCGCCTGGCTCTTTGGCACCTGGGCCGGTATTTTCCTAGCTAGCGGGCTGCCGGCCTCGCTGCAGGCTAGTATGGGTATAGCTCTATATGCCATGTTTATAGGCTTGCTGGTGCCTTCCTTGAGAAATTCCCGCCCTATTTTACTGGTAGTGTTAATATCTATGACTATTAGTTTTAGCCTGTCCTGGCTGCCCTTTACTCAAACTATATCAGCCGGCTGGAAAATAATTATCAGCACCATGATAGCCGCCCTGGCTGCCGCCATTATTTATCCCCAAGGACTTGGAGGTTTAAGAAAATGAATAAGCTTATACTGGTGGTAGTGGCTATGGCTCTAGTTACTTATATACCCCGCTTGATTCCATTGCTCCTGTTGGGGGAGCATAAACTACCTCCCTTTCTAAGCACTTTCTTGGAATTTGTGCCTTATGCGGTTCTGGCTGCCCTAATCTTTCCTGGGGTACTGTCCTCAACTGGGGATATGCCTTCATCGGCAGCAGGTGCATTAGCCTGCTTTATACTATCCTGGCTGCGTTTTAATATTATGGCAGTGGTATTAGGAGGTATAGGCGTGGCTCTACTGGCATCCTTGCTGATTTAAAAGGCTCTACCCAGCTGCAGGCACCTGCTTGGTATAATAGAATAGTCTTAATGCTCCGCTTTAATGCATTGATGGTAACAATGTTAAAATTCCCTCCACTAAGATTGAAGATCTTATGCTTATTATTCCCTGGTCTCCGTGTTAAAATAACTTGGAAGGAGTTAATTTATCCCAGTCGGGTATACTGCCTATAGGCAGGAATATTGGATATGACTTAAATAACAAGGGAGTTGATTGTATTTATGAGTATTTCCCGAGTAGAAATTGAAGTGGCAGGCATGAGCTGTAATCATTGTGTACAAAGCGTGAAAAATGCTTTGGAGAAAATAACAGGAGTTAAGGAGGTAGAAGTAAATCTGGAAGCAGGACAGGCCACTGTGCAAGGTGAAGACCTGCTACCGGATAACATTTCCAAAACCATCGAAGAACTTGGGTTTATTCCTGGAAAGTATAATACTAAATAGACGGAAAAGCCCCCCTACCTCAGCTCTTATTATAAATTCAGGGGTTTATACCCTAAAAATATCAATAGGAGTACAGGGAGTATGGCACTTCTTGATCATGTGTTTAATGACCATGAGAAGAATATTGATCAGCCCCGTAGATAATTTATTATACTATTAAAAACTATTAGGATTACTCCCAGCAAAATAAAGGCCAGGTAGATGTTTATACCAACTTGGCCTATCCTTTTCTTTTTGTCCACACTTGCCGATCGGAACCCATCATCGAATAGCTGGGAGCTGGCTTCCAGGCCTAAAATATTTTGGGCTTCATCAATTCGCCCAGCGGGCACATACAAGTCAATACCGGCATGAGAAATACCCATATATATCTCCATATATGCCCCCGAACCTTTCCTCTTTAAAAAGATCGGTATGCCCTCTTCAGCCAACAAAGATTCAATTATCCCTACCTCAATATGGTCCCGGGCATTGAGCAGATATACCCAGGAATTACTAGCATCTTTTTCTTTCATCTTGACCCCCATGATTTGTAACTGCTTTTATTTTATCATGAACTTAGTAACCATATAATTGGCTCTTCATTCCTGCTTATAGATTATGGTCTCAATCCAAGGTCCCATCCAGGTTAATCAATGACCCCCAACATTTTGTCACTTTATCTCTTCTTTAGAGGAATCCCAAAACTTTCCGTCGAATTGCATCTTAAGTTAAATGGAAGGAAGGAGTTATATTGGAGATTTTCACCAAGGACGGGGAGAAATTAAATGAATTGAGGGGCAGTATGAGCCGGGAAGAGCGTAAAACCACCTACGAGGAGATTCGCCTCTCTTCTTCTCCCTCTCCCTCATTCTATATGCTGGTCTGTATTTCCACCATCATAGCCTCCTATGGTCTGTTGGCGGGAAGTACTGCCGTGGTAATAGGAGCCATGTTAGTGGCTCCTCTGATGGGCCCTATTTTTGGTATAGCCCTGGGTTTATCCAATGGCGACAACACCCTGCTGAAAAGTGCATTGCTTTCTGAATTTATCGGCATAATACTGGCCATTGGCTTGGCTTACATAATTGGCATGCTGCCTTTGCGTCCTGAATTTGGACCGGAAATCATAGCTCGCACCCAACCAACGGTTTACGATATCATTATTGCCCTGACATCTGGACTGGCGGGGGCCTATGCCCTGGTCCACAAAAGAATAAGTCCGGCTCTGCCTGGAGTAGCTATAGCTACTGCTCTGGTACCTCCATTGGCTACTTGCGGACTATGTCTGGCTGCCCATAATTACCAGTTGGCTCTGGGGGCTTTGCTATTGTTTTCAGCCAATCTGATAGCCATAGAATTTGCTGCAGCGTCAGTATATGCGATAGCCGGTTTAATTGGATTCGATAAACGCAATGGCTCCCTTTTTACTACTTTCTTAAAACGCTTTGGAGTTAGCTGCATTATCTTGACCATCATGGCGGTGTTCCTAACCAATACTTTAGTTCAGGTATATAATGAACGGGCCTTGGGAGATCAGCTCCGATTGCTCGTATCCGAACAGGTGAAAACCACCCTGGGTGCCAGTCTTTCCGAACTCCGTTACGAAAAACAGGGTGAGAACCTGCAGGTTATGGCAGTGGTTATGACCCCCAGGGAGCTGAGTTCCCGAAATGTAGCTGAAATAGAACAAGCCATACAGCAGCATATAGAGCCTAATGCTTATCTAATCGTCCGCTCCCTTATTTCCCGGGATGCAGACCGGAATGGGCAGGTCTTTATCAGTAAGTCGGAACAGCAAATACTTAATCAGCAACTTACTATTAATGAGCTACAAAGTAAGACTATCCAAATCTTGAATGAAGAATTAGCTAGAATACCTGGAGCCTTAATCGATAATGTAAGCATTCAAAAGATGCAGGATAATAATCCCGTTATTATGGTGGAAGTTAGTGCGCCCACCCCCATTGATCCCCAGCACGTGGCTGTACTACAGGATAAACTCAACTTACAGCTGGAAAAGCCCATTCGACTGATAGTACGTTCTATAAGCACTCAGATTGCTGATGATAATAGGTATCTTTTTGAGGAAGAACTAGAGCCGCTCTCGGGAGAGGATTTGGAGTTTCACAATAAGCTGGAAAAAGCTATCAAAGACCAGCTTTATCGCCAAAAACCAGCAGGTAAGCTACTAGATTTCCACTATGGGGCCAAGGAAGACTACCTGCTGGTTCTCATGCAAGTAAGAACTCCAGAGATTATGAGTCCAACTGACGTAAGGATTATGGAACAAGCCCTGCAAGAGCAGATCGATGAAAACATTCGCGTTATTATACGCTGCAGTGTGGGGGTAGATGCTTCATCAGACTATTACCTTAGAGGTTATGATGAAAACCTGCCTCAGGCTTTGCGATGAGTATCACTCATCTTAAGAACCTGCTTTAAGTTTGGGAAAACGTAATTTTCTTCTGTTAATTATACTACTGGTGACGGATAGTCAAATGAAATCTATTCCTCTGTGCAGTATACTACTCCCAGGGTTCCTGGCCCTACATGCAAACCAATTACCGGACCTATGGAGCAGGTCTGGACTTGCCGTTGGTATATCTGGCTAAGATTATGAGCCAATTCGGCGCCTCGTTCATAATCATGAATGTGATGTACCAGAAGGTGCTTTAACCCATATTGGCTGGCATCTTCCTGCAAAAGCTGTATAATTCTTTTTATTGCCGCTTTGGTCCCCCGCACTTTTTCTTCCACATCGGTCATGCCATCATTCACATATAGAATAGGCCTTATCTTCAGCAGTGACCCTAGCAAAGCTGAAGCTCCGCCAATCCTTCCGCCTTTTTTTAAATAGTCCAAAGTAGCGGGAACAAAATAGAATCTCACCTTATCTCTAATATTCTGAGCAATTTCCATTACTTCTTCCATTTTCTTGCCGGCCTGGGCAGCAGCTGCTGCTTCAATAACCTGTAACCCTAGAGCCATACAATTGGTTTTGGAGTCCAAAACCTCTATACGAGCCTGAGGATATTCTTCCAGCAAAACTTTTTTGGCTTGCAAAGCGCATTCATAGGTACCGCTCATTTTATCCGAAATGAAAATACCTAGTACTTCTTCTCCCTTTATTATGATTTCCCTAAAAGTATCGATAATGGTACCTACTGAAGGCTGGGAGGAAGTGGGAATCACTCCCTCTGTCTGAATTCGTTCATAAAAATCATTATGATCTACTTTATCTTCCTCAAAGGATTCATCAGGAAAATTGACTGATAAACATACAACTCTGATATCCAGATCCTTCAAAGTCTCTTCCTGAATATAGGACGTACTATCCGTAACCAGCTTAACTGTCATTAAATACCCTCCTCTAAATATTCCTAAACTTATGCTTGTTTAAGTATCATCAAGCTTGTTCGTACTTCAGCACCACTTCGCCAAATCAATTTGCTCCAATGGGTTGGGCTGATTACACTACGGAAGTACGATCCCAAACTGCCTGGACTTGTAAAATTCTTCTGAGCGCCAAGATACCCCATATGGTTGCCCGGGCTTGTGTATATAATAATAAGTGAACCAAATAATAGCAAGTATTATCATTGCTGGGCAGTATTGTCCGCTGACCATAAGCCCTATTCTCCGGCCTGTTTTCGAATTGTCACAATGTTATGAATATTATTATATTTGGAGTCCCAAAGTGATATACTCTTATAACGATGTTTTTATGGAGGTAGACTATGAAAGTTCAAGTAATCAGTGATAGCACTTCTTATCTTCCCACCGAGATAATCAATAAGTACCAAATAAATATTATACCATTAAATGTTCATTTTGATGGAGAGGTTTTCAAGGAAGGCTCCCGCTATAGCAACAGGGAATACTATGATAAACTTAAAAAATCTACATCTTTTCCTAGTACTTCTCAACCCTCCGCAGGTCAGTTTTTAGAGGTATTTCAACAACTTGAACCAGACACGGAAGCCTTGGCAATATTGCTCTCATCTAAGATCTCAGGCACTTACCAGTCAGCTCATATGGCACGAGAAATGATGCCCGAACGGAGCCAGCAGATTCACCTTTTTGATTCCTATTTCTCTGGTATGGGATTAGGTTTTCAGGTTATTGCAGCCTGTGAAATGCTGACAACAGGAAATACCATAGAGGAAGTCATACAGGGTCTGGAAATCATTAAGAATAAGATGCGTTTGTTTTTTGTAGTAGAAAACCTGGAATACTTGTCCCGAGGAGGACGCATGAGCACTATTAGCTGCAAACTGGGCACTCTGCTTCAGTTAAAACCAGTTTTATCCCTGGAAAATGGCCAGTTGGCTCTGTTTCAAAAAGCAAGAACTCTTCCCCGAGCTATGGCTGTGGTTTTGGCAGAATTGGAAAAAGTAGGTGATAGTGTTCAGCGCATAGCAATTTTAAATGTGGAAAGTCAGGAAAAAGCCCAGCAGCTGAGAGACGGACTAGAGGATAAATACCATGTTCCTGTGAGTATATGTGATCTGGGACCAGTGGTAGGATCCCATCTGGGACCTGGTTCCCTGGGGATAGTGTATTATTAATATCTAAAAATGATTCCCCTGCGAAAAGTCATATTCGTTAACTGTTAGATGGTTAGCTGATCAATAGTTGAATCTTTTAGGCTAACTATAAATACTCTTGCGCCAGCTTTTAAGGAGGGCTGATTGTCCTCAGTAATAATTGACAGTTTTAAGTTCTCGTCTTGGGCAAACATGGGTATTATTTCATTTCCATGCTTTTCATTAAAATATTCAAAGTCAGTATCTTGGCTAAGTACAATTTTTCTAATTATTGCCCCCTCATCAAATATATTCTCTAAATAATCAAAGTTGGCGTGTTGATTAAACAACAATCTTCCTCGAAGGTATAACGGCACTTCCTCCTGAGTTCTCAATGGAAGCTGAAAAACATTAGCTTTGCCTATTAAGTCAGAAAAACTCAGAATAGCCAGAGAATTAATCTCATCATTTGAGGTCAGAGCTAGAAACCTTCCCATGCTGTTAATATCTATTCTTTCCTCCAAATCTGAGGATAAAATGTTGCTTTGATAGGCATTTATACCACAGGCTTGGGCATATTTTACATCAGCTGGATTGGTATCCACCATAGTGACCTGATAACCTTCATCATTTAAAACGACAGCTATCATTCTAGCCCATTTATGAGCTCCTAATATTAAAATCCCTTGAGGATTTGGCTGAGCCAGGTCTAGATAGCGAGCCAGGGGCAAGGCTAAAATGCTGTAGAACAATACGGTACCAATTACTACCATAAAAGTGATGGGCACCAGACTGTTAGCCTGTATCAGATAATCCTCGCTCAAGCGCAGAGCAAATAATGAAGATACGGCAACAGCCACAACTCCCCGAGGAGCTATAAACGATAAAAACAACCTTTCCTGCCATATCAATCCCGCACCCAGAGTTGAGAAAAATACTGCTAGCGGGCGGGTGATAAAAATTAGAATAAGGAGAAAGAATATTTCGTTCCATCCCAACCCATAGAAATCATTTACTTGCAACCGCGCGGTTAAAACGATGAATAGTCCCGACAGCACTAGAAGCCCAAGAGTTTCTTTAAACTCTTTTATCTTCTTTACATCTACTTTCCGCTGGTTGGCCAGGCTTATACCCATAATGGTGGCTGCCAGCAGTCCTGATTCGGTCTGTAGTACATTAGAAAATGAAAAGACTACCATAAGCACCATTAAGGTAATTGGATTTTGCAAATGATCTGGTACTAAATGATTATGTAGGATAATTACCAGCAGATAAGCTCCTAGTAAACCTATTGAGGTGCCGGTTAATAAAGACTGAAAAAAATTTAACGCAGCTTGGACCATACTCGTATCCAAATCCACCGCAAAGGCTGCTTGAAATACCAACAGGGCCAATAGGGCTCCTATAGGATCTATCAGTATACCTTCCCATCGCAAAATGGAACCTACCCGTCCAACCGGCCTGACCTGCCGCAACAAAGGAATTATCACCGTTGGGCCGGTAACTACTAGAACTGCGCCCAATAGCAGTGATATATTACCTGCCAGTCCCAAAATATAATAGGCAGCAGCACTGGTTACCAACCAGGTTACCAGTGCTCCGGCACTTATCAAAAAGTTCACAGTTCTCCCGATGGTCTTTAATTCTCTGATATTTAGATCTAAACCGCCTTCAAATAATATGAGGGCCACTGAAAGCGACACTAGGGGAAGAAGTAAATCTCCCAAAAGTATATCAGGTTGTATTACTCCAGTCATGGGACCAAGTAGTATGCCAAAGAACAAGAATAATAGAACACTTGATATATGCAACCTCCAGGCCAGCCATTGGGCTGCTATACCAGCTACCAGTATGCTTACCAGGCTTAATATTATATACTCATTCATGCTTAACCTCTTCCATAATCAATACTGTAATTTATCAACCAAGATGAGACCGGCGGTGCTAGCAAGTAAAATCCTCACCCAGCTAGCAGTATTACCATAGCTGCAAAATTGATTATAAAGTCTATATTAAATGAATTAATGCCATTGTTGAAGTAATCTTTCATTTTTTTATATAATACCTCCTCCCCCGTTGCAATTATATATCATTATTGCCTCCACCAAAGGGACAGCAAAGCTGCAGTAGCACCGATAACACCAGTGAGATAACCAAGTTTCTGCCAACCGCTTTGGCTAAGATTCTTTTGGCCTTCCCGATTAGCATCATATTTATCCAAACGGCTTTCACAAAGATCTATTCGATCTTTAAGCCCATTGTAATCCCGAATTAAAGTCTTAATTTTTTCTATTTTTATGGCTACTTCATCGATTTTATGGTTGGCCTGATCGATTTTATCTTGTAACTGCATAATCAGATTCCACTCTTTGTTATCTTCGCTATTCAATGTCGGTACCCCCCTGGAATCTTTTTACAATAGTATATGAATTTCCTTTTATTAAGGTACCCGGGAGAATCCAAGTATACCGGCAAATAACCCGGTTTAATAATGGTGGCGGTAAAGGGAGTGAAATAATTTTTTATAGGGTCTTAAGAATAAAGTGTATAATCCTGGCGCAATTTATAAGCAAAAGGAGGGCTAAATATGCGAATAAGTGATAGCAATAAACTAGTGGGCAGTATAATGGAAGTAAAATCTGGTAAGGACATGACCGAAGTAATCATGGATATTGGCGATCAAGCCATTACTGCTACAGTAAGCTCGTCCGCAGCCAAGGATATGGAACTAAAAAAAGGAGACCAGGTTTTCGCAGTTTTTAATTCTACTAATGTATCGCTAATTAAAGGATAGAGCAATTCTATCCCCCTATGGTAAAAGAGCCAGCTTATTTTCATAGGCCAGCTCTTTTACTCTGGAGGTCCCTGGGTATACATTCCTTACCTCCCTGTATTTATTTTATCACCCTTTTGAAGCTCCGCTCCTAGTTCCGACCAGGTAATATTTATATTTTTAGGGCTACGGCTTAACTGCTCGTACTACCCCATTCTTCCCATAATTTGACCTTGATGGAACTATACTTCACTTCCCAGGCGATTTTCAACTTCTTAATCTAATTCTAGCACGGAGTAAATTTTTGTCAATAATTTATCAGAAAATTCAGACATTGTGGTGGTTTTATTTTTCACAAATAAGCGATTGGGGCCATTTATCTATCTAATTCATGTTAATTAGATTTTATCCAATATGCGGGCGAAAATAAACAATGCAGTAGCTGCCACCGCAAGCGTAAAAATGGATACAATAACCCCCAATTTATTGTTTTTCACTACTTCCCATATTCTGTTAATCACAATCCCACCTTTATCCTCTTTTTAGTCCCCACCCACTTGAAGAATAATTCGACCTGAATCCTCTTTCCTCCTGCAGAAGGACCAAAAATCTGGCCATCACTCTGCTGGCTTCTGTGGAAATTTGGCTGGTTATTTAATAAAAAAAGCCCGGATCAAGTCCGGGCTTTATGAACACTTATAATAGTATTAAAGCATACTCCAAACTGCCCAATTTATAGCAACACTAATAGTTGAGCATGCTTCTTATTCCTCCAAGGTAAAGCGCCAAGCACAGAACCAATCCTCCGGATGTTCATCGGGGGGACAGCCAAAGCATTCTGTCTTGATGCGTTTATCAATGGCCCGGGCAAAATGACTATACTCCACCAGTCCTGCGGATTTACAGGGATAATCATCCAAGCCTTGACGTTTTCTGGCTGATTGCACCCGGCAATCATTCATTTGAAATACTACACTATTAGGACTTTCATCGATGATAGACTGTACATTGATACGGGCATACATTCTAAATTGCAGAGCCTGCTTTAATCCCTCCAGTCCGGCTAACTTCGGTAAACCCAAAAAGCGTTTTATGGCCCAGGCTTCAAAAGGGGAAAACCTGGTCCAACAGGAATCATTACAGCGTTTAGCATCATACATATCATTACTAAATTCTACTGCCTGGAACCAAATACCATCTCCCGCCAGCCAGTTGTTGCCCAGGGCTGTCAATAGCTCCAATAGCCGTTCCCGGGGTAAATCCAGCAGCGGTTTGGGTATTCCGTCCACCATTTCAAACCCAAAGAATTTGGCCAATCTGTTCATCTGTATCCCATAGCTCTTCTGATAGGCAGTGTCAAGTATTTCCAGGGCCTGGTCGAAGCCTTTCTGGTGCTCTACTTCATTAAACCAAAGGACATGATGTACCATAGTGCGATGAATCATATCGACAGCTAAGCGGGCTAGTTCATTGTTGTCAATACCTTCGTCCCATCTTTTTACTGTGCTCATCCTTTCTCCTCCTCCATTTTTTAATCTTTGAACTCTGCTAAAAACACTCGTCCCCTTCTTCAGCGCTAGCTTCATTAGCGCTAGGGAAAATAGTTCAGCAACCTGGATAAACCCAGGCAGATATTAAATGTTTATGATCAGGGGCTAAAAATATGAGGATAAGATTGTAAACACAAGCAGTTATAGAGATTTCTCTTTAACTGACTGATATAATAGAAACACTTAGAAGAAGAAGATTCAAAGTATTTAGTATAAATTAAGGCTGAGCTTGAATAAAGCACCTTCCGGCTAGATGTATTTTTTGAAACGGCGCAGAACCTGATAAAATGTACTTCCGAAAAGCACGGAAAACACCATATTCCCTATGGCATGGATGAAATCAAAAGCCAAACTGGAGGCATATACCGCCAGAAAGGTCTTGATATTTAATGGATACATAAAAGCTGCCCAGTGCCATATGTTTATGACCCAGCCATAAAAAAGACCACAAAAACCAGCCATTACGGTGAACCTGACTAATCTAAACTCATTTTGTCCAATGGCCACCAAGGATGCCAATACACCGCACATACCCCAACACAACATTTGCCATGGAGTCCATGGCCCTTGACCTAAGAAGAAATTGGACACCAGGGCTGATATGGCACCCACCATAAAACCAATTTGGGGCCCGAATACATAAGCGCTTATCATGATAATAAAGGTGGATGGCTGCAAACTCACTATAGCGCTAAAGGCAATTCGGGCTACTGCGGCCAGTGCCGACATAGTTGCTATAAAAGCAATCAGCTTGGAACTGACCCTACTACGTTCGAAACTCCAGAAAAATACTAGTATAGCGGCAAACACCATCATAGTCGATAGCAAGGCCCAATTCAGATTGTATAATGGATTTTCTGGTATTAGAGTAGCCACCATGAGCAGAATAAGCATAATTAAAATCAAAACATAGCGGCTACGGAATTTGTCTATATGATTTAGCATCTTCTTTCACCCTTCAATTCAACCCTAAACTGCTCCTTAATTTCATTATACTGTATGCGCATTGAGCTCTGCTGGCTGGAGCATGGGGATCAAAAGCCGGGTATAGCAAATCTTTTCCCCCAGCTAGGCGAACCAATTCTTCATACCAGTAAGGCCCGGGGACAGGATCCGACGCTGCTTCGGAGCCGCCGGTTCTAACTAATATGGCAGCTAGCTGAGCCCCGGTAATGTTCCCGGTTGGCTGGAAGATTCCTCCCGGCATCCCGTTAACATATCCCTTTTGCACACAGGTTTGAATACTGCCCAAGGCCCAAAATCCTTGGGGCAGGTCTTTAAATCCGGTATCTGAACTGTCTTCATCAGCAGTTAAACCCATACCCTTGACTATCATAGTAGCAAATTCAGCTCGATTCACTGATTTTTCCGGCTTGAAGCTTCCATCCGGATAACCGGTTAGTATTCCGGCTTCGAGCAATTCCATTATTGCTGCATAAGCCCAATAAGAATCGGATAGATCGGTAAAAGATCTTGTCTTTTCAGCTGGGCCTGGAGTCTCAACCGGCTCCGCCTGCTGGGCCAGCTGGCATAAAGCAATCAGTGCCGTGGCCGTAGTTTGGACTGGACCTGCCGTAACCCCGGCCGTATAGTGGAAAAAACCGCTGGCATCCTGTAGTCCTAACAGGTGATCTATAACATTATAGTTATTCTGGGCCCAGAATGGAGACAGGGGCCACTGTCCTGTACTTAACAAAGCCTGTATCACCCAGGCATCTGAACTTCCATTGGATTTATCTCCATTCATATACCCGGAACTGAAACCGCCATCCTGCCCCTGACAGCTCTTAAGATAAGCCAGGCTACGGTTTATTACCTCAGACTGGTCCGGATCCTCACCCATTAGCATCAATGCCCTGATAGCTGCTGCGGTATCATCTGCATCACTGGGTATCCCTTCACACCAGCCAAAGCCCCCATCGGTATTCTGTCGCTCAACCAGCCATTGTTTGGCTTTTTCCAGCTCAGGAATGCTCTGGTCGGCTGAGTGCAGAGCCAGGATAGACCAAATATGGGAGTTGATAAAGGCCTCCTCACCCTGGCTGAGCCAGGCGAAGTGCCCATTCTCCTGTTGCAGAGATAGGATTTGCTGAACCAGATTAATACCTTGATATTCGGTCTCTTCTGACCCCGAAGTTAAAGCCAGGAGGGTACGAGCCAAATCGCAGCTGTTAATCAAATCTTCCTGGCAACTATGCAGATAATCCCAGGGAGTATTGCCGGCCGGAGCCCATTCGGGAGCATCAATTACCTCCCCGGCTTGATTTAGGGCCATAATAACCCAACAGCTTACCGATTGACTGCTGCCCTGCCCAGGCAGATAAGGAAATCCGCCATCCTCATTTTGAACCGTATGTAAGTATTGCACTGCTTTTTCTATTTCCTGGTTATATAAGCCAGGCTCCTGCTCAGTGGCCCCAACTAGTGACGGACTGCTCAAGAGCATAGAAAACATCAGTATTAAGGCTAGCTTACTTTTAATTCTCATCCCCAAAACCACTCCCTTTAGTTAAATTTATAAAACCGATGCCAATTCGGACTTAATTGGCCCTGCCAATTCCAACAGGACCCTGACTCCTCTATCCATGGTAATTACATTATCTACAATATTATTAAACAGTTTGCCTAGCTGCGGGGTATAATAGGTGGAATGCTGCAAGACCTCATATTTACTACCCCTTTCGATAATTTGGCCCTGAAACATCAGGCATATATCCTGAGCATATTCAGCGGCAAAATCCACATCATGAGTTACCATTACCACTGCTGTACCCTGTCCATTAATCTCCTGCAGTAATTCCCCCAACTCCTTCTTCAATCCGTAATCAAGTCCCCGGGTAGGTTCATCCAGGATTAAAAGCCTGGGTTTGCTGACCAAAACGGCAGCCAGGGCTACCCGTTGCCGTTCGCCAGTGCTCAAATCACGGGGATTGCCATGGCGGTAAGCTTCCAGTTTAAATCTTTTCATTATTTCCTCGGCGTAGGTTTCATCATCTAAATTAAAGTTTTTCAAAGTAAATAGTATTTCGTCCTTAACACTGGGCATAAATAAATAATCATTGGGATCCTGGGACAAATAGGCCACAGAAGCAGCAATTTCTTCAATGGCTAGATCTTTGGAATCCTGGCCGGCTAGCTTAACTTGTCCTCGACAAGGCTTCAACAAACCATTAATATGCTTAAGCAGTGTGGTCTTACCGGCCCCGTTCTCTCCCAGTAGAGCAATAAAGTCTCCTTCCCGGATGATCAGGTTCAAGTTTTTTATAACCTCCTCCTTATCCGGATAACTGAACCAGAGATTTTGGATATCAATCAGCTCTTGGCCCTTAACAGGGCCAATCACAGGCGGTGTATCCTGACCCGGCTTGCTAGCACTGTCAGAAGCAGCCATAAGGGAATTGAGCATCTGCCGGCCCTGTTTTACCGTAATGGGCAATTCCTGAAACCCTGCCCGGGCAAACAAATTGGGTAAAGGGGGCAAATAAGCCAGTGGCGCCCGAGGCATCCACATCCTGCCGCCTCTGCTTCCAGTATTAATATCAGCAGCGATCACTCCATTTTCCATAATTAAAATGCGGTCAGCCAGGTGACAGCATCTTTCCAATCTCTGTTCGATCATTACTACCGTAATGCCATTATCTTCGTTAAGCCTGCGGATAATATTCAGCAGTTCTTCAGCTGCTACTGGATCAAGCTGAGAAGTGGGTTCGTCAAGCAAGATTATTCCAGGTTGCATGGCCAGTACCCCAGCAAGGGCCACTTTCTGCTTCTGACCCCCGGATAGTTCGGCAACCCCCTTGACCAAGTCTCCTGAAAGCCCCAATGAACTGCTCATTTCCATTACCCGTCGTTTCATCAAGTTACCCGGCAAACCCAGGTTTTCCAAGCCAAAGACTATTTCTTGTTCCACATTGTTCATCACCAACTGGCTTTCCGGGTTTTGAAATACTATTCCCACTTTCTGTACCATCTCTTGCCGGCTCATTTTAACTGTATCTTCTCCATGCAGGAATACCTTGCCGTGTAGATTACCATTATAGAAAGTAGGTGCCAACCCGGATACGACCCGTAACAGAGTGGATTTTCCACTGCCGGAATCTCCTATTACGATCAGCAACTGGCCCTCTGGGATCTCTAGGTTGATGCGGTTTAAAGCCGGCTTAATAGTTTCTGGATAGTAATAGCTCAAATCCTGAATTTTTATAGCGGCCATTTCTTACCCCCCCAGTTTAAAATAGCAGGCAGCAAGAGGATCATGGCAATAAAAGAAGCCAGAATCCAATCCAACCCGCTTATTTCCTCCAAGATTGGATAATAGCGGTAGGCCGACCATCCTTTTATGGCCGAGCATATCCCTAAGAACAGGGCCATTATACTTAAGGCAATTATTAAATAATCACGAGGACGCCATAAGTCCCGATCATAAGTGCTGCGGGGACCGCTTCCATACCCCCTGGCCTGCATGGACTCAGCCAGCTGCAGCGACCTTTCCAGGGAAGACAACAAGATGATGCTTATAATGGGAAGAGTTTTTTTAGCTCGCTGCCAAAGGCTGCCAGTACTCAGCTTGACACCGCGGCAACGTTGAATTTCACTGATCCTTTGAAAATCCTTTATCATCAGGGGAAACAAACGCAGGGACAGAGTGATGGCCAGGACGGATTTTCCACCTAGTCGGCCCCCCAAGTGCAAGGCTTTATCTGGATTGACGGTATAAGTATAGAGACAAAATACACTTATAATGACCAGCAAACGCAGGCTCATACCCAAACCGTAAGCAATTGCTTCCAAGCTGATTTCCAGAGCTCCGATCAAGGGGATATCAACTCCCCGATAAATGATAGTGGTTCCGGCCCGAGCAAAGAGAACATTAATGAGTACTATCATGAGTACCATGATCAGGCTGAATTTGATATAGCTCTGGCCTTCCTTCAGATTGCCGGCTGCTCCCAGAACCACCCACACCGATATTAATAGTCCCAGCAAATAAGCCGGATGGGAAAAGATTAGAGCCAAGACAAACACTACCCCCACAAATATTATAGAGGTCAATGGATGTAGTTTATAAATCAGGTTATCTTTAAATTGATAGGTCAGCATATTTTTATCCCATCTCCCATTATTTTACCGGTAAAGGTATTATTTCTTCTCCGCTAATTGCCAGGCTATACTTGCCAGCCAGTGCCCCGGGACCCTTAATTAGCAATTCCAGAGCCTGCTGAAATCCTGAGCTATCAGTGCCGGAAACCAGCCACAAGGGGCAGGAATCACCCAGACCGCTACCAGTAGCTGCTATTACTCCCGCACTGCCGTCTAGACTCTTTACCACCTGACCCTGGAAATTCAAAAGTTCAATACTGTTGGGATTTAAGTGAATACCCATACCATTACGCTGGTAAGCCTGGTTGAGCTTATTCAGATGGTCAATAGCTTGCAGGCTATCCCATTCTCCCAGGACCAGGGTAGGTCCATTTGGATTATCAAAAACTGCTTCCTTCATCTCCACAACTTGTATCTTGCTTACCCCATGGGCTTTTAGAGACTTCTCCAACCGGCGGCCGGCTTCCAGTATTTCCGCTGAACATACGATGGTAGTTGGTCTAAGTTGAGAATTATACCCATGTAAAAAGGGTTCTGGAAAAGATCCGATTACAGCTGAATTACTCACCCCCCCTTGCCAGGCATGATAATCCCACCATATCATTTCACCCGCATGAAGGGGGTAATCCAGTCCCCCCACATCTGGACATATGCCATTGACATAATAAAACCAGTCCTGCATCCCACCCTTTAATCCGCCGGTAGAGCTCTTAATCCCGTTGATGCTGTCGATAAAACCACCGCCATACCTAGTTTTCACACTACATTTAGCCTGGAGCAAATCCATAATGGTCCAGCCTGATTCCAGGGCAGCCAATTCCTGCAATAAAATTTCCTGCCCAAAATCACGGGTGATCAATAGCTTGACCTGCTTTCCTGATTCCTGGCTGGAGACCTGGGCTGGCTCACTACTGATATCGGATTTTTCAACTATCTCCTGCTTGGGCACTGAGGCCGGAGCTTGATCCTTCTTCGGCTGACTTGGATCTGGATTATCACCATTATTGCTATGGTTATTATCAATATTATCATTTTCCTGTTCGCTAGCCTGAATATGGGCAGAGTCAGCAGGTTGGACTTGTTTTTCTGCCGGGGCTGTACTGTTACCGGAGCTAACAGCACAGCCTGCCAGGATCAGGCATAGTATTAAAACCATTAAACCTATTTTTTTTATCATCAAGTGAATTCCTCCATTTTTCATGGTGTTTTCATCCTATCAACCATATGATACGGAAACAACGTGCATGAAAATTTTAACCTATGCCGGGAAACTGGCGGTCAAAGACCGCCCCTAAAATTGTTTGGCGATGAGAAACACCGGGTAAACCAGATTAAACCATTTTCGTGTGAACCTATATAGTTAGGAGATAATTAAGATACCGGTATACTATAACCGCAGCCTCAGCCCGAGTTAGAGGATTGTACCCTCGGAAGCTTCCATCTTCATAACCCTTTATCAGCTGGACTTGAGCTGTGAAACAGATACTGGGCTGGGCCCAGGCAGGTATGGCATCCTTATCACAATAATCCAGTTCCCCGGCGGTGAATTCCGCACCATGTAAGCGATGCAGGACACAGGCCATTTCATTGCGGGTAATGGCTTTATGGGGTTTAAAAGAGCCATCCGGATAACCACCGACAACATCATTGGCACAAGCCGTCCATACTGCCGGGGCATACCAATCTCCGGCTTGAATGTCATTGAACTCCTTCTCAACTGCATCAGAGGGTAGAGTGAAATTCAAGGCTTTTACCAAAAGCTGAACAAATTCAGCTCTGCTTATGGGCCTAGCAGGTTCAAATCCCCTACCGGTACCATTAATTATTCCTTGCCCGGCCAAGACCTCAATGGCTTCCCGGGCCCATTCCCAATCACGGCCAAGATCATCGAAACTGCTCCGAGCTGGGAATTCCAACACGGCAAAAGGGGTAAAATGATCCACCCGGAATACTACCAAACCATGCTCCAGATCAAGCAGGGCAGGAATAGGTATCCACTCCTTTTTCTGAGTATCATACCAAGCCGGGCTTAAACTCTGAATATCCAAGTCATCGGTAATAGCAGTTCTTATAATGATAGTCAAAGGTTGATCAAAGCTGCTGCCATCAGGACCGATTTCATATACGGAACCGGCTAGTCTAATCCCAAACTGGGGCCGGGGTTGATTGTTACTGATTTCTTCTACTGTTATGTTAATGGATTCGGAAACAGCACCGGCGGGTATAAAAACGCCGATTTCCTCAACCCCATCCATAATCTCAGTGTCCTGCCCGACCTTTGCTTCCTGGTGCAGAGAGACCTGATGATTTCCCAATTCCTTTTCCAACTGTTTGGCCTGCTGCGAGGACATCCTCTTATCAGCATTGACAATTGTTATATTATCTTTTAGAGCCTCTAATTGCTGAGAATACTGACTCATATCTTGGCTTGATTGCGGCTGAGAATTGCCAGCCGAACCAGTAGCATTCCCGCTGGAGACTTCCTTCCAGCTGGGGCCTTCTGAGTTGGGATCATAACTGTACCACCATATTACCTGGTCATTTTCCTTCACTGAACTTTCAAATGCGGACATTTTAAGAGCTTTATTATTGATCTTGTACATCCACCCATTCATCCCCTGGTTTTGCTGTCCTTCAATTTCAGTAACCAATCCCGGGGTATAGTCCCAGCTAAGACCAGTAGCATCCAAAGCTCCCACCGCAGTTAATCCATAAGTATCATCGGGATAAACACTGACTGTTCGAGGTGAAAACAGAAGTTCACCATCACTGCCCACTATGGCAACGTATACCCTAATTGACTTATCGGTGGAGCCACCTGTGTTTCCGGAATCTCCAGTATTTGCCACATTAATAGCACCTTTATAAGTAACCACATCCGGATAACCAATGTCATTGGTATTGGCTATGCTGTACTCATACACTCCTACAGAAAGGAAGGGTATTGTTATCTTCCCATCATTGCTGGTATACTCCTGCCCATTAACGCTCAGTATGTAATCACCAATGGTTTCTGTTTCCTGTACATTCAAATCCTGTAATCCCAACATCCAATCGTACTTCTGAGCCTTTATACTTATATTTATTGTCTGCCCGGCATTAGGTGATGCTGGATTGATACTAACTAGCGGAAAGTAGGTTTTACCTTCCCAACTAACAGCATCATCAGCACCTATATAGAAAACCACTTCATCCCCGTCTTCAATATTGTAGCTCGCAGCACCTGTACTAAATGCGCCTGCTTCAATATTTCCGTTTCTTAGTACGTAATAATGCCAGGAGGTATTAAGTTCTTCTGCTATATTTGCAACTCCGCTCTCACCCAATACTTGGGAAACAAAGCCCCCAGGCGCTACTAGATTATCTGCACCGACTGCTGCCTTTAAAGCATCCAGAGCAGTTCCGGTTACAGTTACTTCTGTGTCACTTAAGCTAGCAGTGGCTCCTTCTACCCTTACCCGGACACCTTGTTCATCATTGGATCCACCTGTTCCCCCATTGGGACCAATATTATAAAGGATATTGGCGCTAAGTAGAGCAGAAACCGCTATTAAAGCTTGACGGGTAGCCATATCATCTTCAGCACTCCCTAGGGTATGAGAAAAGGAATAGTCTTCTAGTTGCAGGGCAAACAATGCATCTATCATGGTCTTTTCATTCTTAATCCACCCGCCTAAAGTAATATCTTCATCTATAGCAGTTAATCCCCTAATAATACTGGCAATTGACTCGGTGTTTCCCACCTCACCGTTGCCGAATCCACCACTATCTAACTGCATTTCCTTAAGACAGTCTTTAATCTGATTAATTGCCTCAGTAACACCGGGTATATCAATATGGGTAGACAATGCTAATAAAGCTAATCCTGTTATATCTGGATCTGCTTTACCTCCACTTAAGGCAAAACCTCCATCACTGGTTTGCTGGGCTATTAAATAATTAATAGCTTTATTAACCTGATAAGCCCCTCCGGTGCTATCTAATGCAATGATTGACCATATAGTGTTGTTGATACTACCTGGGAAAGCGCCAGTATCTTCTTGCATATCAGAAAGTTCAGCAAGCAGATTTCTACCATCAATATTTGTAGGGTCTTGTCCCAATGCTTCCATAGCTAGTATAGTGCTGCTGTATTTAACTGCTGGAGATTGACTATCCAAGGACCCTAGATCCAAATCAGGTAATTGCCATGGATCACCGGACAAATTGACACCTGCATTACTTAATGCAATTATTTCCTCCCAGCTATCCAATGATGTTTTGTTATTTTCATAATAAGTAATAATTTCATCCATAGCTTCAGCTAAAGTTCTAGTTTCAGATGCAAATACAACCGCCGGATTAATGACTGGAACTATCATGGTCAAAAGCAGTATAACAATCAGCATACAGCCCAATCTCGATTCTGTTTTCATTCTCCTCAACATATCTATCCCTCCATTCAAGTTTTCAAATATGAATACTCAACTATTGCGTAGCCAGTGCTGCCAGTTATTAGTCCCATACCTGCAAACCCCGGGGATGTAGCAGAATCAATCATCGTACATTAATTTCCTTATTTAAAAATAAATGGAACCCCGTCAGCGTAAACGGGGTTCCTCTTGAGAAGGGCATTTTCAAGTAATGGGAACACTCGCCTATTCCGCGTAGACAATGGTGTTCATTTCAGCAGGCCTCGGTCTCCTGGCTCGGGTTCATCGTTCCTCCACGCCTTCCCGGATTTTAAGCTTCCAGTGGCGATTGTGGATTCACTTCCCCTTACAGTGGCGCGACCACGCCGGATTCTAACCGGCTTCCCGGGTCCCTGCCTAATAAACATATTTAATTTAATGGCCTTTTTTCTGTTTTTCTGGCAGATCTCTTTTCTGCCCTATAAATATCTCACTTGCCTTGAGTTTAAAGCAAATTATACAGCAATACAGAATGATAGTAAAATACTAGGCCAATGGGATGGTGGCAATATCATCAGGCAAAACTGTAATTTTTTCTACTCCATTAGGGGTAAGCAACCAGGTATTTTCAATTCCGGCTATGCCTAAACCTGGCAAAACAAATTTGGGTTCCAGGGCTATAACCATCCCTGCTTCCAGTGGGATATTAAACCCGGGAGCAATTACCGGTCTCTCATCTAGTTCCAGCCCTACCCCGTGCCCAACAAATCTTACTCTTTCGGCACCATATCCCATAAAATTATGACTTAGTCCAGCTTTGTCCGCTATCTTAAGAGCTGTATCATATAGCTCACTGGCCATCATTCCTGGTTTAACCAAGTTGATCAACATTTCCTGTATTTCCAGCGCCACTTGGAAAGCGTATCTTAACCGGTGAGCCAGGACTCCAATTACATATAAACGGGTTTGATCAACATTGTACCCATCAAATACTCCCACATAGTCCAGGTAAACAGGGTCACCTACTTGTATGACCCTATTTCCCGGTCCCTGAGGATAAAAGGCACCCATACCCATTCCGGCCGTGACTCCATCATTAAAGCTGGCCATACAACCATTGGAACCGGATAAAAAATGGCCATAGAAAAACTCCTGGTTAAAACCACGCATACGCGACAAGCCCTGATGCTCATGGTCTCGCAATTCTTTTTCTATCGAGGCCGCAATTGCCAATTCAGATAGTCCCGGCCTGATCAGCTCAGGAACCACGCCAAAAGCATCTGCCATCTTTTTCCCGGCTGCCTTGATAATTGCTATCTCATAAGGACTCTTAACAGTTCGTAAATCTCCAATCCACCCGCTGGCGTCCAGCAATGTGCTATCAGGAAAAAGTCTTTGAACACTCTGGTACAGCGCAACGGGAATAACATCAAACTCCAAACCCAATCTTTTGGGCCATTGATAACCCATTTCCTTAATATGATTAGGAATATACTTGTAATTGTTGGTTGGAATAATATTCCATGGGCATTCATTAGCAGCACGGGTCAGGCTTTTTCGGCAGAATAATAAGGGTTCACCTTCGGCCGGTACATAAAGCCGAGCATTTTGCATGGTTCCGCTAAAATAATACAGGTCAACATTCTGCACAATCATAACAGCATCACAGTCATTGGCTAGCATCTTATCCTGCAAGCCTTTAATCCGGCGGTACAGGTCCTCTTTTAAGGTCATCTCCTTTCTCCTTCCCATTATCGCTCTGGCCTGGCCAACCAAGCACCTCAAGTGAAGTGCTGTAATATTCAGGTCAGAGCCGCTTAATCCGCAGTTTTGATTATCACTTGTATGCTCCTGCAGCATTCGTCGTTCTTGACTATAAAGTGGTCTGGCCTTTCCATTAATAAATAATCTCCGCTAGATTCTATGATAAGATCTTCTTTGCTCAAGTTGCCCTCTTTGGGAATAAATAGAGGACGCCCCAGAGGGATAACAGCTTCCTTGATAATAGCCATTTCTTACCTCCTTTAAATCCTATACTCAAGGACTGAGTGATTTTTTACCTTTAATACAGTAGATCCCAATACTCATGAATAAGATCAGGCTGGAATATGCCTCGATCGGTGATTATTGCCGTTATTAGTTCAGTTGGAGTCAGATCAAAAGCTGGATAAAAGCCTTGGACTCCATCTCCAGTAATCATCTGCCCTGCATAGGACAGTACTTCCCTAGGATCACGTATTTCTATTGGTATATCTGCTGCATGACGAGATCTTCTGTCTGGCCCTGAATATCCCAGAATATAAAAAGGCAGTTGATGATACTGGGCAGCCAAGGCTAGCTGAAAAGTACCTACCTTATTGGCTACGGTTCCGTCCAAGGCTATTCTATCAGCGGCAGTAAATGCCTTACTCAGCATTCCTGCAGCCATGCAATAGGCAGCCATATTATCACTGATAAGGGTTACGGGAATCTTCAAGGCGGCCACCGAAGGAGCCGTAAGTCGAGCTCCCTGCAAATAAGGCCTGGTTTCACATGCTATTACCTTTACTCTTTTATTATTACTTGATGCCATTTTCAGCATATATAGAAGAGCAGGTCCGGGAAAGCAGTGGGTTAGAATAGTATCGCCGTCCTGTAATAACTGCTCAGCCCACTGTCCGGTTAGTTCTGATCGTCGTTGCTGCTTTTGAATTGCCTGATGGATGATTGATAATATTTGATCAGCCGGATCAGCCCGGTCATCCAAACTACTCATTATTTTGTCCAGCAAGGATTTCAGGTAATGACCGGTAGGACGAGTGTTTATCAAACGCTGGTAAGATTCTTCTAAACACTTGCTGGCTTGAATCCTGAAACAGCACTTTGCCTCCAATTCCCGGGCGGCCAGATACAAGCCATATGCTGCTGCTATAGCTATATCTCCTGCTCCCTGCACTGCCATCCTTTCAATGGCCTGGGCTACCTGTTCGCACTCAGAGCAGAGCAGTTCTTCTACTTTCCTGGGAAAAGCGCGCCGATCTATAATTATCAGCTTTTCATCCCGCAGGAAAACCGTATAATTAATATCCATTAATAAGGGTCTTGACAAAAACTACTTAATCCTCCTCCATTAAGGCTATGGCAAATTATTTCTATTCCTTTTTGGCCATATTCCGGCCAAAGGGCTGCACAAAGCCTTCCCGATCACCTTGGTAAATAAATTCCACTGCCATGCCAGCTGCTTCCACCACCATGTTCATGCAGTTACGAAACCGGTTTTTATCAAACCACTCTGGATAGTCTTTATTCAGAGTTTCGCAGTCTATTGCCCCGTACTTTTCAACAAACTTATGAGGAATTTGATTGATAAAGCGATAACGCCCTGGGTTACCATATAATCCGTCTATTATTTCCTGCATGGTACCCTCAGTAGGCTGGCGACGGCCGTGAACTGCTCCCACCCCCATTATGGCGGCAACCAAAGCCCCACAGGTTCCCCCATATAAGCCCATTCCACCTCCAAATGGAGTAGCCAGGGCTACGCTTTCCGGCGCAAAGTCAATCAAGCCTACTTCTACCAGAGCCAGGTAAACCGACTCTGCACAGTTAGGGCCATTCTTAAAATAGTTTTTGGCCGCCTGCCGGGCCCGTTCTTTCATTTCCTCTTCCGGAACTTGTTTGATTATATCCATAGTCTATCCTCCTTTGGCTGCTATTCTCTTTTCAAGTGAATATCTAGAACCCTTGGCTTTACTTAATACCTACAGCCTCCCGAATCCATTCAATAATGGATTCTGTGCTGACCGAAGGTGAAAACGCCTGGGCTAAAGCACCAGCTTCCTCCAATATTCTTTGATCCTGGGCGGGAATAAACCCTTCGGCGAAAATTATTATCTTTTCACCCGCTTGCTGGGCTAAGCGCTGTTTTAACTCGGGGAACACTGTCATGTGCAAGCCATTATAAATACTAATCCCAATCACATCAACTTCATTGGCTATGCTTTCTTCTACTATCTCTTCTATACTCCGGTATAAACCTGTATATATTACATCCATGTCGCCAACTTCTTTTAGCCCACGGGCCAATGCTCGTATTTTTTTATTCTGGGAATCCAACCCAGTTTTCCCCAATAACACCTTTATCTTCGCGATAGAATCCACCTCCCCCATCCCAGTTCATCACTTATTCATATACTTTTTGGCTATTTCCTCAGCCATGGAATATGGATCAGTTTCTTTGGCCATCAGCTGTTTAACCATAAGATCGAACTCCCCGGTGGCAGCCAGTTCGTTTAAAACCGGTTCCAGAATCGCAGACCGCAGAGCGTCATTCATTTCAGTTATGACCTTGCGAAGAGCCCTTTCCTGTAGTTGATTTTTTTCTACCATATGGCGGTAGTGTTCATCAATCTTGTCACACAGCTTCTCTACTGAAGCAGCAAAAGAATGTGGTTCCAGACTGCTCTCCAACATCAAGATAGGAGGACGCCAACCGCTCGGGAAATTACCCGAGTTCAGCATATTCAGAGTTTCCTTATAAAGCTTTCTGGCGCCTTCTCTATCCGCTTTATTAATTACAAAAATATCAGCAATTTCCATTAATCCCGCTTTGATGGCCTGGATCTCATCCCCCATACCCGGAACTAAAACCACTATAACGGTATGGGCATGATTAATGATATCAACTTCCTGTTGCCCTACGCCTACCGTCTCTACCAGAATAATATCTTTACCCATCACATCAAGAACATGAATCCCGTCTCCCACTGCCCTGGATAGACCTCCCATGGATCCTCTCGTAGCCAGGCTGCGCACAAAAACCCCCTGGTCTTCGGCATGCCTGAGCATGCGAATTCGGTCTCCTAGAAGAGCCCCTCCAGTGAAGGGACTGGTTGGATCTACCGCCAATACTCCCACAGTTTTTTCTCTCTGACGCATGGTATAAATCAGTTGATCAGTTATGGTGCTTTTCCCTGCTCCAGGTGAACCAGTTATACCCACCACATGGGCTCTTCCTGTATAGGGGAAGATATGTCTTATAGCCCGGTTGGTTTCGGGTATATCATCTTCAATATTTCTTATGAGGCGGGAGGCCGCTCTAATGTCTCCCGCCATAGCTTTCTTACCTAGTTCTTCCATATCCTCAAGCCCTCGGTTTAATATTTTCATTAATCCAATCCACAATAGAGTCCAGGGTTGCACCGGGAGTAAAGAGAGCTGTTAAACCTGCGTCATAAAGATCCTGCATATCCTGTTCAGGGATTATTCCACCGCCAACCACGGTTATATCATCAGCACCTTGGGCTTTAAGCTGTCTGGCTACCTCCGGGAATAGATATCTATGGGCTCCGGAAAGGCAGCTCAAGCCTACCATGTCCACATCTTCCTGTATAGCTGCACCAACAATCTGTTCCGGGGTCTGGTGGCAACCAGTATATATTACTTCGAAACCGGCATCCCGAAAAGTACGGGCCAGTACCCTGGCGCCACGGTCATGTCCATCCAAACCAGGTTTAGCAAGCAGTATGCGAATCTTTCTATCAGCCATATCGTAACCTCCTTAAATTCTTCTAGTACATGCCGGGGTCACGGTATTCTCCGTAGACTTCCCGATATACATCACAAATTTCCTGGACGCTGCAGTAATTCTTAACTGCCTCGATACAATAAGGCATGACATTTTCGCCTTTCTTACAAGCGGTTCTGATATCATCGAGACATTCCCTTACCTTACGGCTGTCGCGTTTTCTTCTAACCGCATTCAAACGTTCAATTTGCTCCCTCTCAACGGAATCATCAATCTCCAGGAATGGAATTTGAACATCCTCGTCAATGTTATACTTGTTGATACCAATCATTACTTTTTCACCGGAGTCTATCTGGCGCTGGAACTTGTAGGCTGCATCCGAAATTTCCATCTGGGGGAATCCCTTTTCGATGGCCTTGACCATCCCACCCATATCATCAATTTTATGGATGTAGTCCCAAGCTTGTTCTTCCATTTCGTTGGTTAAGGCTTCTACAAAATAGGAACCCGCCAACGGGTCGATGGTATTGACCACCCCGGTTTCCTCAGCAATAATCTGCTGGGTTCTCAGGGCAATTTGTACCGCATGGTCAGATGGCAAGCAGAGAACCTCATCCAGTGAATTGGTATGCAGAGACTGAGTACCGCCCAGAATCGCTGCCAGAGCCTCAGTAGCAGTCCTGATAACATTGTTATAGGGCTGTTGGGCAGTAAGTGAACAGCCGGCAGTCTGGGTGTGGAAACGCATCCACCAGGATCTTTCATCTGTGGAGCCATAGCGCTCACGCATAGCTTTGGCCCAAATCCTCCTGGCCGCCCGCAGCTTGGCAATTTCTTCAAAGAAATCAATATGAGAGTTGAAGAAGAAGGATAAACGGGGAGCAAATTGGTCTACATGCAATCCTTTGCGTTCTATCACGTCTTCAACATATTCCATGCCATCCCGCAGGGTAAAGGCCAACTCCTGAACCGCGGTGGAACCAGCCTCCCGAATATGGTATCCGCTGATACTAATGGTGTTCCAGCGCGGCACATATTTGGTCCCGAATTCCACTGTATCACTGATGAGTTTTACCGAAGGTTCCGGCGGACACATCAGGGTCTTCTGGGCAATAAATTCTTTCAGCATATCATTTTGAATAGTACCTCCGATTTTATTTAGAGGTATTCCTTGCAATTCCGCCGCTGCACAGTACATAGCCCATAAAGCTGTAGCGGGTGGATTAATGGTCATGGAGGTAGTAATATTCGCTAATGGAATCCCTTTTATGAGGGTAAAAAAATCATCGATAGTATCTATAGCAACTCCGCATTTGCCGCACTCTCCACGGGCTTTGGGTGAATCGGTGTCATAACCCATTAGAGTCGGAAAATCAAAGGCGGTGCTCAGGCCAGTCTGACCGGAGTTTAAAAGATAATGCCAGCGCTGATTGGTTTCCTCAGCACTTCCCATACCGGCAAACATTCTGAAGGTCCAATATTTTCCCCGATAACCGGTCACCTGGTTGCCTCGCAGATAAGGATATTGACCAGGATATCCGATATCTTTTTCAAAATCCATGTTTTTAATGTCTTCAGGCCCATACAGGCGCTTTATTTCCAGGTCGGATACAGTAGTCCACTTTTCTTTTTGATCAGCATGTTTGGCCACCGTCTTTTTCACTTCATCTTCCCACTTTTTACGCATGGTACTTGATTTATCCAATAATTCTTCAGTAAACAACTATAAATCCCTCCTCAAATAAAAAGTAGTCACTTCTACTCATTAAGCATTAGTACTCGATACCAGCTCGATCTTTGATACCAGCATTATAATGATGTTTTATTTCTCTCACTTCACTGACCATATCAGCCAGGTCTTGAATTCCTTGTGATGCATATCTGCCGGTCAAAATCAGATCCAATTCCGCAGGTTTGCTTTTTATCAGCTCGATAACATCTTCTTCTGGAACCAGACAGAAATCTGCAACCACATTGATTTCATCCAGTATGACCATATCATAATCGCCACTCTGAATTACTTCCTTTGCTTTGGCGAATCCCTCCTCGGCTAACTCCATGTCTACCGATGCAGGATTATCCCGCATTACAAAGCTATCAAGCCCAAATTGATAAAATGTCAAATCGGGTAAATACTTTCTTACCGCTACTACTTCACCGTAAACTCGCCCCTTCATGAACTGTATCATACATACCCGAAGCCCCTGGCCAATAGCCCGTAAAGCCTGGCCAAATGCAGATGTCGTCTTGCCTTTGCCATTACCAGTAATTACCATTACTAGTCCTTTTTTCGATGATTTTTTTGCTGCGTTTTCGCTGGGCAAGTTTTTCATCTCCTTTTCAGTTAATAATACAGGTGGATAGTAATAAATGACGGTTCCTGACTGCACTGCTTCAAGCAGCTCAGTTTCCATAAAAATTGCGGAGTGCTAATCCCATTATAAGTCCTAGGATTAACATGCAGATAAATTTATAGACTACAAATAACCATTAGAGTATAGGTTTAAGTTGGGGTCAAAAACCTACTCCCACCAAATTTAATCTAACCGGATTAATCCTGGCGGTGGTTAAGAATAATTCTTGTCGGAAAATGATAGTATTTTATAAGTAAAATATTCAACCGGTAAGCCAGGTCATGGTTCCCTGCCCTTAAGCAGAATTAAAACGCACAATTCCCTGGGTCTCCCAACCCATATCGTATTACCGATTGCCCTGCTACTTGCTTGAGCTTTCCACCCCCTCTCAAGTAAATGCCCCTGAAAACTAATGTTCAGGGGCTCGAAGGCTCTCTACAATAAAATATACTTATATTAGAGAGAAGTCACTAAATATTATATATTTTAATGGTATGATTTATTACATTCTTTATCGTATTAACCATGCAGCAGGTTTTACATGGTCTTTTTTATAACATCAATACTATAGGTTTTGGACTACTCAATGCAAGAGTATTTTGTAGACCAAATAATTAATTTCTGCTTTAATTCGCTAAATTTCATGAATATAAGATAATAAGCAACAGCATTTTTGTTATTTTAGGCGATTTGTGCTGCTATTTGCTGTATTATGATGAAGAATATCCTGCCTTTTTTACAAAAATCATCTTAAACTGCTTAATCAATGGCCGATTCAAATGGCTATCTTAAGACTCCAGTGTAATATTAATTTCCAATACTATAGGCAAGGACATCTGCCGGCTTCATTTAACATCTTTATTGCACAAATACTGATACCAGGCATCAATACTCTCTCCTTTCTAGCTTGGTATATATTATAGCACCAGGAATTATGCTACTGTATTAATATCCGCCTGTCCTTATTTTAGAATTGCTTTGGTTTAAATAAGAAAAAAACAATAAAGGAATGTCCCCTTTGATAAAATAGGAATTGTATAAAGACCCATCATTAAAGAAAAATAGTAACTCTTATGGAAACGATTATAAAAGAAATCCCAGAAGTAATCAGGATAACCTGGCCCCGATAATAATCGCCCTTAATTATCGACGCTAATATAAGGAGGCTGCCATGTCATCATATTTAAATAGATTTTCTTGCTTATTGATTTTACTTTTTATTCTGCTTAATCCGGTATCTCTGGCTGCCCAAACTGATCATCCCCAGGACGATAATATGCCAGAATATTACGTCAAGGCATCGGTACTTGAGCTTCTAGCTCTTGATCACGACACAAATGCTCACATGGTGGAAGAACAACTGGTTAAAGTTGAGGTCCTGGAAGGCAAGTTCGCGGGACAAGTATTACTGGCTCGGAACAGTCTTTCCGGCAGCGCTGGGATTGACATCATAATCGATAAAGGCGACCGAGTGGTTTTGTACATTACCGAGCGGGTGTCTGAAACAGATGGAAAATCTGAAATTGCAGAAATTTACGTGGTAGAGAAAGTTCGCACCGGGGCTCAAATGATACTATTGGGAATTTTCATGGCTTTACTGGTGCTTATTGGCGGATTTCAGGGAATAAAGGCTCTGGTAGGTTTGGGCTTTACTGGTCTGGGGATTTTTATGGTCCTCCTGCCGGCTCTAGCAGAAGGTCGCTCTCCGCTACTGGTGACTTTGCCCTTGCTGGTTGCGGTCACTTTATTGACCATGCTGGTAGTAGCCGGTTTCAGCCGCAAGGCCTTGGCTGCAACTCTGGGTACCACAGGCGGACTCATGGTTGCGGGTCTGATAGCAGTATTGGTCGGAGGCGATCTGGCTTCCCTGCAGGGGTTGGGTACCGAAGAAGAACGATTGCTCTTGTACATAGAAAATGTTAGCATAAATACCCGAGGCATTCTATTCGCCGGCATACTGCTGGGAGCTCTGGGAGCCATTATGGATGTAGCTATGTCAGTAGCCTCAGCCATTGAAGAAGTAAAAAAAGCTAACCCGGCCTTAACCCAAGCTCAGCTTACCCGGGCGGGAATGCAGGTAGGACGAGACGTTATGGGTACTATGGTCAACACCTTAATTCTGGCCTATGCCGGTGGAGCCTTGCCCTTCCTGCTTCTTTATCTTTCTTATCAATCTCCGGCTGTCTACTGGCTCAATACTGAATTCATAACCAGTGAGATATTACGGGCAGCAGCAGGAAGTGTGGGTCTGGTAGTTTCAGTCCCCATAACTGCTGTACTGGCTGGGTTACTAAACCGGAACACCGGCCGTATGCCAGTTACTAACCATCCTGCTGCCTCTCCAAAGAATGGATCTGGAAACCGAGTATAGCAGAGCTCAGATTAGTTCCACGCTGACCGCAGCCGCTTCGGAAAGGCGCAGATTTAGGTGAAATCCATTTATCTCTCCATAGGATGTGCCAGCAGGGCTATCCTTTCCACCAGCATAACAGCACCGCGTAACACAAGAATCGTCACCTTGTTACTAATTATAGCCAGCGTCTGACCCGCTTTTTATAATCAATATATTCTGGCCCAAAGATTTCTTCCAGGATTCTTTCCTCTTCGGGAATAAACAGGGTGTGGCAGATGATAAAAAAAACCAACGGGAAAAGCAGCAAGGAGATATGGCCCAAGGCCACTGCCTCCCCCGCCAGTATCAGGTTTAAACCCATATACATAGGGTTTCGGCTATATCGGAAGGGGCCTGACATGTTAAGTTTTGTCGGTTTTCGGTCAGGCCTCACTGAAGTACCGGCACTTCTAAACAGGCTTTCTGACCAAAGAATAATCACTATTCCCAGGATGGCCAGCACTGCACCGGAACAACTAAGGGGAGACCTGATTATGGTTATGCCTTCTATGCTAATAGAGATAACAATAGCTGCCAGGAACAGAACCACAAAATATAATATTGGAGGCAGCCGGCGTCGGGTCAAGTTCACCTCTCCTTAGGTCCATCGATTGAGCCGGGCCCTGGATTAGGATCAGGAAAGAGCCTGGACCCCTGGGGAATGGAATATTTTAGAGCCCCGGAAGGACAAGCATTAATGGTTTTTATTATTTTCTCCGGCTCATCGGCGTCAATATTAACCCAGGGCCGGGTTTCCGGATTAAAGACTGTTCCCAGGCTGCCAAAACAATTAGTATCGTGAGTACATCGATCTGGATTCCAATATACGATAAGATCCTTATTGGCATAGCTTTTGTAGTCCTCCCGTCTAACCGGCATAGCACGGTTGGTATTAACCCTGATCTGATACTCCAGGACGGGCTCCAATAACTTGTCTTCACCGGATACCGCCCGGGCAAAATTCCGGCCAAAATCTCGGGCCAGTTCCAAAGATACAAGGCAGGGATTGAGCCTCACTCTCAAGCCGGGCATGATTCTCATCCTGAGCATACGCAAACGACACTCCAGGTTGGGCACAGCTTCCCCACTCCAGCCATAGGAGCCAAATGCCGCCGTTTTTTTCCCTTCACACTCTATGGGGGAGAGCTGATGTAACAGGCTCCATACCGGAGGCAGAGCATCTTTATTGATGGTAGGGGAACCAATAAGAATACCATCAGCATTCTTCATTTTCTCCAGTACCGTTTCTTCGGCTGTCTCCAGCAAGTCATATTGATTGACTTCAATATTCCCATGATCGTTTACCCCCTCCGCAATCTGTTGGGCTAGTTGTTTAGTATACCCATAAGCCGATACGTAGGCTATTACTATTTGGGGGCGTTCATTGGCCGGCCGGGGTTGGGCCCATTGACGGTATAGGTCAATATAGCTGCTCACATCAGTTCGGATTATGGGACCATGCCCCGGACAGATCATATCTATCTCATAGCGGGCCAGCTTATCCATAGCCCTTATCACATACGGTTTGAACGGCCCCATAATGTGGTCGAAATAATACTTGAAAGCAGGCTTAATATCAGCCTCAATCAAATCATTGAATAGCCGGTCATCTGAGTAATGACTGCCAAAGGAATCTCCGCTGAATAGGATTTTATCCTCTTTCAAATAGGTATATACATTATCCGGCCAGTGCAAGAGCATAGCACTGATGAATTTCAGAGTTTTTCCTCCCAGTTCTATTTGCTGCCCCTTACCTATTATCTGATACTCATAGCTTTGGTTGCATACTTCCTGCAGAAATTCCATGCCATTGCCGCTGCCTACTATCTTCAATCCCGGAATTAACTGAAGTATTTTACTTACTGAGCCTGAATGGTCCGGTTCGGTATGGTTAATCAACAAATATTTAATCTCAGAGAGATCAACCACACTGCTTATGTTATCCAAGTATTCATCCCAAAAAGGTTCTTTTACTGTTTCAATTAGGGCCGCACCGTCTTCTCCCTTTACCAGATAGGCTCCATAGCTGGTCCCAAATTCAGTTTTCATAATAATGTCAAAAACACGTAATTCGGGGTCTTGCACCCCCACCCAATATACTCCCTCGCTAATTTTTAATGCTGGCACGCTAATACCTCCTAATATCATCATTCAGCAATTTCGTCACTTTAATAAATTACTATATTTTAACATACCTAAAGATTGGCAGGAGGTCAACTCGATTAGAGTATATTTAGTTTTAGGTCTAAATCATGGTTTATCATGGTATTTTCCTGGATTATTATTTCATTAAGACTATTTATAAAATGGATCCCATGGAGGCAGGTATTAAAATTTTTCGCCTTAAGCAGATCCTGGATGGGATCCGGCATTGCCCATGTTCCAGCAGCTTTCTTCTGGTATAGTTAGACTCAAAGGTGTAAAATTATTCTATTGAAGTAAATGTTTCCAGCTGCGGCTCTGCTGAGTCTACTATCAACTGGAGAAAAATAAGTGTTTCAACAATGCGTTATACTAAATAAAACCGATAACCTAAAACAGAAGGAGTACTGCCTGTTGAAAATTAAACCAATAAAGAAAAAACTCAAACTATATGGATTTAACAATTTGACCAAGAGTTTAAGTTTCAACCTTTACGATGTGTGCTATGCCACCAATGAAGAACAGCGCAGGGAATACCTGGCGTATGTGGACGAGGAGTATAATGCGGAGCGATTGGCTGGTATCTTAACTGATGTATCCAGTATTATTGGAGCCTGTGTGTTAAATATCGCTCGGCAGGATTATGAACCCCAGGGGGCCAGTGTTACCATGCTTATTGCCGAAGAAGAGCTGCATAAGCAGCCTGAACTTGATTCCTGCGAGTCGCCGGGTCCAGAGAGTATCGTAGGGCACCTGGATACCAGCCATATAACGGTCCACACTTATCCCGAAAGCCATCCCTCCCGAGGGGTTATAACCTTTAGAGCTGATATTGACGTATCTACTTGTGGGCGCATTTCCCCCTTAAAGGCTCTCAATTATCTGATGAATACCTTTAAGCCTGATATTGCTATAATAGACTACCGGGTACGGGGATTCACCCGGGATGTTAACGGAAGAAAGTTTTTTCTGGATCATAAGATTGATTCCATTCAGAATTATATCCCCCATAATATCAAAGAACTTTACCAGATGATCGATGTGAATGTATATCAGGAAAATATCTTTCATACCAAGATGCTGCTGAAGGAGTTCAACCTGGACAACTACCTTTTTGGTACTTCCTATGAGCAACTGCCGGAGTCAGATCTGGACAATATAAAACAGCAGCTTAGTCGGGAAATGTTAGAGATTTATTACGGTCGAAATTTTTCTAAATTGTAGTAATCAATAGATTGCAGGCAAAACCCTGGGGTGGATAGGAGGAGTAAGCTTATGAAAAGCAATAATTGGATTTTGCTGCTAGGTGTGGCTTTCCTGGGAAGCTCTTTTGCGGTTTATTCTTTACACTATCTTATTTTTGACGACCTGCACTTTATATTCAAATACCTGGTTGCCCAACTGGGGTTTCTGCCCATAAATGTATTTCTGGTAACTATAGTTTTGAATGGACTGATGAGCCGGCGAGACAAACGAGCCCGCATGCAAAAACTGAATATGATCATAGGAGCCTTTTTTAGTGAAATGGGCAACGATCTACTAGCCCGTTTATCGGCTTACGATGACAGTCTTAAGCAAAACAATACCCACCTTATCCCTAATCCTAAATGGTCCAGTCAGGACTATGATGGGCTTCGGGAAATGGTTTCTCAACTGATATTACAGCCTGATCTGCAGCAGCATTCACTCCAGGAATTACATGAATACCTATCTGATAAAAGACAGCTCCTGCTATCTTTCCTGGAAAATCCTAATCTGCTCGAACATGAACGCTTTACTGATCTAATCTGGGCCATATTCCACCTGCAAGATGAAATGGCCTTGAGGACAGATCTAATTCATCTTAGCAAGCCAGAGCAGGCCCACCTGCGCCGGGACATGAGAAGGATATTTGATCTCCTGATAATGCAGTGGATAGACTATATTCAGCATATGCACTCTGACTATCCCTATCTGCATTCATTAGCCTTGCGCACCAATCCCTTTGATGCTAATGCCAAAGTAGAACTGGACTAGTTCTTTGCCTACTACATCAGCTATCATATATCCAGCCAATCTGTTGGCTGGGCACAGGAAAAGCGTTTATATCTGACCTGCCCATGTTTATCTATCCCCTCACTCCAAGAGGACTCCAACTTATTGTTGCGTGCCCAGACGTGACACAGGGGTTTGTGAAGTTTTTCAGCCCGGGCCACAATCTGGGCAGTAACTGAACTTTCCAAATTCCTCTGCCCATCCCAGACCACAATCATAACATCGCTGTGCTCGGCTATAAAATATCCGGCTCTAAGATATGCTTCCTTCCTACTGGGTAGAGGAGGGATATTTATTATCTCGGTAGCCCGCTCGGATAACCAGTATTTGAACTCTTTTCTTAATTCGGCACCCTTTGGGTCTACCCAATAATCATCAGTAAGCCCAAAATCAAATATATATTCCTCCTGGGGAACGGGCAATACGGCTATTAAACGGGAGTTTTCCTTTTTCAGCAATTCTCGGGCTACCAGACGATCAGAACCTATAGCCAAAGGAGAAAAAACAGTAAGATAACGATTAGGAAATTGTTGCTCAATAAAATCTATCGCCTCTTGTACCGCCTGCTTCAGATTTTCCATTTGATTGGGATCCAGGTTAATGTGCCCGGAAATTCCAATCCTCAGCATTTCTCGATGCCCCATCCGGGTCAAGGCATTAAATTCCTCCATATTTACATGCATCTTCAGAATATGATCAGGTGGCAGACTGGACAATTCGTATTTGCGTTTATCATACAAGCTGCTCATTTTAACCAAATTATCCAGAGATCGTGCTCCGTGCAGGTATTGGCTTACCCGTAAAAATGCATCCAGTACTCCGGCTTCGATTTCTATCTTCCCCTCTGCTTTGATACGGGGTGCCTCCGCCTCCAGGTACTGCCTAAGTATAAAGGCCCGGCGAATCATATATAATCTATCTTCAACCGTGTTGGGGTCCCCGTTTATGCCTCTTATGTTTATATAAGCCCGCAGCCTGCTGATAAAATCAGGTTTCTTGGCCTGCCGATCCCGGGCGTCATTGCCGGCCCGAAAATCTTCAAAGGAAAAGCGGGTAGCTCCAGCAAATACATAAATACCTCGACCCAAGGGATGAGTGCGCCCCTGATCAGTGAATTCCCCATCCTGCATAGGAGCCAGGAAATATTGCAGCCATCCTAAAGGCTGTCCTTCACAAGGTGTATCAAATTCGTCCCAGAAAACCAGGGGAGTCTTGCCTTTTAGATTTAGATCCCGGATCTGATTAAAAGCATTCTGTAGTTCACTGGCCAAGCCGAACTGGGACAGATTAAAAGTCAGTTGAGCATCGGCATCTAGGCCAAGGCCTTTAGCTATCTCTTTAATCACAAAAGACTTCCCCGCTCCTGGAGGGCCAAATACGGCTACACATAGTGGAGTCTGAGACTTTTCCAGTTGCAAATAAATCTTCATGGCATTATTTACGCTTCTGACCCCTTCCACTTCCTGACGGTCAGCGCTGTACCATGAACCTACCATTTCAATGGGTACCTGGGGCAAAGCCTTTCGAGGCCCATAGACGACAATATTACCGGCACATTCGCTGACTGCTTCAATATTAGGAATGTTTGTGAGGTAATCTTGTTGGACCATATCAGTTTTTAACAAGGCCTTCTCCAATATGGTCCATTTGCCCAGGGTTCTAGGATTTACGGCCAGTCCCTGATCATCGACAAATATGCCCAAATCCAGGGTATTACTCACCGGATTCATAAGCAGAGTCGATTTATGGTTCCACTCCCGGTAGGCTTTAGTCAACATGGCATAAGGGTATTGCAGGGACTCATGATCCTCATCTGCCACCACGTCTAGTCCTTTGATATGCAGCAACCGGGCCAAAGCAATGCCCCAGTAAACAGACCTGGTCCAATCGGGGGCGTCCCGATTTTCTATCCAACCAGCGGCCAGAGCTCCTAGTACACAAGTGTTATAACCTATCATCTGGCCAGGATACTGAGCGGCGAAATCCCCTTCCTGTCCCCGGCAGTCAAAAACCAGAGTGTTAGCCTCATGGCTCACTATAACTGCTCCACTGGCTCCAATAGTCACCACTACCTGTTTGTATTTCAGTTGATTGGAACTCCGATCCCAAAAGGGTCCATTGCTACTGCGGACTGCTGCCACCACTTCTTCCAAGATTCTTTCCCAGGAAAGGGAAATCCCCACTTTCACTGCACAAGAACGCAAATCACTTAAGGAAGTAACCATGGTAGTGTGCTGATCTAGACCCAAATCTTCTATCCGATTTAAAAGGGGATTATCCGGCAAGTCACCATATTGGCCCAATTTAAAAATGATATGTTGTGGACGTTTATCGCCCCTATTAGACAAGGCTTCCGGCCATCCCCCGGGAAGATAACGAAATCCTAATCCGCTATCCTGGATCAACAATAATTGGGGGCTACCAGTTAAAGGGCGGGCTTCGTAATCCCAAACCCCGGGCTCAAACTCCTGCCACTCAACCAGCCGAAAGGCGCTACTATTTAAACCCGGATTGGCGTATTCTTTCCATAAAGTCCAGGAGGTAGTTATACTATCATTCTTGGGACGCTCTAATAGTTCTTCGTCAAGAACCAGTCCTTCTATGGAAGCAGACTCCTCCGATATCATCTCCTTCAATAGCTGAAGAACCATGGCTGCTCCTCCCGGCTTGGAACTCATTCGCATCCGGGAACCTTCCTGTTTTTTCTTCCAGAAATAAACCCCGCCCCTTACTATAATGTTTTCATTATGAATTCTGAACCAATCTACTGTCGGATCCCCACAGACCTGTATCAACGGCTTCAAGGCCTATCCCCCTTCCCTAATGAAAATGCCAGCCAGGCTCAAACAAAGAGACTGGTAGCAGCTAAAATAGCTCTAAGTATCCAGCAATTCCTTAATACTAATTTCCACTATTTCAACTACCGGCGTTATATCATCATACTCGCTTATGCCCAGACAAGACAGACAAGGCACAACCACCTGATACCACTTATCGTCTTTATTATATAGGGTGGTATCAGGTCCACAAATAGGACCATAGCAAATAGAACCCTGCAAAATCTCCCGGGCTTCAGGTATAGTAATTCTTCTGGCGTTTTCACGATGTGAATATATTTGCTCCAAATTCTCATGATTGCAATTTCCCATTGCCAACTTCGCTCCTGCTCTATATTTAATTAACAGATTGTCACCGCATATATATTTTAGCATTTTACGGCTCAGGGTAAAGTTTTTAGTCTGGAAAAGGTATCAGGAGTGATGGTACAGGGCAAAACAGATCAGCAGCTGCGATACTTTCATTGTTTCTTGGGCAACCTGACTATTTTTTCGATAATAATCAGCTTGACCTGAATTATTTCCTTGATTAAAGCCAGCTCTGCTTCGTCAACGATCAGAGATAATTGAAGCTGTAAACCCAGCCAAAACAACCCGGAGGCTTTTAATTCCCCGGGTTGTTATATTTGTTCACTGCCGGGGCAAAACTTACCCGGCACGGTTGGCGTTCTATTATATATATTTTTGGTTTCCGCAGCCTCATCATGAGACGCACCAATAAAACAAAAGCAATAAACAGGCATACCCAAACCATATTATTCGCTCCCTGTGCTCAAATTTGCTGCCAAGTTTCATAATAGAAGCAGCTGCTGGGTTAACATAAAATCCTCATATCAATACATAAAAACAATTTACGAATAGCTCTATATTAATTTCTACAGGCTTCAGTTATTTTCCTGCTTCTACCAGCTAATAAAGCCTGGTTTTTGGCTAGTTTTCAAGGCCCCCCCCTTTTTGGTCTTGACATTTAAGCTTTGACCCCAGAAAAAGATAAATACCGAAAGCTGAACCTTCGGTAAAACCTGGGATTAATATTGCATTTTAGTTTACAAGACCATACTCCTTTATGGCGCTGATTCTATGGTAAAATCAAGAATTTGATGTTGGATAACTGCTGCAGAAAGATTAAATAGTCTCTTCTTACTCTATAGAGCTTTTACAAGCCCCTCTATTTATTGGCCCAGAGTTGCCTTTGATAATCCAATCCATAGTACTTAGGAATTAGGACTGGAGTCTTGATCTAAGCAGTTTTGGTATTTGAATATGCTGTAAATGAATTGGGATTATTGACTAATTGCGATAACGATAAGGGTTTGGTGGTGGGAATATTTTTTTGCTTTTCCAGTAAATCATAAGCTACTTTCCATTTCACCTGTTCTTCTGCCCGTTTTTCCCGTAACATCTTTCTTATTTGTTCCTGCCGCAGCCGAGCATGTTTTTCCACAATTACCAGCGCTACATACAATACTACAAACACTGATCCTTTGAATAAATAATAAATGAAAGTACAGAATAAAAACATCTCTTGTAATTCAGTCATATTTTACCCTCCTCCCATTTACGGTTTAACCTCCCTTGGCGACACCCGATAATGCCAATAATTGCTGCTATGCCTGCAGATATATTCTGGTAAAAACGTATAAGGTGCTTACCATCCCAGCTATTAGGGAAATCGAAATGGCCAGTGCAACAAATAACCCTTTCAAGCTCCTCCCCCCTTCCAGCCCACATTTGCGACATAACAGCCCGCTCTCCCTACTCAACTCCTGTCCTCAAACCACCTTTTGTTAACTTTTCGAAACTCAAGGGCGCAAAAAAGCCCTCTAACGGGACTTCTTGATTAAGGATTCTGGCTCCGTTTCCAATATCTTGCATATTGAAACAAACTCCTCCAGTGTAAATTGTCTTTTGCCATTTTCCTTGTGGTTGTATCCCGTAGCCGACAGTCCTAATTTATGGGCCATTTCCAGCTGAGTGAATCCGCATCTGACTCTTTCAGCACGAATATTACGTGCTATGGAAAATGTCATCAATGTACCCCCTCCACCCGTTAACTTTTTGCAACTCCGGTAATTTAAAGTTAGCAGATAGAAAAGTCTTTGTCAACAACTTTTGTTAACAAAAAACATTGTTTCTTGCGTATTTCGTTAATTTATGTTATACATTTATTAGAATATGTAAGAGGGTGGTTATAATAAACACAAATACAGACGTAAAACAAATTAGAGAAGTGTTCGCCCAACGGTTAAAGGAAATAAGAGAAGAAAGGGGGTTTTCCCAGGAGGACGTAGGCAGGATGGCAGGTCTGTCCAAAGCGACCATATCCAAGTACGAGGCAGCTAGTCATCCCCCTAAGTTAATCCACGCAACTGCCATAGCAGAAGCTTTGAATGTAGGTTTTAGCTATCTAATTGGTTTCACCGATAATCGCTATGTGCAAGAAACCAATACTATAACCGAATTGTTTTTATCCTTGCCAGACGAAGGCAAAAAGGAACTTTTAAATTTTGCCAGATACCTGGTTGAAAAAACCAAAGCTCAGGATTGAATGCTTCCATTAGGAGTAGGCCAGTTGGTCTCCTGGGAAGATAGGGTAAGAGTCCTAAAATATCTGCAGCAAGCAAAAACCATAAAAAACTGGTTTATATTAAAACCTGTTATAGTGTGAGCGGAAAACCAGACTACACCAGATATAAATTAATCGCTTTTACGAATAGCGTATTTGCTGGGCAAAATCAAACCAAAGCAGATTGGTCAATAATAAACCAATCATAACGCCTCGAAACACTTTGGCCCTTTGTACGGACGCTAATACAGGTGGCCCCGGTGGGTGTTGGCAGTAATACAAACCTAGCATATCTTGTAGTTGTGACGGGCAAAATATTGAGATTCAGGGCTTAAGGAATATGTAGCTAAGATGATTTTAATAATTAATGAAACAGAACCCAGAAAGCCCTAAAGCCCTGATAATAGAACGCTTGGAACAATTTATTTTAGTTTTAATGGCACTAGGAAAGTACATCCGTGCTTGTGAATAAAATAACACACTATAAAACAGGATTTAATACAGGACCATCCCTCGGGGGCTATAAACTGGAGCATATCCGAGAAAATTTTAGTCAGGCAAATATATTACGGAGAGTATAAAATTCAAATATCGCCTCTTATTTCCTTTACCTGCAGTTATGGAGCTTATGGCAACCGCCTCCCAAACGGCTAGGCTATCATGCCTAAAAATACTGGAATGATAGCTAGCCAGGAGGCCTTCTTTGATATGCCTGCCCTTAATAATAGTACCTGACTTCAGACACAAACCCTTATGCTGCATGGCAATACTTAACATATCTTCATCCGATAGCCTATGATCATCCTCCAAATAGATGCAGGCAGCTGGATTCCCCATAGACCTTGAGGAGGTAAAAGCGTCAATTTCCCTCTAGTTATATGCTCGCATACTTGTCTTACCTTTCTTGATATTTTAATAATGGAAATTTAATAAAGCTATTTTAACGGTTCAGGTCTATACTGAACGACTATGGCTCAAGCTAATCATAGAAAGCAATCCTGTTCATCCTAGAACCACCCACCGAAAATACCTGTGGCTAAATACCACCCATGTTATCCATCTTGAATTCCAAATCCGTACCGGCCTATAAACTCTACCCATTGATTATAGACCGTCCGCAGTTCCAGGTCTAAATAACCCAAAGCTTTATGGCCAATTTGTTCCGGCACTCCGTAGTAGGCTTCGGCAATTGATCCGCTTATGGCGCCAATGGTGTCGCTGTCGCCGCCTAAGGATATGGCAGTACGGATAGCATCTTCAAAGGATTCTGACTCCAGGAAGGCTGTGATGGCTTGGGGCACGGTTTCCTGACAGATCTCGTTGAATTGGTAAGTAGGTCTTATCTCATCAATGGAAAAATCAAGTGGGTAGTAGTCCTTAGAGATTCTATCCCGAATTTCCTCTTTTGAACAGCCATGACGGGCCATATAAATAGCTACCACTGTGGCTTCCGCCCCCTTTACCCCTTCCGGGTGGTTGTGGGTGACCGAGGTTATAGTAGCAGAAAGACTGGTAGCTTCGGATTCAGTACGAGCCGCCAAACCGGCCGGGCCGATCCGCATAGCAGCCCCATTGCCAAAACTATTATAAGGCAAGGGGTTATCACTGAACATCCAGCGAGCAAACCTGCCACCGTAACCGCAGTTGGGATACTTGCGGCCAATCTCCTGCATATATTTGACCGTAAGTTGGCTGAGCAGATGGTAGTAATCGTCTGTGAAACGGTAACCGCTTTTTGGCTCCATGCTTTTCTCGGTTTCCATTATGGCCTTGGCCACGGCCAGGGTCATGATGCTGTCATCAGTAACCACGCAACCTGCATCGAAGAGCTTAAAGTCCTTGCTTCTATGGTTATTAAATTCAAAGCGCGACCCTACAATGTCGCCGATAATTGCTCCCAGCACATTATTCACCTCACGGTATATCAACAAGCTCGGTAAAGCCCTAAAGATATAAGCTTTCCTGCCACGGATCGGGCCTATAGCCCGGTCTTTTTTTTATTCTCAGAAACTGCTACAAAAATAATTTTTAACGCTAAACTGTACCCCTAAAAGAAAATTACCGAAAGCCTTAAACCTTCGGTAAATCCTTGCTTGATATTGGTGCCCGAGGCCGGGGTCGAACCGGCACGACCGATAAAGGTCGCGGGATTTTAAGTCCCGTGCGTCTGCCTATTCCGCCACCCGGGCATGAGTATAAGCATATATGGAGGGCGGAGCCGGATTCGAACCGGCGAATGGTGATTTTGCAGACCACAGCGTTAGCCTCTTCGCCATCCGCCCATGTTATTAGGCGCTTTCGCGCACAAATTATTATAACAACTTTCACCTTTTATTGCAAGGGAAACTGCCCTGCCTCGGTTTCACAATAAAAGCGTTACCTTAAGTAACGCTTATTAGTCAAATGGAGCGGAAGAAGAGATTCGAACTCTCGACCCTCGCCTTGGCAAGGCGATGCTCTACCACTGAGCCACTTCCGCTTAT
>LSQX01064526.1_pt3 | contig 59289 bp, 79 predicted proteins | sample 654561 | NCBI WGS metagenome assembly LSQX01 (sample SAMN04489861, study PRJNA283612) | anaerobic digester metagenome | isolation source: 4 biogas reactors fed with cattle manure at either 37C or 55C with and... | place: Denmark: Kongens Lyngby | collected 2014
GCCCTGTATCGCCTTGTGACAACGGAGGGCGCCAAGGTGGTCCCCCTGCGCGGGAAGCGAGCGGGAAGCGCCGCATAGGGGCGATGCAGCGGGCGTGCAGCGCAATAGCAGACCCACGCTGCTCCACTAAAATGCCCGCAGGAAGCTAGCGTTGCCTATTGCAGCGTTTCCAACTCCATTCCCACGAGAGAAGCGACTCGTGACATTGATCCAATCTCATCGTCGCGGTAAACCGTTGTTGCATCTAGTCGATTCATCGCGCGCCGAAGCGAACGATTATTGATCTGCGGTGGCTTCTCTCTTTCAAGCATCAAAGCAACCTTGAGACCGGCGTTCCGCTCTTTGTTCTCCATCCAAAGAATCACAGCCTCATTGACTCGTTCATCAGTGGTGGCGAAGTAGAGCGCCAACGAAGATCCATTCTTCTGAATAAGCGCGTCCGCCTCAAAGTCCTTCAGCAGCTTATGTGGGGCCGTTCGATACTGAATCGTCGCGCCCTGCGATAGGAGCCGATCCAAATCTGCAATAACGTCCTCACGGAACGTATTGGCCACGGTCTCATTATTCAGCAGCTCCAAGTCTTGGACGCGCAGCAATAGCGCGACAAAGCGCATTGCTTCCGAGGGTAAGTCACTTTCAAGCACATACTCTGAATGCAGCTCCATAGACTCGTCATCGAAAGAAGCACCGTGCTCCTCAAGCAAACGATGAAAAGCAACCGCGCGCGAACCAGAATCGAGGTTAACTCCGGCAGCTTCAATCATCGGCACGACAAGGCCGGAGTCCTCGACACGCCATAGGCCGGCATCCAACGGGTGGCGTGTAACGTAGAAGCCGATGGCATCTCCATCTCGGGTCATGAAGCCAGTACGCACGACGAGGCCAGCCGGGACGTTCGATACGTCCAGGTCTTGGCAAAACGCCTCGCAAAGCAACTGCTTGTTCATGGCGCTCCTCCCGGAGGCAACCCTAACGACCCCTGTGCCGGGGCGCTGGCGAGCGGCGGAAGCTTAAAGTAACGGGCGGCGATCTCAGTAGCTGCGTCGTCACAGTCCGGGAACGGCAGACGGTTGTTCTTGACCGCCCCACTGGGCGTCCTTCTCATGGAGTCATAACGCAACCGTCCGCTGTCAGCAGCCAAGGGCTTTCGACACCCAGCGTGAACATGCCAGCCGGGGTGCGTTGAGTGGTTCTCCAGCACGCCAAGCACCAGCAAATCTGATGCGACTGGAGTAGCAACGATGGCCACATAGTTTAACTTGGCGGCGTGATATGTGACGAGCACCCGATACACAACGCCAGCGGCCTCAACTTGGATGACCCGCCAGCGCCAGCCCGGAGCACCAACGCGAAAGCTTCTAGCCTTGGACAACGGGAACTTGCCCCCTGTCTTTGGCATGCGCTTATCGGTCCAGGAGCCTGCGTCGACAAGCAGCTTCTGCGCCTTGACGAACGCCCGTAGTGTCACCCCGCGCCCCTTAAGTCTCCCCTAGCCGGATTGTGCCGGATGGAGTCATGGGTGCGTCAAGTACACATCGCCTTCGCGTCTATCGTGTGGCCAGCCTTGGCAAAGGCCGGCGCGAAGGTGCAGCGGTAGAGCAGGGACAACGTAGGCCCCCGTGAGTGTTGTGGCTCTGTCCGCCCCGATCTGTCTTTTTCTGCGAGAGCTGGCGAGCCGGGCCGCGAGTCTAGGCCTGAAAATTCTTGACGTGGGGGCATGGATTGCCGATGCGGGAGGCGGGCGCCAAGGCATTGATTTTGAAGGTGGCAGGATATAAACGATGCCTGAGGGGGAAGGAAGCGATGGCACCGTCCCGGACGGCCCCGGATATAACGGGGGTCTACGGTGGAAGCTGCACCACCGCCGCGGTCCGCCAGTCGCGCCCGCTCCTGTCCGATGCTTCCCCCGGCAGCCATCATCCACGGAAAGAAGGCAGAGCTAGGCCCGACCGGGAGCTTCCCGGACGGTTTAGTGGCAGTCATAGAGATAACAGCCGCGCCGCGGTGATCTTCCGTTCCGCCTAGGTCCACCCCCGGACCACCTCACCACCTCACCAACCAAGCCCCGCGAGTGCTGCGCCCGTATGGCGTCAGCGGCTTCGCCGTGGGCGCTCACCCGCTGGAGAATCCATGAACACCACCACGGACACGCGCCGGTCCTTCGAGACTGTGCGCTATGGCGACGGCCGCAGGGAAGCACGCATCGACGCTGATGACCTCGCCGAACTTCGCTACATCGGGCTTCCCCCCTCGACGTGGTACCTCGCGCAAGGCCAGGTCACCGCGGTCATGCCGAACGGAAAGCCGATAGCGATCGCAAGACTTATCACCGAAGCCCCGGCAGGAATGCGCGTTTGCCACCGAAGCCGCGACCCCGGCGAACTGCGGCGCTTCACGCTGCACCTGCGCCCCTTCAAGCCCGCCAAGCAATGCGGTAAGGCCGCGAAAGATCGCCTGCGCGAGCTGGCGGACTTCAATCGCCGGATGCAGGCCCGCGCCTGCCTACACCTCAAAAGCCGCACGGAGGCCCGTCAATGAACTTTTTCCCCGCGCCTGTTCCCTTTCCTTCCAAGGTCATCTATCGGGAGGTCGCAATCGGCATTGACGCCTTCGACCGCCTGAAACACTGGCAGCGATACCTGGAGCGCAAGGAAGGCCGCCGCCTGACCAATGGCGAGGTTCTGGATCGTCTGATTCTGGCCGTCCCTGTGCCCGAGGTCGCCGAAGCCGCACGCCAAAGGACGTAGGCGTGGGGACGCAGAAGCTGGAGGCCCTGTTGTCCGAATGGCGGGCCTTGGAGCCGCAGGAAGTGGCCCTAGGGCAACTTCGGGAAGCCGAGGGGTTCCAGCCCCGGAACGTCCGGCTGGCACCCTTCAAAGACCGCGGCAGACTGGAGAGCGCATCGGAAGCGCACATAGATGACCTAGCGGCGAAGCTGGCAGACGGCCGCGATCTGGAGCCGCTTCTGGTCGCTCGCATCGACGGCGCGCTGTTCCTGATCGACGGCCATCACCGGCTTAGGGCCTACCGCCGCGAGCGGCGCCGTAGCGTTCCAGCGCGCATCCGCGAAAGCACCCAAGCGGAAGCCCTGCTGGCGTCGAAGGCGGTCAACTGTGATGGCGTGAAGCTGCCCATGCACGCCGAGCAGAAGCGGGAAGCCGCATGGCAGTACCTCGCCATGCAGACCGCCAGAGGCCGCCTAGAGTTGCCCGGAGGGGATTCCCTGCGCGGCATAGCGCGAACCTTCGGAGTGTCGAAGTCCACGCTGTCCCGCATGGCGCAGCGACTTCCCTCAGTGACCCTAGGGGACTACTCCGCCGACGCCTGCGACCCCGGCACCGGCTGGCCGCAGTGGAAGCACGTCAAAGGGAACGCTTGGCGGGATGCAGCCGCCGAGGTTCCCGAGGATGTCCGCGAGCGCCACCGGGACGAACGCAGGGCCGCGCAGCTGGGAAAAATCATCGACCGCGACGGCCTAGAACCCTTCCTGCGTTCCCTGCGCCTGCTAGAGGTCGAAGGCATCGCCGAGGCCGCTGACAGGCTCGCCGAGGCCCACGGCGAGGCCGCCGACTACTAGCCCAAGTGTCCCAATGGGACACCTCCCCCTGTCCCGAACTGGATGCCTAGCGGGACAGGGGGAGGCCTGGCGCTGTCCCAAAGGGACACCCGCGGACATGCATCACGGCGTCCGTGCGAAGCTATGGCCTACTGCGGAAGCACCGAGAGCACGCCTTGAAGGTCCTGAATTTTCTGTTTGCGGTCTGCGTAGCGGGAACCTTCGGCGCTGTCATCTGGATGCCCGTGGGCTTCCTAGTCGGCGGGAAGGACGGCGCGCTAGCAGCTATGGCGTTCTCGGCACTAAGCCTGATCGGCCTCCTTGCCTTTGTTGTCGTCGACGGCGGGGGCAATAAGGGCAAATCAAGCGGCTACGAAGCCCCCGACTATCGGGACTAGGTAGCCCCCGGAAAGTCTGCCGAAGATTTCCGAGAGGGTATTTAGATAGAGGGTGAGACGCGCTCACCCCCCTAACCCCCCGCCGCGGTGTACCAGCCAGCGCAGGGGCCTGCCGCTACAAACACAGTCGATGCCGCGGGCGCAGCAGTCCACAGACACAGCCCCCCCGCCCGCACCGTTCTAGAGCCACCCCACCACCACACCACATAGCCCGCCAGCGCCAGCCGCTGCGCGGGCTTTCTGCATTGGAGAAACCCATGAACACCACCACCACCACGGCAGCGCCGCGCCTGATCCGCTTGAAAGAAGTCATGCGCCTCACCGGCCTGTCCCGCTCGACCATCTACGCCAAGATGGATGCAGGCACCTTCCCCCGACAGCGCAAGATCACGCCGACCATCGCGGTATGGTCTGAAGTAGAGGTCATCGCATGGATTGCCGAGGTACTCGCGCAGGCGAACGACGACGCATCGATGGCCGCGTAGCAGCAGACGGAATGCGCGAACGGCAAACCAACGGCAAACGGAACGAGTAGCGCGCAAAGAAAAAGGGCCTGCATCGCTGCAAGCCCTTGAATCCAATGGTGGCCGGGGAGGGAATCGAACCCCCGACACGGGGATTTTCAAACCCATGGCCGCGCACCTGAACAGCTAAGCCATTGATTTAACAATTCGGGCATCCCTCCCACCTGACCTTGCAGGGTGAAGGATGCACAAGCTCCAAGCCACAGCACCCGCCAGGCCCGGAGGGCCCAGCCAGTGCATGTGACGTTCCTCGGCAGCCGCCTGCCGCTCACCAAGACATTCGTCCATCGCAACGACGCGTTCGTTGCCACCCCGTACCCCCACGTATCCAAGGTCACCAGCTACCACGAGCAGGCCAAGTCGCTCGCCGACTTCCGCGACCTGCTCGAGGCCCACGCCAACCAGAACCACTGCCTGTTCAACGGCCACCTGAAGGCGCCGCTCAACAACGCCTCGCGCGCCGGCCAGACCAACCCGCGCCCGCGCGAGTGGGTGGTGTTCGACTTCGACAAGGTCGAGGCCAAGGACGCCAAGGAAGTCGTGGCCAAGTACCTGCCTGCCGAGTGCCAGGGCGTGGCCCACATCGTGCAGCTGTCGGCCTCGATGTTCCGACCCGACACCACGCTGTGGTCGGGCCACATCTTCATGCTGCTGGCCGAACCCATCGAAGCCGCGCGCCTGAAGCAGTGGTTCGAAGTGCTCAACTTCAACGTGCCTGCGCTGAAGTCCCAGCTGCGCCTGTCCGACTCCCTGCAGGCCCTGCACTGGCCGCTGGACCGCACCGTCGCCTACGACAGCAAGCTGATCTACATCGCGCCGCCGAAGTGCTTCGGCTTCGAGCCGGCGATCAAGCAGCACATCACCCTGGTCAAGGGCAAGAAGCCGAAGCTGAAGATCCCCGACTTCATCCCGATCGACAACCACACGATCCGGATGCAGATCAACGAGCTGCGCCGCAGCCAGGGCCTCGACGAGATCAGCTACAACCTCACGCTGTTCGAGGGCCATGAAGTCTTCACCGAGTCGGACGTGCAGAGCATCGAAGGCCTGCGCTCCAGCGGTGACCACTACATCCGCTTCAACCTCAACGGCGGCGACAGCTACGCCTACTTCATCGACCTGCGCGCGCCGGAGCTGATCCGCAACTTCAAGGGCGAGCCGTACCTGAAGACCGCGGACGCCGCGCCCGACCTGTGGAAGAAGCTGCGCGTGCTCGCACCGCAGGCAGTCAAGAAGCAGCCGCTGGACGACGACACCGAAGTGCTCGCGTTCTACGCGTCGAACCAGTCGTCGGCGATCAAGTTCGGGACCTTCGCCCCCGCCACGCGCGAGCTACGACTCAACAACGGGTCGATCGACTCGGCCAAGGCATGGCTCGACGAGTTCGGTGTGGTCCGCCCTGGTCGCCTGCCGCACTACGACCTCGTGTTCGACCCGCAGTCCGACGTGCAGTTCATGCCCGGGCTGACGACCATCAATACCTTCAGGGCCACGGACTACATGACCAGGACCAAGACCGCGCACACGCCGTCAACAGCGCGCGACATGCCGCCTCTGATCAACAAGGTCATCCGCTCGATGCTGGGCAACCCGGATGACGCGGTTCTCGACCACTTCCTCAACTGGCTGGCCTACATCTTCCAGACCCGGAAGCAGGCGCAGACGGCGTGGGTCCTGCACGGCCGCACCGGCACCGGCAAGGGCAGCTTCATCAAGCACATCCTGACCCCGCTGTTCGGACCGGAGCACGTCGGCACCGTGCAGTTCGGCCTGGTGATGACCCAGTTCAACGCCTTCCTCGAGAACAAGTTGTTCGTCGTGTTCGAGGAGGCCGACGCCAACGCCGTCGGCAACCAGGCCGAACTGATGTCGAAGCTGCGCCACTGGATCACCGACTCGCCGATCGAGATCAACCAGAAGGGCGTCAAGACCTACCAGGTCCAGAACTTCGCCAACTTCTTCCTGCTCGCCAACTCGAAGACCCCGGTGGTCATCACCGGCGACGACCGCCGCTTCAACCTGCCGCCACGGCAGGAGGAGCCGATCCATTTCAACCCGAACGAGCTCAAGGCCCTGATCGAAGGCACCCAGCTCGACGCCTTCGCCGACGTGCTCCAGCGCTGGCCGGTCGACGAGAGCCAGGTCACCAAGGTCATCGAGACCGAGGCCCGCGCGAACGTCCACGAGGCGTCGACCTCGATCAACCAGCTGATCGCCGAGGCTGTCCAGCGCGGCGACCTGCAGTTCTTCATCGACCGCACGCCGTCCGACGCCGAAGCCTCGGCCGACTTCTTCAACCGCTACAACCCGATCGGTGCGTTCAAGGCCCAGCTCGACTCGTACATCGAAGCCGCGGCGAACAAGCAGAGCGTAATCGTCACCGACGAGGAGCTGTTCTTCCTCTTCCGCACGCTCATCCCCGACAACCGCTATTTCCAGGACTCCAAGACCTGGCGCAAGCGGCACTTCAAGTCGCTTGGCCTCGACACCGACAAGCAGCACCGGCTTCCCGGCACGTGGGACAAGCGCGTGCGCGGCGTGAAGGTCGACTGGCAGCTGCCCGACGGCGTCGTCGTCCCGGACGCCAGCGGCAAGGTCACCCCTCTCAAGAAAAAGGCGAAGACGAAATGATCACCCCGTTCAACATCTACATCGTGATGCAGCTGGACACGATCGGCAACACGCTGACGGGGATGGCGACCGCTGCGATATTGGTCACAGCTGCCATGGGGATCGTCGCCACGGTGATGGCGTCTGCCGACCCCGAAGAATGGACTATCCCGCGCTACAAGGCCTCGGCACAGCGCAACCTCGAACGCGCGCCTGTGGTCTGGGGGTGGACTGTACGACTGGCGGTGTTCGCTGCGTGCCCGCTCACCGTGCTCGCCACGGTGCTGCCCGACTCCAAGACCGCCGCCGCGATGATCGTGCTGCCCGCGATCGTGAACAACGAGTCCGTGCAGCAGGAGTCGCGCGAGATCTACGAGCTCGCCAAGGGCGCGCTGCGCGAGCTGGCCACCTCGGACGAGGTGCCGGCGAAGTGAAGACCTACACGATCGGCTGGTTCATCGAGATCGACGCCGAGTCGCCCGAGCACGCCGCCTTGCTCGCGCTGCAGATCCAGCGCGACCCGCTGTCCCTGGCGACGGTGTTCTCCGTGCAAGACGAAACGGGAGACATCCGAAATGTCGACGTCCAACCCGACCCCACCACCACCACCCACTGAACAAGGAGGGCGCATGAGCACCCAACAGGTCGAGCGCATGCTCGCCGCCGCAGTCGCCGAGAGCGTCTACTACATGAGCGGCAAGCTGCCCGCACCGCGTCACGGCGCCACCGTCGCGGGTGTCGCGTCCTGGCTGGCGCTCGCCGTCATCGTCGCCGGTCTGCTGGCCATGGCGGCCAGGGCATGAACTTCGAGTACACCGGCAACTGGTCGTTCTCGTCGCTCCTCGACTACGAGGCGTGCCCGATGCGGTTCCGGCTCAAGCGGATCGACAAGATCCCGGAGCCGCCGCGGCCGCCGGACAACCCGCTCGAGCGCGGCACCCGGATCCATGATCATCTCGACGCCTATACGGCCGGGCGCGTGGACTCGCTCGACGGGATCGAGGCCAAGCGCATCGCGCCGTTCGTCCCGATGCTCGACCATCTGCGCGAGCTGCGCGAGTGCGGCATGGCCACTGGCGAGCGCGACTGGCTGTTCGACCGCGACTGGAACGTGACCCAGAAGGACTGGGGGCCTGCGGAGGACCGCGGCGACATCCCGCCCGGCATGAAGTCTTCGGGCAAGCCGATCTGGCTGTGGGCCAAGCTCGACGTCAGCGTCTGCTCGCCGGCCCAGTCGCTGGTCATCACCGGCGACTACAAGTCCGGTAAGAGCGCCTACAAGACCATCGAGCACATCCAGCAGACGCAGCTCTACGCTGCGGTATCGGCGCTGCGCTACGACTGGGCCGACCACCACAGCACCGAGCTGTACTACGTCGACGAAGGCTGGACGAAGCCGGTGACCTACACCCGTGAGCAGGCGCTCGCGTTCGTCGGCCGCTTCGACCAGCGCGCGCAGCGCATCTACGACGACCGCTACTTCCGCCCGAACCCCTCGAAGGTCACCTGCAAATGGTGCCCTCACTCACCCCGCGGCACCGGCGCGTGCCCCGTCGGAGTCTGACCATGAAGATCCTCAACATCCGTGACTTCGTCAGCGCGAAGAACCCAACCCCGCTGGACATCCAGCGCGCGCACGCCAAGGCCGTCAAGCGCGACTACCTGTTCGCCGCCGACGGCCGCTGCTTCGCACCGTATACGCCAGCCGCGCCGTACCTGCCCGACGGCCGCAAGGGCCGCTGGGAGAAGGGCCGCGTCGTGGAGCGCAAGCAGGCGTGAAGCTCATGGTGCTGCGTGAGATCGGCGTTAGCCTTTCGGAGCCGCCGGCGAAATGCGCGGATAACGGTGCCCCGCACCCCGCGCCAGCACCGCCATACCCCACCAGGACGGTGGTTAGCGAGGTGGTAGGGCCGCCTCGCGACAGGTTGTGCCGGCTCCTGCTCAAAGCCGGCAATCCCTTTGTTCCCGGAAGCGACGCCGGGCCGGCGGACTCAGCAGCCGCCGGGCGCCTCCTAGGGACGCGCGGCGCGTCCCACCGTCGCATCGCCGAAGCCAAGCGGGCGCGGGTTCCAGCCCGTGCTGTCTCTTCGCCATCTGCCCCCAGCGAGGCCGCTGCAAGTGGGGGCGCCTCTTCCATGGTGGTGGCGCCGGTCAACGGTTCCTCCCCATCCGGGCCGCGGGTGCTCCCCTCACCCAACGCCACCGGCACCACCACCGCCTATCAAGAACGGAGCCGCTGAATGGCACGCGCAGCACGCAAAGAACGCGAGATCCATGTCCAGGAGATCCCGGACCCCTGGCCGCACCAGGCCGACACGACCCGGCGCCTGGTCCAGTCGCCGATCCTGTTCGACTTCGGTGACCCCGGCGTCGGCAAGACCCGCAGCCAGCTCGACGCCTTCGCCCAGCTGCGCAAGCCGGGTGAGCGCCTGCTCGTGCTCTGCCCCAAAACGCTGATGATGTCGGCCTGGGGCTACGACATCGAGAAGTTCACCCCGCACCTGACCTTCTCGCTGGCCACCGCCGAGCGCCGCGAGGAGGCGTTCCAGATGCCCACCGACGTCGTGATCATGAACCACGACGGCGTGAAGTGGTTCTTCGAGAAGGGCAAGCCGATCGCCGCGCGGGTGAAGTACCTCAAGGGCTTCACCGACCTGGTGATCGACGAGGTCAACGCGTTCAAGCACGCGACCAGCCAGCGCAGCAAGGACATGGCCAAGCTGCGCAAGTACTTCAAGCGCCGCCGTGCGCTCTCGGGCACCCCCAACCCCAACACGGTCATGGAGCTGTGGCACCCCACGCTGATCCTGGACGACGGCAAGCGCCTGGGCACCAGCTACTACAAGCTGCGCAACACGGTGCAGGTGCCGACCCAGGTCGGCCCATCGCCGGACCACCTGCGCTGGGACGACAAGCCCGGCGCGGTCCAGGCGATCAACGAGCTGCTCGCAGATATCACCGTGCGCCACGCGTTCGAGGACGTGATGACGCACGTCCCGCCGAACCACCGCAACTTCAAGACCTTCCAGCTGTCGCCGCGCGCCAAGCAGATCTACGCGCGGATGGAGCAGGAAGCGATCGTGGCCTTCGACGATGGCGTGGTCAGTGCCGTGCATGCCGCGAGCCTGCGCACGAAGCTGCTGCAGATCGCGTCCGGCGCGGTCTACGACGGCACCGGCGAGGGCAGCTACAAGCTGGTCGATACCGCGCGCTACGAGCTCGTCGCGGACCTGGTCGAGGAGCGCAAGCACTCGGTGGTGTTCTTCAACTGGACCCACCAGCGCGACCAGCTCTCGCAGATGTTCGACAAGCGCGACATCCGTTTCGCCGTCATCGACGGTTCGACGCCCGACCGCGACCGCGCGGACATCGTCGAGGCCTACCAGGCCGGCAAGTACGACACGCTCCTGCTGCACCCGCGCACCGGGGCGCACGGCCTGACCCTGACCCGCGGCGACACCACGATCTTCACGTCGCCGATCTACGAGGCCGACCTGCTGAAGCAGGCGATCCACCGCATCTATCGCGGCGCCCAGGACAAGGTCACCAACACGATCCTGATCGAGGCCGAGGGCACGGTAGAGCGCGCGGTTTACGAGCGCCTGGACGGCAAGTACGCGCAGATGGCCGACCTGCTCGACCTCATGAAGCAGAGGAACAAGCCATGACCAGGCTGCCGTTCGACGAGATCGAACAGATCCCCTACGAGCCCGCGGCGAGCGAAGAGCGGCTCGAGCAGTTCCGCAAGGACCTGCAGCGCTACGTCGAAAGCGTCAACGAGGCGGACGCCGAACGGCTTCTGCAGACCCACGACCGCATGCGCGGACCGTTCAAGACGCGCTGACCCAACCACAACGAGGAGGCAATGATGCCTATCACGCTCGCAACGCTCGCGCAGGCCACCGCGCAGGAAGTCTTCGACCAGGTCGCCACCCACCTGCTCACCCAGAACGCCAAGTCGAAGAACACGGTCGGGGCCTGCATGTACCGCGGCGATGGCGGCCTGAAGTGCGCCGCTGGCTGCCTGATCGCCGACGACGAGTACGACCCGCGCTTCGAGGGCCGCAGCTGGTACTTCCTGCTCATGTTCACACAAATCCCCAAGAATCACGAACACCTCATCGCGCGGTTGCAGCACATCCACGACCATCACGTCCCAAGCGCCTGGAAGGATCAGCTGGCCAACGTGGCAGCGCGCTTCGGCCTCGACCCGGCGGTGCTGCGGTGACTCCCGTGCACCACATGGTCGACCTCGAGACCCTCGACACCGCGACATCGGCCATTGTGCTGACCGTCGGCATCGTGGCTTTCGACCCGAAGACCTTCGCCACCCTCGAGCGCCATCACTTCGTGCTCCAACTCGCACCGCAGGAAGCCCGCGGCCGCACCAAGAGCCAGGACACGATGAAGTGGTGGGCCCAGCAGTCCGAGGAAGCCAGGACCGCTGCGTTCGGCGGGGCGAGAACCCCGATCGAGACCGCCCTCGACGAGATCGCCGAGGTCCTGTTCAACACCGCCGGCGTCTGGGGGAACGGCGCCAGCTTCGACAACGCGATCCTCGCCGACCTCTACCGCTCGTTCGGGCGCCAGCAGCCGTGGCCGTTCTACCTCGACCGCTGCTTCCGCACGATCCGCTCGGCCGCAAACGACTTCGACGAGCCGCCCCGCGAGGGTATCCACCACAACGCCATGCACGACGCCGTCCACCAGGTCCGCGTGCTCGGCGCCGCGTGCAAGCACCTCAACCTGGAGATCCGCTAATGGGCACCCGACACCTGATCGCCGTGCAGCACAACGGCGAATACAAGATCGCGCAGTACGGCCAGTGGGACGGCTACCCGTCCGGCCAAGGCGCGGACGTCCTCGACTTCCTGCGCCGCGCCGACCTCGAGCGGTTCAAGGCCCAGGTCGACAAGACCGGCTGGATCACCGACGCCGAGCTCGAGGACCGCTGGGTCGAAGCCGGCGCCGTGCGCGGCAGCGAGACCGTCACCCTGGAAGTCTCGAACCGGATGAGGGACCTGTACCCCGAGCTAAGTCGTGACACCGGCGCCAAGGTGCTCGACATCGTCTACAAGGCCGATGGTGGGCTCCAGCTGCGGAACAGCATCGAGTTCGCCCAGAACAGCCTCTTCTGTGAATGGGCTTACGTCATCGACCTCGACGCTCCCGCGAGCTGTCGCTGTCGCGCCACACCCGCGACGGGTCGGCGATGGCCGACGCCGTGTTGTCTGCGCTGGGTATCGACAGCGAGCAGCTGGCGCCTGGCCTGGTCGAAGTAAGCCTTCCGGTCGGCTACTGGCGCAAGGCCAACGCAGTCCACGGCTGGTTCGTCGACAACATCCAGGACGGCGAGGACGACTGCGGGCACTACAGCGTCGACCGCGAACAGCTCGAGGCCCTGCGCGACCTGTGCAAGGCCGCCCTCAACGGCGACGCCGACGCGCGCGAGGAGCTCACACCCACCGAGGGCTTCTTCTTCGGTCCCACCGACGACGAGGACTGGTATCGCGAGCAGCTCGAAAACACCGTCCGGATCATCGACTCCGCACTCAACATGAAAGTCCCGAGCGTGTTCTGGGACTCCTTCGAATACCACTCAAGCTGGTAAGGAGAACTACAGTGGCACATGAACTCGATTTCACCACCGGCCAGGCCGCGATCGCCTTTCGAGGTGCGGTGCCGTGGCACGGCCTCGGCGAGACGATCCTCCCCGAGGACTCGATCGACGACATCCGCATCAAGGCGGGGCTCGACTACGACGTCGTCAAGACGCCGGTCCTGTACTCGGTCCCGGTGGACTCGGCCTACGGCCCGCGCAAGGGCGCCGGCACCGGCGTGGCCATCAGCACCGATCGCTGCGTCCTCTACCGCTCCGACACCGGCGACGACCTGTCGGTGGTCAGCGACCGCTACCAGGTGGTGCAGCCCCGCGAGATCGTGGAGTTCTACCGCGACCTGGTCGAGCAGTACGGCTTCGAGATCGAGGTCGTCGGCGCGCTCAAGGGCGGGCGCAAGGTCTGGGCGCTGGCCAACACGCACAACGCGTTCCAGCTGCGTGGCAACGATGCGGTCAAGGGCTTCCTGCTCCTGGCCACGAGCTACGACGGCACGATGGCGACGCAGGCGCGCTTCACCAGCGTGCGCGTGGTCTGCAACAACACGCTGACCTTCGCCAGCGAGCAGGGCCGCGCCAACGTCAACGTCCCGCACTCGACGAAGTTCGACGCCGAGAAGGTGAAGCTCGACCTGAAGGTCGGCAAGGCGTGGGCGCTGTTCGAGGAACAGTCGCGCGAGATGACCAAGCGCATCGTCAGCCAGGACGAGTCGATCCGGTTCTTCCTCGACGTCTACCTGGGCCTGGACTCGGTCGACAAGACCAAGGAGTACCTGGCGCAGGAAGGCAACGAGAAGCGCATGGACAAGCTCGTCGCGCGCCTGCAGACCGCGCTGTTCAACTCGCCGGGTGCGCACATGGAGAGCGCCCGCGGGATGCTCTGGGGCCTGGTCAGCGCGGTCACCTACGACGTCGACCACCAGCTTCCCTCGCGCTCGCAGGACACCCGGCTGGACAAGGCCTGGTTCGGCACCGGCGAGGCGCTGAAGAACCGCGCCTGGGACCGCGCCCTGGCGATGGTGGCCTGACATGGGCGCCACACCTTTCGAGTACACCGGCGAAGGCAAGTCCGCAGAGGAGGCCTTCCTGAACGCCCGTGACGAGGCCCTGTTCGACCACGGCCACGCCGGCTACACCGGCACCCTCGCGGAGAAGAACGACTACATCATGGTCGCGCTGCCCGAAGGCGAGGATGCGTACGCGTACGCGGCCCGCCTTATCGAAGAAGGCGACGAGCGCATCGACGACAAGTGGGGACCGGCGGGCTGCATCGAGCTGGGCGGTGGCCGCTTTCTGTTCTTCGGGTGGGCGCCGTCATGAGCAGCAACGAGTTCGCCGACTTCATGCCGCCCGCCCGCGCCCGGTTGGCCATGTTCCACCGGAGCCTGCGGGGCACCGACGCACAGGTCGCCCAGCTCATCGCCGACGCGCTGGAGCTGTTGGACCCCGACACCGCGGACGCCGCGACCGACGCAGGGAACCTCGCTGCGTACTTCAGCTACATGGCGAGCGAGTTCGGCGGCGACACCGATTATCCCGATAACAACGAGGACGACAACGATGTCGACTGACACCCCGGCCAAGCCCAAGCCCGCGCGTAAGCGCGCCTCCAAGGTGAAGTCCGAGGACACCCCGGAGTACACCAGCCAGGACCACGCGCGCGCTTGCGGCGACCAGATCATCGCCCGTGCACTCCAGATCCTAGACGCCCGGCTCCACGAGGGCGAGGCCTTGACCGACCCGACGGCTGCGGGCAACTACTTCAAGCTGCGCTTGCAGCCCAACGAGCGCGAGGTGTTCGCGGCCCTGTACCTCGACTCCCGCCACCGGGTGATCGCTTACGACGAGCTGTTCTTCGGCACCGTCGACGGCGCCGAGGTCCACCCGCGCGAGGTGGTGAAGGCGGCCCTGCGCCACAACGCGGCCGCCGTCATCATCGGCCACAACCATCCCAGCGGCAGCAGCGAGCCCAGCGCCGCCGACCGCGCGGTCACCGCGCGACTGAAGCAGTCGCTGCACCTGGTCGAGATCCGCCTGCTCGACCACTTCGTGATCGGGAAGGGCGCGCCCGTGTCGCTGGCGTCGAGGGGTTGGGTGTGAAACGCCCCGTCCGTCAGACCGCTTGTGGGCTGCGCGCGGACTACGACCCGGTGGCGCGCGTGTGGCGCTACTACCGCTGGAGCGTCAGCGAGAGCCGCTACGTGCTCACCGGCACCACCCGGAGGTTCCAGCCGTGACCCTGCACATCCTCGTGGTCATCGACCCGGAGGCCCCGCGCGGCACCGCGGAATGGTACTTCGACAACCACGCGCACTTCCTGCGCGCGCGGCGCTCCGCGCAGGAGGTCGGGATCTTCATCACCGACCGTACCGACTTCATCACCGACATCCACGAGTTCAACGCGTGGCTGAAGCGCAAGGAGCTGCGGGAAGCATGAAGCCAAGGGAGCTGCTGGCCTTCGCCGGCGTCGACGAAGTGTGGGGCGTCGACTGGGAAACCTACTACGACGACGAATACTCGCTGAAGAAGATGGCGACCACCGAGTACGTGACAGACCCGCGCTTCGCGGCGCGCATGGTCTCGGTGCAGCGCCACGACCAGAAGCGCGCCAAGGTGCTTACGCCGGCGCAGTTCAAGGCGTGGGCCAAGACCGTCAACTGGAAGCGCGCCGGCATGCTGGGGCACCACACCCAGTTCGACGGGCTGATCTGTTCGCACCACTTCAAGGTCAAGCCTGCCTTCATGCTCGACACCATGTCGATGGGCCGGGCGCTGCTGCCGATCACGGTCGGCGACGGCCTGGACGCCATGTCGCGGGCGTTCGGCCTCGAGGGCAAGCAGGGCGGCGAGATCCTCGAAGAGACCAAGGGCACGCCCACCCTGACCGCGGCCGAGTTCAGGCGCATGGCGAAGTACGCCGGCCAGGACATCGAACAGACCTGGCTGCTGTTCTGGAAGCTCCTGCCGTTTACGCCCCCCGACGAGCTGCACGTCATCGACATCACGGTGCGCATGTACACCGACCCGATCCTGCGCGTGAACCGCGACGCCGCGCTGGCCGTGGTCGCCGCCGAGGTCGAGCGCAAGGCCGGGATGCTCGACGCCCTGCGCAAGTCGCTCAAGCGCCGCAAGGTCAAGGCCCCGGAGCCGCTGGAGAAGGCGCTGGGCAGCCCCGAGACCTTCGCCGACATGCTCCGCGGCGTCGGCATCGAGCCACCGATGAAGGTCAGCCCGACGGTGGCCAAGCGGCTGCAGGAGGGCGAGCAGCCGGCGTGGCCGGACGACTTCGTCTACGCCTTCGCGCTCGGTGACCAGGAGTTCAAGGACCTGCTCAAGCACCCCGACGAGCACGTTCGCGCGCTGGTCGAAGCGCGCGTCGCGGTGAAGTCGACGAACCTCGAGAAGAAGGCGGAGAAGTTCGCCGAGCGCGCGCTGCTCGGCGCCGTGCCCGCCTACCTGAAGTACAGCGGCGCCAAGACCCACCGCTGGTCCGGCGCCGACAACGTCAACTGGCAGAACATGAACCGCGGCTCCGGCCTGCGCCGCTCGATCCACGCGCCCGAGGGCTACCTGCTGATCATCGCGGACCAGGCGCAGATCGAGGACCGGCTCAACTGCTGGTACACCGGGCAGACCGACGTGCTCGAGGCCTACGCACGCGGCGAGGACAACTACGCCAAGACGGCGTCGACGATCTACGGCTTCCCGGTCGACAAGGACAAGAACCCGCGCGAGCGCTTCGTCGGCAAGACCCTGCGCCTGGGTGGCGGCTACCAGGCCGGCGGCCCGCGCATCGGCGACATGCTGCGCCTGGGCCAGTTCGGCCCGCCGGTCTACGTCACCGACGAGGAGGCCGAGGGCATCAAGGTGGCCTACCGCCAGGCCAGCCCGTTCATCGTTAACGGCTGGCGCGAGACCCAGACCCTGGTGCGCAGCGCGTTCTGCGGCCGCACCATCATCGAGCACCGCCACGGCATCGTGTACGAGGGCTCGAAGGACGGGAAGACCGGCTTCATCCATCACATGCCGACCGGCATGTCGATCCGCTACGACGGCCTGCAGGTCAACGCGAAGAACGAGCTGTCCTACATCAGCGAGTACTTCGTCGGGAAGAAGGGCGGCGTTCGCCAGGAACGCACCAAGCTCTACGGCGGGATCCTCACCGAGAACCGCACCCAGTTCATGGCCCGGCAGCTGCTGGCGTTCCAGATGGTGCGCACGAAGCTCAAGGCTCCCAAGCGCTGGCAGCTGCGCCACGCCATGACCACCCACGACGAGGTCCTGATCGTGGTCAAGAAGCAGCACGCCGATCGCGCGCTCGAGTTCGTCAAGGAGCAGATGCTCACGGCGCCGCCGTGGCTCCAGGGCTTGCCGTTCGGCGTCGACGCCATGGTCAGCGACATCTACGAGAAGGAGTAGGGCATGGCCCTCAGCAAAGACTACAGGCACAACTTCAACACCCTGCTGAAAGCGGCGAAGAACGACGCGCTCGCGCTCATGGAGTGCACTGACGCCGCGACCGGCGAGCCTCGTGCGGTGCTGTGTGCCGTGAACGTCGTCGACGGCGAGTACGAGATGGTCCCGTTCGGGCACTTGTGCCCAGGTGACCCGTACAAAGCCTACCTGCCACCGGAGATGTAACCAATGCCTCTGCCTTATGACAATGAAGACCTGTTCCTGAGCGCCGATCAACTCGACGTCAAATACAACCCCGACGGCGATGGCGAGCATCCCTGGCACACACGCAAGGACTGGCGGCAGGAAGTCGCCAGTGAGTCGACCCTGCTCGGCTACTGGGAGTGGGTCGTCCACAAGGTCGGGCAAGACGAAGACGACATCGACGAGGAGTGACGACGATGGCACACGAAGCAGAAGGCCTCGCCCAGGCACTGCGCAACTACCAGCGCCTGGTCACTTACCTCAGGCGCACCACCAACCCCGAAGAGTGGGCCACGCACGGCGACTGGAACCGGCTGTTCGAGCGCGGAGCCAAGGCCTTGGACGCATACGAAAAGCGCCCACGGGAGGTTGCCCAGCTGACCCAGGACCTCACGCTCACCGAGCGCCCGGACGGCTGGTGGCTGTACGACAAGGTCCGGGGCGAAAACCTGGTCATGGCGGCACCGAGCGAGCGCGCGGCGTTCGTGCGGGCCTTGGGCTACTACCAACAGTGCCTGCCGCACGATCTGCAGGCGAAGGTCGACGCCTTCGTGGCCCAGTTCGTCGACACAAGCGAGGAGGACTGACATGGGCTGGCTCATTGGCTGGGCAACAAAGGACGACCTGGTGGAGCACCTGCTCCGCCAGGACAACAGCAATGTCGAGGTCGTCGACCACAGCCTGCGTGGCAACAACCTCTGGATGCTGTGCAGGCGAAAGGACGACGGCAAGCGCTTCATCGTGCTGTGCAAGATCCAGTACTGCCGCGACGGCGGCCCGCCCGGGCGTGACTGGGGCTACAAGGACATCGACGAGTCGATGGGCCCGTGCGAGCTCGACTGCCCGGAGCGCCTGCTCGCGCAGAGCGACGACGACTCGAGGTACGGCGTGCCGTGGCGCGCAGCGTGCCGCGAGGCCCGCAAGGAAGCCGCGGCGCGCAGGAAGTTCATCTCCTCGCTCAAGCCCGGCGACCGCTTCCGCTACGGCGACCGGACCATCGAGTTCACCGGCATGTGCAGCACTTACTGGCGCCGTAAGAACGTCTCCTACGTCACCGGGCGCATCGTCCGGGAGGACGGCACGACCAGCGGCGTGTACCGCTGGCCGCGCAAGAACATCCGCCCGCTGGAGGCCACCGCATGAACCTCGCACCCGCCATGACGGTCCCGCGCTCGCATGAACGCGACACGATCAAGCAGATTGGAGGCCTCTGGTACTCCTTCGGCCCGCGCGTCGATCGCGGCGGCTCAATCGAAGTGCCGCAGCCTGACGAGAGACACGAGTTCTACGGTGTGTACCTCTGGGTCGAGCCGGGACAGTGGTTCTGGGTCGCCGACTTCTTCTCGCTGGCCGACGTACTCCTGTTCCTGGAGGCGCGCAGTGGCTGACCTCGACGTCTACTTCATGCACGACCAGCCGCACGAGTGCCCGAAGTGCGGCAAGCGCACGACGATCACCATGGAAGACGACGACGGCAAGTGGCAGGAGCACTACTGCACGCCGTGCCAGTACCGGTTCCGCGTCGAAGAGGAGCAGTTCGATCTCACCGACGCCCAGCGCGGGCGTGTGCTGGATCGCCTGATCGAGGACTTCATCGACTCGGTGGTCGCATCCAAGACCTACGTCTACGACATCGCCAAGACGGGGTTCAAGGGTTACTGGAACTACACCGACACGGAGCTGGTGCGCGAGTACCGGGACACGTTCGACGACGACGACTACCTGGAGGACGAAGACGATGGCTAACCCGATGACCCTGGCCTACATCGGTTACGGCGTCCGTGAAGCTCTGAACGACCACGACGTCAGCAAGAACGTCGACGCCTTCGAAGGCGAGATCCACTTCGTGGGCGCCGTCGTTGCGCTCGCCGACGCCCTGGACGCCGAGCTCGAACGGCGCTACAGGGGCGGTGGGCACCCCTTCGTCTACGAATACGAGGTCGCGGAGGAGTTCGGGCGCCAGGCGGCGATCGCCCTTTCCAAGGACGAGCTCGCCGACCCCGCCGACCTCATCAAGAAAATCTTCGACGCCGCCGACCAGGACTACACCGAGCCGGTGGACAAGGCCGTGCTCGTCGTAGGGCGGTTCCCCGACCTGGTGCCCGCCGAGCAGGTCTGGCGCACTGGCGTGTTCGATGACGAGGAGACGGCAATAGGGGCGTGGCGCAGGGCGTTCGGCTCGTCGAGCGGAGCGTACGCGAAACCCGAGTTCATCCGCTGCATCGAGGTCAGTACCGCCGAGAATCCGCGCAAATGACGCCGAGAGAACTCGAGTTTCTCTACGACCTGATCGAGCGCGTCAGCGAGGAGGTTTATCGACTCGGGTACGAGGACGCGAAGGCCGGTAAACCCTTGAAAACAGAGGGTTTTCGGCCGTCGAAGGCAAGTCGTCTCGTAATAAAAACCAATTTAATCAAGTTGACGCAGAAGCGTTGACTTCCGATAAAGGAGCGGGAAAATGAGCTACAACTTCTCCGAAACCGCAGACCGCATCGCGGAGCTGCAGCGGAAGACGAAGGAGATCGAGGCCGCGGCGGCCGCCAAGTGCGAACCGCTGAAGGACGAGATCAAGGTGCTCGAGCAGGAACTCATGCTCGCCATGCAGGACGCCGGCCTCAGCCTGATCAAGGGCAAGAGCTCGGAAGCCAAGCTCGGCGAGGAGCTCCGGATCGGGTTCCAGGACTTCGAGGAGTTCTCGAAGTTCGCCAAGCGCAAAGATGCCCTCCACCTGTTCCAGAGACGGATCTCTGTCGCAGCCTACCGTGAACTGAAGGAGTCCCTCGGCAACAAGCCGATCCCGGGCCTCTCCGAGTTCATGCAGCCCAAGCTCAACGTCAAGTCGGCGTAGAGCAGGGCTCGACGCTACGACGCACTCATCACTCGGAACACAGGGCAACGCTCATGGCACGCGCCACCAAGAAGACCACTGCCGTCATCAAGGCAGCCCCCGGCAACACCTCCATCGCGCTCCTCGACCAGGAGCTCGCCAACGAAGTCGCCGCGCTCAAGGACCAGATCGGCCAGGCGTCCGGCAACAAGATCAAGATCGAGGCCAGCGGGGACTTCATCCTCCCCGACGGCATGAACCTGGGCAACGAGATCCAGGTCGTGATCGTCGACTTCGTCTCGCGTAACGCGTTCTACTCGGTGCCCTACAACCCGCAGAGCCCGGCGCCGCCGGACTGCTACGCGATGGGCAAGGTCATCAACGAGATGGTCCCCGAGGACGACTCGCCGGCGAAGCAGCACAGCGACTGCCGCAGCTGCCCGCTGAACCAGTTCGGCTCGGGTAACAACGGCAAGGGCAAGGCCTGCCAGAACCGCCGGCTGCTCGCGGTGCTGCTGGTCGACCCGAACGACCCCGACGCCCACAACGCGCCCGACGCGCCGATCTACACGCTCGACCTGTCCCCGTCGAACATCAAGTTCTTCGACGGCGCGGTGTCGCACGTGGCCCGCGCGCTCGGCCCGCCGATCAAGGCGATCTTCACGGTCACCGCGAAGAACGTCGGCACCTACGCGATGGTCAGCTTCATCGACCCGCTCCCGAACCCGGACTACGCCGCGCATGTCGCGCGCCGTGCCGAGTGCCAGGACATGCTGTACCGCCGTCCTGACTTCACGGCCGCCGAGGCCGCCAGGCCCGCACGCCGTGCGGCCCCCGCACGTCGCGCAGCAGGCGCACGTCGCTAACCCACCCCGGAGACAAGAGATGTCCGACAACAGCGCCGCGAGCGCCATCACCAGCGTCACCCCGACCCGCAGCACCTCGGCCGACACCACCGGCGGCTTCGCCGCCAAGCCCAAGGCCGCGCGCGGCCGCCCGCAGATCAAGCTGCGCGGCGGCGTGCTGTACGCCGACGCCAAACGCGAGGCCCAGGGCGGCATCAAGGCGGCGAAGGCCGAGCTGAAGACCGCAAAGGACGCGCTGAAGCAGGCGCAGAAGGCGCGTTCGGCCTTCAACCGCCCGCTGACCGTGGCCGCGCGGAACCTGAAGCAGGCCGAAGCGAAGCTCGAGAAGGCGCCGAAGGACGCCACGCTCAAGGACGACGTCCGCCAGCTCAAGGGGGCCCTGCGCAACGTGACGGTCGATGCGAAGGCGGCCGACAAGGCCGTCGTCGCGGCCGAGAAGGCGGTGGCGAAGGCCCAGGGCGCGGTCACCAAGGCCGAGGAGAAGCTGCTCAAGGTCGAGGAGGCCAAGATCAAGGCCCTCAACTGATCCTGGCTGTCGATGGCCAGCGCGATGGGTTCCTCGGCCCACGCGGGAAATCATCGACCGACTTGCCGCCGTAAGCGGCTCCGAATTTCCTCGCAGGCCCGGCAACGGTCGTTCGCGGCGCCGGAAGAGGATGGAGCGGAGATTCCTGCTGGATCCGCCCGGCGAGCCCAGCGTTTATCAGCTAGAACCGCAGATGCAGTACTGGGCAGGCGGTGACAGGCCGGAGAGACGGCCACACAGCGGCCCCGTCCCTCATCCGGGCGGGGCCGCTTTCATTCAGGAGGACCCATGGCCACCCCCTACGACGAATGGAAGACCACCCCACCCGAAGACCTCGATATCCCGGAGGAGTTCTTCGAGCAGGCGAAGATCGCGCTTGCCGACGACATCTACGAGAAGGCATTCGACCTGTACCAGGCCAAGCTGGCGCAGGAGGCGACCGACCAAGCCGAGGACGCGGCGGAGCGCCGAAGCTGGGACCGCCAGGCGGGGATCTGGTAGTGGCCCGCCGAGGCCCCGAGGGGCGGCTGATCGACGCCGTCAACAAGCACATCCCGAAGACCATCCACCACCAGTCGATGACGTTCGGCTCGCGGTCGTTCAACGGCACGCCGGACCGCTACTACGACGGCCCGCTCGGTGACCTCTGGGTCGAGTACAAAGCGCTCACCGCTATGCCACGGGACGGGGTCGTGGTCGGCGATTACAGCTCGCTGCAGCTGCGCTGGATGACGCGCCGCTACGACAATTGCGCACCCAGCGCGCGCAACGTCGTCGGGGTCGTGGGTCTGCCCAACCGCACCGCCGTCATCCAGCGCAGCCCAACGGAGTGGGAACAGGGGACCCCGGCTTCGACCGCCCTCCCAATCAAGGAAGTTTCCTCTTGGATTACCGCTTTCTGTTCACAGTGATCCGCGTCGTCGGCAGCCTGCTCACCGGGGCGGCCGCCATCTATTCCGCCTACAAGACCAACAAGAGGTACACCCCAAGATGAAGCTCTATCGCACCACCGCAAGCGCCCCGACGGCCGACGTCACCACCCCCGCCGCGCGCGCAGCGGTTGCCCCCGCCTGGCACGGCAGCCAGGCCGAAGCCGCGTCGCACCGCAAGCACCTCAACAGCGTGCTGAAGATCAAGCGCGACCACATCACCACCGAAGAGGTCGACGTCCCGACCGACAAGAAGGGCCTGCTCAACTTCCTCAACGGGTGGGACTCGTGACGCTCTGGCGCAAGAAGCCGGTCGTGGTCGAGGCGCAGCAGTGGTTCGACGCCCTGTGCGAGAGGATCAACGCATGAGCGCCCGCGACATCCTCATCAACGCGTCCATGGCGATCGCCGGGCGCGCCGAACAGCGGGACATGCCTGGTGGCGAGCGGTCCATGGCGCGCGCCGTGGCCGCGTTCAACGCCCTGGTCGGCGGCGACCGCCGCCTGACCGAGGTCGAAGGATGGCTGTTCATGGTCGTCCTGAAGGCGGCCCGGGCGACCGCCGGCGCGCACAACCTGGATGACTACGTCGATCTGGCGGGCTACGCGGCCCTCGCCGGCGAGTGTGCCGACGCCCGGGAAGACAAGGCGGAGGCGCCGAAGGATGGTCCGTTCCCGTTCGTGAGCCGGCGGAACGGCACCGACGTTCATGTCTTCGCGTGTTGCAAGTACCCGAACCCCCACCCCGACAGGACCTACTGCATCAACTGCGGAGGGCGCTATGGCGAGGCAGTCAGCGCAAGCGCCGGCTGACGGCGATTACGCGATCGCGGTCCTGCACGCCGACAGCATCCGCCTGGACCTCTACGGCGGCTGCACCCCGAGGAAGAGCGGGGTGCCAGCCGCCGGCTGGGGCGTGGGCGTGCTCACCGCCGAGCAAACGATGCGGCTGTCGAAGGACCTGGCCGCAGCCGCGCTACGCGCCACGCCGGCGAAGCCCAAGTCGAGGAAGAAACCGTGAGGTTGCCGCGCTACGCGCGCTGGTACGCGGAGCTCGTGGAGGCCGAAGGCATGGCGGTCCACGGCTACGTCCGCAACAAGCACCTGAAGATCACCGTCCGACGCGCCGACGGCAAGACGAAGCTGTTCACCGTTGGCGCGTCGAGTAGCGACCACCGCGCCCACCTCAACGCCCGTCAACTGCTGCGGGCCTTCGCCAAGGAGCCAGCCTGATGGGCTACTACACCACGTTCGAGTTCGACTGCAGCGCACCGGAACGCTACGACGAGACCCTCCAGCGGCTGTCGGAGATCGCCGGTCTCCCGGAGAATTACCTACGCGGCGAAGAGGCTGCGAAGTGGTACAGCTTCGATGAGGCCATGACCGCCCTGTCGCTCGAGTACCCCGACCTCACGTTCCGCCTCGCGGGTGTCGGCGAGGGGGAGGCAGACATCTGGGTGTGCTGGTTCCGCGACGGAAAGCAGATCGAGTGGGTGCTCGAAGTGCAGATCCCGCAGGGGTTCACCCCGCCGGGCGGGTGGAGCTGACCATGCCGCACTTCAAGTTCTACAAGAACCTGGCGCTGCGCGTGGTTGTCGAGGCCGAGACCGCGCGAGAGGCCTACGACAGGATGCTCGACATGGACGACAACACCTTCGAGGTGGTCGAGTGCGACTACGAGGTCTACACGCTCGACGGCGACCCCATCGACCCTGAGGAATACGACTGATGGAGACCACGATCCGGGGCATCCGTTGCGAGCTCGAGACCTGGGTCGAGGGTGGCGAGCCCCGTTCCAGTCTGTTCCTCTACAAGGCCCTCGAGGACGGCTCCGAGTTCAGCGGCAGCCTGCAGCTGACCGAACACTTCGGTGGGATCCCCTACGACCAGGGCGGGCCTCCTGCGGGTCCAGAGGTATACCCCGTCAGCGACCGCGTCCTCGAGGAGATCGAGGCGTGGGGGTTGAAGCACGGGTACTGAGCCGAACCGCCAAATGACCTGAGCCCCGCCTAGCGGGGCTTCTTCTTTCTGGAGCACTGGATGATCGTTGCCGCGAGAGCGGCGGACGAGGCGTTGTCGCGCGCGTCTGCCTGGGAGATCGTGGGCGGGCTCTCGGAGCCCTCGAAGATGCCGGCCTACAGCTACGGGCTGCCGGCGAAGGAGTGCAGGGTAGGGAGCAAGCTGGTCGGCGTGCCCGGCAGCGTATGCCACGGCTGCTACGCCCTGAAGGGCAACTACCGCTTCAACAACGTCCAGCGCGCGCAGTACCGCCGCCTGGAGTCGCTCACGCACCCGCGGTGGACCGAGGCCATGATCCACCTGATGCACGCGATCGACATGCGCCACTTCCGCTGGCACGACTCCGGCGACATCCAGAGCCCGACCCACCTGGCCAACATCGTCGCCGTGGCCCAGGCCAGCCCACAGGTGCGCTTCTGGCTGCCGACCCGGGAGAAGGTGTTCGTCTCCTCGCACCTGAAGCGCCACGGCGCGTTCCCCGAGAACCTGGTCGTGCGCCTGTCGGCCACCATGGTCGACGGCCCACCGCCGGCCGGGTTCGCCCATACTTCCACCGTGGTGACGTCGGGCGCGAGCTGCCCGGCGCCGCTGCAGAACAACGCGTGCGGCACCTGCCGCGCCTGCTGGGACCCGGAGGTCCAGAATGTCAGCTACAAGAAGCACTGACCGCCACGGCCTTCCGACCACCGTCGAGTTCGACCGCGTGTTCGTCCCCGTGTTCTGGCGCTACGCCGAGGCGGGTTTCGCCGACATCATCAACGTGGCCGAGGACATCGACGGCTGGAACCACGACTCCTTCGACCCCGACAAGGTCCGCGCGCAGCTGCGCGACTGCATCGACGCGACGCTCGACGCACTCGGCGTCGAAGCGCCCGAAGGCGACGACCTCGACTGGCTCGGCTACCTGTACGACATGATCACCGCGTCGAGCCCGGCGCTCGCCGAGTACCTCGACGCCACCACGGAGCAGTGACGTCACGCGCTAAGCCATTGATTCCTCAACGTCACAGGTTTTTCGAACTGCCATCCGTTTTTGCGTTCCTCCGGACCCGAAAACCGGTGGAGCAGATTTTTCTTGTGACGTTCAATGAAATCAATGACTTATTTTGTGACGTTGATAAATCAACGACTTAGCGTGTGACGTTGCCCAAGTAATTGATTTCATTGACAGTTCACGGGCTCAGGCGTACCGTTCGCCGCGCAACCCCCACGGAGGACGCCCATGATGGACGCCAAGCTCGTGAACCAGTTCCTCGCCGGCGTCGCCGGAGCCGAGATGCTGCCCCACCAGGAGCGCCTGGCCGTCGCTGCGATGCAGTCCCGTGCGCGTCGCCGGGAGCGCAACGCGCAGCCTCCTCGCTTCACCCTCCCGCCGGCCTACGAGGCCATGCGCCGCGGAAGGTCGATCTAACCTTTTTCGCCGCCCCAAGAGGGCGGCTTTTTTTCTTAGCCTGATAGGGAGCGCGGAACTCTGTTGCCGCTGATCTAGCTCCCCGCCGCCGACGCCGCGCTGCCGTCGTTCCACCGCTTCCACGCCGCCGAGCCCGGCGCCGCGTCCTCCAGCGTCTTGCCCACGTTGCGCGTGGTCAGCGCGCGCTGCAGCTGGGTGGCGGTCGGGCCAACCTGCGAGCTGCCGATCACGTTGCCGCGCTTGGCGTCCTCGAGCGTGCCGTCGACCAGGTCGAACTTCGGCCCGAGCAGGCCGGTGCGGGTCACGGCGTGCATGGTGTAGTCGGCGGCGTCCCAGTTCTTCCGGCGCGGGTTCCCCTCACCGGCGTACTGGACCAGCTCGCGCAGTATCTCCGCGCCGATCACGACCGGCAGGTAGGCCGCGGCCGCGAACAGCACGCCCGGGTTCATGTGCTGGGCCTCGCGGCCGATGCGACCGACGACCTGGTCGAAGATCGCGTAGGCGAAGGCCTTGTACTGGGTGACCAGGCCCATGTACGGGTCCGAGTGCCACATCGGGGTCTGCTGGCTGTTCGGCCGCAGGATCGCCTCGTCGACGAACTGCAGGATCGCGCGCTGGGTCTTGGGCGTGATCTTCACCCGCCGCGGGTTCTTCGGGTCCGCCGTGACGTCGCCGGGATCCAGCCCGAGCTCGTGCAGGTAGCGCAGCGAGGTGTCGGTCTTGCCTTCGGCGTGCTTGAGCAGGAACCCGTGCGCGGATACCAGCGCCATGTAGCGGGTCGCGCGCGTGTAGCCGGCCAGGCCGTTGTACTTGAACACGAAGTTGTTGACCGCGGCCGCGGTGCGGTTGCCGGCGCCACCGAAGCCCGCCTGCAGCGCCTCCATGTTGCTCATGTCCTCGGTCGAGCCGAGCTGCGCGAGCATCTGGTGGATCTCCTCGCGCTTGGCCTTGGAGAACAGGGTCTGCAGGCCGGTCTTCCACCCGGTCCACGCCGTCTTGAAGTCGCCGCCCGAGCGCACCGCGATGCCCATCGGGTCGACCAGGCTCGAGAGCGTGGCCAGCGGCAGCAGGCGCGCGTTCTGGTAGGCCTGCAGGCCCTGGATCGTGGCCCGGGTCTTCTCGCCGCTGAAGCGCCGCGCCAGCGCCGGCGAGATAATCTTCAGGGTCGGGCTCTCGTCGACACCGTAGGTGCCCATCGCCGCGGCCACCGCATTGCGCGCCAGCTCGACGTCCTCCTTGGACCCGCCCTGCTGCTCGATGCGCTCGAACAGCAGCTCGAGGTTCGCGCCGGTGCCGTGCTTGGCCACGTGGCGCTTCTCGGCCTCGGCGCCGGCGACGTTGACGGCGGCGTTGTAGTCCTTGTCGCTCTTGAAGTCGGAACGCTTGACCTTGGCCTCGGCGCGCTCGCGGGCCATCTCCTTGGTCAGCGTGTGCTTGCGCGCGCGCCGGGTGTACTCGGCGCGCCGGACCATCGGCTCGAAGTAGCGGGCGAACATCTCCGCCGGATCCTTGGTCTGCACGCGGGCGAACGCCTTCAGGTCCGCGGCGTCGCCGTGCTCGAAGATGAACTGCGACAGGCGCATGTTCTCGCCGCGGAAGTTGGGCGCGTTGTCGCCGGTCGCCGGCGCGGCCCGCCCGGAGCCCATCGCGCCATCGACCAGGTTCTTGATCAGGTCCTCGATCGGGCGCTCGTGGGCGTCCTTGACGCCGAGCTTCTCGAACGTGTTCCGGATCGCGAGATCGAACTTCGGCTGGCTGTAGATCTCGGTGAGCCGGGTCTTGACCTGGTCGTTGCGGATGTCGAACACGATTGGGAAGAACCGCTCGCGGGTGCCGACGTCCAGGCCCGCGCGCTTCATGTACGCGTGCGCACCGCGGAACAGGCGGTCGAGGTCCTTCACCGCCTTCTGCACCTTCTCGCCGCCCACCCAGCCGGCGTCGCCCGGGCGCAGCTGGCGCTGCATCATGTCCATCGTGCGCGTGGCTTCCTTCTTGCTCAGGTCGCCGACGATCCGAGACGCGCGATCGGCGAAGCGGGCGGTGGTGTGCACGACCGCCGGCGTCATGCCGCGGTCCTCGCCGGTGGTCCCCTGCGGGCGCTGGATGAACGCCGCGACCTCGCGCAGGGCGGGCACGCCGGCGTCCCACATCCGCCGCATCTTGCTGTCCATGAAGCGGGCGAACGGGCGCGCGATCGCATCCTTGGCATCGCCGAACCGGTCGTAGACCTGCTGCCGGGTGCCGCGGGCGCGTGCCTCGAGCTGCTTGACGCTGTAGGTCTTGCCGAGGTCGTGGAAGCGCTGGATCGCGCCGTTGGACATGTCATTGAGGATCCGCACGGCGTAGGTGCCGTCGCCGGCGAGGTTGAACACCGACGCCAGGTCGCCGCCCAGGCCCCAGAACGCGTTCGCGGCGCCCGGGGTCAGGTCGAACGCGCCCATCTGCCAGGCGTAGTAGCCCGCGGCGATGCGGTTCTCGAGCCCCTGCGACGCGTCGTCGAGCGCCTTCAGCGCCTCGGGGCTGTGCTCGTAGAACTTGCGCAGCTTCTTCACCACGGCCGCGCGGTTGAACACGCGGTCGAGGATCTGCCGCTCCTCCTTCGGCATGACGTCGCGGATGAAGGCCGCCATCTCATCGCCGCTGGGGTCCCAGCGGCCGCCGCCAGGACCCTCGGGGCCGCGCGGCGGCGGGACGCTGCCGGCGACCGCGCGCCACGCGGCGGCCAGCCGGGACTCGACCGCGGCGCGGATCGAGGTCTGGGCCTGGGCCTTCGAGACCGGGCGCCCGAGCGCCGCGGTCACCGCGTTGGTGTCGGCGTCAAACAGGCTGTTGATCCAGGCCTCGACGCTCGGCGCCGGCGCCATCTTCTTCGCCTGCGGCGTGCCGAAGAGGCTGTTGTAGACCAGCTTCAGGCGGTCGGCGATACCCTTGAAGAACTGGCCGATGATGTCGGTCGCCTTCGGGTTCGTGGTCAGCGCGCGGGCGATGTTGTCCGCCATCCACTCATGTGCGTTGTAGTGGTAGGCCTGGTACTCGGCGGACATGCCTCCGACGGTGACGTCGGGGTGCGCCAGGGCCTGGGCGAGGAAGCTGGACGCACGGTGGAACGGCGCGCGCGTGGCGCGCGAGTCGCCCACGCGCATCGACGGCGGGTTCGCCGCGAGCCACGCGCGGTAGTCCTTGGCCAGCGCGTCGTAGAGCGCGCGGTTGTGCTTGCGCATCAGCGCGATCGCGCGCCGGTGACTGATGTTGACGTTCTCGGAGAACGGGATCCCGGCCGCCGACAGCGCCTGGCTGTAGACGATGTGGTGGCCGAGCTCGTGCGCCAGCACCTCGACGCGCTCGGCGCCGTGCAGGTCCGGGCTGATGAAGATCGAGCCGTCCTTGAGGTAGCGGCCAGCGTCGCTCACAGGCAGGGCGCGGCCGAGCACCTTCTTCGCGTCGAGCGTGCTGTGCAGCCGGATCGGATCCTTGATGCCCATCGCCTTGAGCTTCGCGTTGAGCATTGCCTCCTCCTTGCGGAGGTCGTGCGCGCTGCCGGTGCTGTTGGCGATCGTGTCGACGTCCTGCTCGGCGTGGCCGTCATCGGCCTTGGCCCTGGCCTTGGCGCGGGCCTCCGCGGCGTCGGCAGCGCGGTCGATCGCGGCGGTGACGCGGCGGTCCGACACGAGCCGGTTGGTCTCGGCGATCGCCTGCTCCAGCCGGCCAATTACGTTGGCGGCCTCGGGCCGAAGCGCCCGTCCCTGCGCGGTGCTGAGTATCGCCTTGTGCAGGCGGTCGAGGTCGCGCAGGGCCCTCATCTGCGCCGGCGTCGCCCTGCCGGCTGCTTCGCGAGCGGCCGCGGAGCGCGCGCGGTCGCGCTCCAGAAGCGCAGCGTTGATCTGGCGCTCAATGCGCGCGAGGGCGCGCTCCCGCAGCCCGACGGTGCTCGCCGGGGCGCCCTGGGGCAGCCACTTCACCGAGGCCGCCTTCAGGACGCCGGTGCGCGCCGAAGATGGCCCGCCCACCTCTGGCGGCTTGGCGGCCGCGGGCTTGGCGGCCGGCGGCAGCGGGCGGCGATCCTTGAGGCCGTACGCCTCGCGCATGACCTTGGTCTCGGCGGCGGCACGCTTGCGCGCGCGCTCCGCCTCCTTGCGCGCCTTCTTGGTGCGCGGGCGCTGGTCCGGGCCTGCCTGCAACTCGCGGCCCTTTTCGCGCGCGACGGGCTTCGTCTTCTCGCCCTGCTGCTTGTGGAACTTGCTCACGCCCCGGCGGGACGTGCCGGGGTTCACGCCCGGCAGGCCAACGTCGACGTTGGCGACGTCCACGCCGGCACGTGCCGACGACAGCCCGGCCTTGCTCATCTCGTCCGCGCTGCGCCCCTCGTCGCGACCGAAGGCCTCGTCCTCCTCCCGCTTCGCGTCGGTGTCGATCTCGTCTTCCGCCCGCTTGGCCAGCGCGCGGCGCTCGGTGACGCTGGCACCGTCGAACTTGCCCTTCGAGGCGTCGAGCGCGTACTTGCGTGCGACCGCGCGCCCAGCCTCCGGGGCGCGCAGGCGCTTGAGCTGGATGTTGTAGCTGCGCTCGCTGATCAGACCCTCGTCGAGCTGGCGCTTCAGCTCGGCCTCGCCGATCTTGACGCCCTCGTCGTGCATCGCCTGGGCATACTCGGGGCCAGCGCCATGCTCCTCGCGGGCGCGCCGAATCCGGTTGAGGTTGTCCTCGTTCGGGTTCGGCTGCAGGCGGACGTCGGTGACCAGATCCTCGGTCGGGACGAAGCGGTCAGACCCGCTGCGGCTGCCATCGCGGACGGGGCCCTGGTCAGGAAGGGGGCGCTGGCGCAGGCTCGGGAGGCGGTCGCCGACAGGCGTGCGGGCGCCTTCCGGTGCCGTGCGCGGGGCCAGGACGTGCTCGGCGCGGTTGAACGTGTCCTCGCCTTGGCGCGGCGCACGGTCCTCGTTCTCGCGCACCTCGGAGTCCCTGCTGGTGGTGATGTTCGGCCGCGGCTTGCCCTTGCGCTGCACGCTCCGGTTGTGCTTGGCGCGCGCGGCCTCCTGCTCCGCGGCGGCGCCCGGGACCATGCCCCGGCGCGGCTTGAGCTGCTCGGGGCGCCCGGTCTCGCTATGGCCGCCCTTGGCCGGCGCGGCGCTGGCGCGGCGCGCATGCCCCTCTCCCCCGGTGATGTCCGCCGTGGTGACGCTCGGCTTCGGCGTCTGCTGCTTGTCGGGGGTTGGCAGGTTCGCGCGCAGCTCCGCGGCCATCGCGTCGGTGATATGGGCGATGAACGCCCCGTTCTTCGAGCGGATGTCCCCGGCGGTGATCGAGTCTGGCTTGATCCGGACGCCGGCGGCGTGGATGTCGGCGAACGCCTGCATGACCGCGGCGCGGCGCATGTCGCGGCGCCCCCTGTCGGACTGGTCGAAGTCGGCGGACAGCTCGGCGACCTTGCGCTGGACCACGGTCGACAGGCGCAGGAGCGCACGCTTCTCGATCGTGGCACGGTCCAGCTTCTGCGTGACCGGTTCGGCCAGCTCGACCCGCCCGGGGTCGGCGCGCAGCTGGGCGAACTTCGCCCGGCCGGCGGGGGTGTGGGTCTCGGTCTCGATGTTCTTGGTAGTGCCGTCGCCGCGCTCCGTGCCGAGGATCTGCGTGCGAAGCTCGGCGCGCGCGTCCCGGTGGGCGGTCTGCGCTTCGGCCAGGCGCGCCTCGATGTCGGCGCGCTGGTCGGCCGGGGCGTCGGCGGGGAGGGCGTCGAGCTGCTTCTTCAGGGCGCGGCCGACGACGAAGGTGTTGGCGATGCGCTCCGCCGGCGACGTCGCCGCCAGGGCGTCGCGCCCCGTACGGATGTCGTCGACGCTGCCGCTGCGCTGCTCGGCGGTGGCGCCCATCTCGCCCATCGCATCGGGCTCGTCCACCGCATCGGGCGGTGGGGCCGTGCGGCCGCCGGCCTGGTCCGGGTCCATCTCCTCGGCGAGGGTGTGGCCGTCGCTGTCCGCCTCGGGGTCCATCTGGCCCCAGCGCTTCAGCGCGGCATGCCGGGCCGCGAAGCCGTCGGAGACCCCCGCCCACAGCTTCACGTTCAGCGGGTCGATGACCGGGTCCGGGCCCTCGGTCAGCTCCATCAGCAGGCGGATGTCGGCGTTGTTGAGCGGACGCGCGAACAGCACCTTCTCGAGCGCGGCGCCGGCGCGCTTGACCAGGTCCTCGCTGAGCCAGATCGGGCGCTCATGCGGGATCGTGGACATGAGCGCGTTCTGCCACTTGTTGGGCAGCTGGATCGGGTTGTTCTGCGGCCGCTGGTCGGTCATGACCAGCGGGGCCTCGCCGGCGTTGTAGGCCTCGATCATCTGGACGACGACGTCGGCGTCGGCGTCCAGGTGGGGGTCAAGCTCGGCGTCGCCGGCGAGCCAGCCGCGCAGCGAGTTGACCTGGCCCCGCACCGCCTCGCCGGCGCGGGTGGCCTGGCCGCGGATCTTGTCCAGGTTCTCCCGGAAGCGGTCACCGACGGGCGGGCCGGCGTCGCCCGGTGCGGCGTCGCCCGGTGCGGCGTCGCCGGCGGGGCGCACGACGCCGTCAGGACCGACCTCGAGACCGCTGGCGCCGCCCCCCTGGCGCTCATCCCAGGCCTTGCGCGCCCGGTCGGCGGTGGACGCCAGGGATGCGCGCACGCGGCTGTACGCGTCCCGTGCGACCCGGTCCACGGCGCGGGCGCCGCGCGCCGAGGCGTCGATGCCGGTGCGGCCGACCTCGACGCCCGCGCCCAGGGTGCCGCCGGCGGCGAACCCGCCCGCGAACGAGGCGATGTAGGCGTTCATGGCCTCGGGGCCGAGCAGGTCGATGTTGTCGTTGGCCCACTTCTGGCCCGCCAGCTGGACCGCCTGCTGGGCTACCTCGGTGGTGCCCTCGGCCGAGCCCTGCTTGACGTACTCCTTGCCCAGGCGCTTGAAGAAGCCGTCGGCGTCCTTCCGGACCTGCTCGGCGACCTTGGGCCCGAAGCGGCGGAAGATGCGCTCCACGGGGAGCACGCCCACGCCTGCGGCCACCAGGTTGGCGCCGGCGATCTTGGCCACGCCGGCGTCGTCGGTGATCTGCAGCTGGTCGACGCTCTCCGCGTTGAGGCCGGGGTACTGGCCGGCCATGGCGCCTCCGACCCGCCCGACGCGGGTCGCGGCCTGGATCGTGTCGGCGCCGGCCTGGCCGCGGTTGACCAGGCGGCGGGCCTGCTGGTCCAGGCGGCGGTTCAGGAGCGCCTCCGCGCCCTCGCGGGCCGTGCGCATCTCCGTGGCCACCCGGCCCGCGTCGCCCGTCAGACGCTGCGAGAGGGGCGCAGAGGCCCGCTGGGAGAGGTCGTCGGTCAGGCCCATGGCACGGCGCCCAGCGGCGCCTGCGGCCGCCTGCCGGGCCTCCTGGCGCGCGCCCGTGCGGGTGGCGGTCTCGCCCAGGCGGGCCCCCACGGCGCGCCGGATGGTGCTCTTGGCGGCCTGCTTGCCGGCTACGGCCCCGATCCCGGCGCCGGTGAAGGCCGCGACCATGTCCGGGGCGAACCCGGCGCCCATGTAGCCAGCGGCGGACAGGTAGTCCCCGACGCTCTCGGCCTCGTCGAAGGACTGGACCCGCGGGCCCAGCTCCGTCGCCCGCTGCTCGCCTTCGGCGTAGCGCTCGAACGCCCGCTGGGCGCCCGCGTCGTCGCCGATCATGCGCCGGCCCAGACCCTCCAGGGCGGGCACCCAGTTCTCGGTGCGCTGCAGGTGCGAGCGCCCGGTCTCCGCCAGCCAGTTGCCGGCGTAGGGGTCGATCGCGGCCGACGTGGTGTCGATCGGCCGTTCGCGCTCCAGCGCGCGGCGGCGCATCCCATCGGTCAGGCCGGCGTCGCCGGACCGGGGGGCGTAGCCCTCACGTTCAGCCATGGGTGTATGCTCCGGGGCCCGAACAGGTCGACAACGAGGACGTGCGCATGGACGTAATCCGGGAGTTGAAGGGGGTCGCCATCGCCTTCGCCGCCGCCGTGGCCCTGGCCCTGATGGCCCTCGGCGTGCTCCTCCTCGACGAGGGGCCACAGTGGGTTGCCCAGGGCTTCGTCGGCGTCGTGGGCGTCCTGTGGGTCATCGCGTACGTCGTGTACTGGCTGGTGCGCCTACACAAGAGACGGCCCTCCTAGCGCTTCGCCATCCCGCGCACGCGGCGCACCAGGTCCTCGTCGTCCGTGTAGCGGGCGTGGCGCTGGCCCTTGTCGTCCGTGGTGACGATCCGGTAGGGCATGGCGCCCAGGTTCCACAGGTTGCGCCATCCGGTGACGTCCTCGGCCTCGTAGGCATTGAGGTCGCGGCCCTGCGCAGAGGCCGTGCCGTTCAGCGCGGTGTTGTCGGCGCCGTCGCCCAGCCCGCGGAGCCACTCCTGGGCCCCGTGTAAAATCCCCTGGATCCCGCTGCGCCCGCGGTTGGCGAACAGCGCGTCGAGGTCGTCGCGGGTGGAGCCCAGGACCGACGCGGCGATCGGCGAACCCTCCTGGTTGACGCCGGCCTGATTGCGCTCGATCACGGCCATCGCCTCGGCCGTGGCGCGGTCGTAGCCGCCGCCCTCCGGCTTCTGGAGGTACGCCACGCGCGCGGCGGTGCCTTCGTCGACAGCGCCGGCGAGACCGCCCGCCTCGTACAGCTCGCGCTCCTTGCCGAGTTCGAACTCCCCCCGGTCGACTTCCTGCTGCAGCTTCTTCAGCTCGAGCTCGCGCTCCGGCGTCATCGCGCCCATGGCCGCGAGCCGGTCCTGCTCCATCTCGGTGCTGACGTTGAACATGTCCGCGGCCATGCGCCGCTGGGCGGCGCCCTCGTTGGCGCGGTTCTCGTCGGTGGCGCCGTCGAGGTAGCCGGTGTCGCCGGCCTTCTGCGCCTGGGCGCTGGCCGCGTTGAGCGCGCCCAGCTGGCCCAGGTACGCCTCGGCCATCGCGCGCCGCGCGCTGGGGCTGCCCTTGAACCCGGACTGGCTGATCTCCAGCCGGCGCAGCAGGTTCGCCTCGTTGCTCATCGGGTTCAGGCCGCGGAACACGTTGCCGCGCGCGCGGTCCTCGTTGTCACGGATCCCGGCCACGGCCCGGCGCGTGGCGCCCCGCACGTCGCCGGCGGTGCTGCCCGAGGGCATGATGCGGCGGTCGGGGCGCAGCTCCTCGGGGGTGAGCTCGCGGCCGTCGAAGGTGTTGACCCCGGGGTTGCGGTCGTATTCGCGCATGCGGCGCTCGGCATCGGCGGTGATGCCGCGACGATGGTCTCCGCCTCCGCCGCCCGGGGCACGGCGGCGCGGCTCCCGGGCGGGGACGGGGGCGGTGGCGCGTATGGACTCCGGGAGCGCACGCTCACCGACCCGGCCCTCGAGCCAGTGTCCCGAGCGGTCCCACCCGCGCTGGCGGACGTCCGGCGCGGCCGGGGGCGGGGCTGCGGTTACAGGCGCCCCCGCGGCACCGAACACCGTGGTGCCGGCAGCAGTGCTGGGGATGGAGAACCCTGCGTCGGTTCCCCCGTACGGGCGGCGGCGGGGCGATTCGGCCATGGTGAAACCCTCTGCGGAGAGAGGGGCACTCATGCGCCCGGACGTCTGCGGGCCGGAGAGAGGGGGCCCGCAGCCGGACTATACCACCGGTCAGGCGTCCATGATCTCGCCGGTGAAGGTGTAGTTCTGGCTGCAGCTCGTGCTCCGGCTGTTGCTCCCGGAGATGCTCGCGCCGTAGTTCACCGCGCTCATCGTGCTCGCTGCCAGCTGGCTGGAGATCTGCGCCTTGGCCTTCTGGATCTCGATCGCCTGGGCGAGCAGGTTCATGGCCTGGGTAACCTGCATCTGGGCCTGCTGCAGCTGGGTGTCCACGTTCGCCTGCTCGCGCCGCAGCCCCAGCTCGAAGCTGCGGTCGGTGGCGGCGCTGGCGGCCGTCTCGACGCCGGCGTCGGCCTGGTAGATGCGGGCCTTGGCGTCGATCGACTGGCCGACGGCCGCGAGCCGGGCGCGCTCGGCGGACAGCAGGGCCTCGAGCCGCTGCAGCCCGGTCTGCCAGACGTTGACGTTGACCCCGTGCTGGGCCATCCGCAGCTTCTCGGCCTCGAAGTGCAGGCTGCTGCTGGTGGCCCAGGCGTCGACGCGCTTGGCGTTGGCGTCGACCAGGGTGCGGTACAGGTCGGCGCGCTTGCTCTCGCCCTCGACGCTGGCGATGTAGCCCTGCCACTCGGCCGTGTGCGCGCGCCAGCGTTCGCCGTAGGCGTCGACCGCGGCCTTGTAGCGGTCGATCTCGAGCTTGTTGATGTCGGCCTGGACGGCGACGGTCTGGACCTGGGTCTTGTAGAAGTCGGCCAGGGTCTGGATACCCTGCAGGCGCGCGGTGTAGATCGCGATGCGCTGCTGGTTCAGCTCGCCACGCAGGCGCTCGCCGTCGAGCTGCGCGCGGAACACCTCGACCTTGGCCAGCTCGGCCTGGATCCGGTCCCGCAGCACCTGGGCTTCGGTCTGCCAGGCCTGCAGGCGCATGCCGAACACCTTCACCCTGTAGTCCAGCACGGCCAGGGTCGAGTCGCGCTGGAACTGCGCGGCCTGCAGCAGCATCTGCTGCTCGCGCATGTGCAGCTCGATCAGGGCGCCCTCAAGCGCGGCGCCCTGGGTGATGGCGAACCGCTGGTTGGCCAGCGTCTCCTCGAACTGCTTGATCGCGACCTCGCGCGCGTTGTTCGCCTGGGCGTTCTGCCCTTCCTGGCGGATGCGGTCGGTGCGTGCCTTGAGCTGCCCGGGCGGCTCGGAGAACCCGCGGNNACACCGGCTCGACGAATTCGGGCTTCTGCGCGTCGAACACCGGCAGGTCGATCACCGGCAGCTCCGGCAGCTGCAGGCTGTCGAGCGTGGGCACCGGCGGCAGCTCGTAGTCCGGCGCGACCGGCAGGTCCATCGGCACCGGCGACGACGGCTCGGTCGGCAGCGCGATCGTAGGCGTATTGGGGCGCGCGCCGAAGGTGAGGGTGGGCGCGGGTTCGTTGAAGTCCGGCGCCTCGGTGATCGTGACCGGGTTCGCGACGAACGCCGGCGCCGGGCCGATCGGCACGTCCGGCGCGACGAAATCCAGCGCGGCGGCGTCGATGTCCGGGCGGGGAGGGCGCTGGAACGGCGCCAGCTGCCCGTCGAAGTTGAACCCGACGGAGAAGTCGACCGGCTGCAGGTTGATGTCGTTCAGCCCCTCGAGCGACTGCACCGCGAGGTTGTAGGTCTGCGTGCCCAGCTGCATGAAGCGGCCGTGTGCGTCATCGACGTAGATGACGGCGGGGTCGATCTGGTTGATGCACCACGTGGTGGCCATGTCAGCTCCTATAGGCCGGGCGGCGGGCGGTCAGATCCCGCCGCCGAGGAAGAAATAGCCGTAGTAGGTCACGCCCGAGACGTTGAGGCGGACTGCGTACCAGGTCTGGTTGGGGAATAGCGGCTCCCAATCCTCGTCGACGTCGTTGTACCAGTAATACATCGCGGACCCCGCGGCCCACGAGTAATAGGTCATCTGCAACGAGTAGGAGCCCCACGAGAGCGCGCCGGGGTCCAGTGGCTCTCCGCAATGGAAGTCATCATCCGGCTGAGGGATCTCGGCAATGCCGGTGATGAACACGTCGTTCTCGCCGGCCATCTCGAGCGCGTCGTACAGCGCCGGGTCGCAGATCGACTCGTCGGGGCTGCCAGATCTGATGTAGTAGACGTTGAACGCGCCGTAGCCGCTGCCGTCTCCCTGCGGGGACACGATCTGCGCCAGGCCACTCGGGCCCGGCGGCGGCGCGGCGCCGCACTCCTGGTCGGCACCGATGAGGTTGGTCCAGAAGCAGCCGGCAGGATCGGGGTCGGGGCCCGGATCATCTACCCAGACCTCCACGAACAAGGTGAAATCGGTTGGGAGCGGGAGGCGCGCGCCGAAACCTCCTTCGTAGCGGCCGAACTGGTACAGCACGACCGACGGTCCGGTTTCGGGCATGATGCCGATCGTGCCTTCGATCGGGGACGCTGTCTCGAACTCGTACACTCCGGCGACCGCCGGCCACATATCTCCGTTCTCCAACGCGTCGAACGGCGGCGCGATGTTCGGCTGGTATACCCCGCCCCCGCCCGCGGACCAATACCACACGAACGCGGGCCTCGTGACCCGGTACGCGCCGTCCGGCGTTGACTGGTTTGGGTTGGGGTTGTCCTGCGCGAAGGCCTCGACCGTAATGCGAAAAGACGTCCCTTCGGGCATCTCGATGGCGCCCGGTCCGGGGCCGGCAGTAGACGTGACCGCTACGCCGACGATACGGGAGTCGTTCACGGTCAGCGAGCCGCTGTCGAGGTCTCCTTCGACAAGAGACCATGCGAGGCCCGAAAGGTGGATGGGGGTCCAGGCCACGTCAGCTCCTCGTCCTGCGCTCGACGGAGAGCGGGTAGAGCGTAAGCCCCTCGAGCGCGAACTCGCCCTCGCCCTCCAGGATGATGTCCCAGTCCACCGACTTGATGCCAGCAGCCAGGCCCTTGCGCGCCTCGCGCGTGTTCACCGCCCCCGACGGAGTCGCCCGGTAGACCGCGACGTTGCGCTCGCCGGTGACCTCATCGATCGACACCACCTTGATGTAGGTGATGCTGCCGCTGTAGGCGTAGTACATCTCCGGGATGCGCTTGATCAGGCGGTCGCCGAGATCCGACAGACCCAGGCGCAGGCGCCACGGAATCGGGTCGCCGTTGTCGTCGGTGCCCTCAAGGCGGTACAGCCCGTCCGGGGCGACGCCGTGGTAGACCCCGCCGATCCGGGCGAAGCTGTTGTACGGGTAGTTGGTGTACCGCGACAGGCCGGTCGTCTCGGTGTTCATCGCCCAGGCGATGTACTCGCCGCTGTCCACGGTGATGCTGGCAGCGAAGCCGATGCTGCTGCGCAGGAGCGCGACCAGGTCGGCGTCGTGCGCGACCGAGGCCGCGAAGACCACGCGGTCGGCGACGAACGCGAACATGTGGTTCTCGGCCGTCGCCGCGCCCTGGAACAGGAGGGTGTCAACCGCGCGCGCGAACGCGTGGTAAAGGCTTGCCACGCTGGCGCGCGCGAGCAGCGTGTCGCGCGCGGCGCCGAGGGCGAGGGCGTCGACCAGGTAGCCGAACACCATCGCGTCGGTGACCATGGCCAGCGCTTCGGTGAGGTGGCGGGCCCGACCCTCGATGAGCAGGCGGCTGGTCGCGCGCGCCAGCGCGCGGTAGTCGACGGTGGCGTTGGCGCCGAGGACGATGCCGTCCTCGGCCAGGACGAGGCGCAGCCAGGAGAGACGCTCGCCGAACGCGACCGCGTCGGCCGCACGCACCTCACCCTGGTAGCGCGACCCGGCGCGAGCGCCCAGGGCCAGCATGGCCCGGGCGGCGGCCGCGTACAGCCCGGCGCTGCTGGCGTCGAGGGCGACGCCGGTGTGCGCGCGCACGTACTGCATGCCGGCCATGCCGACCACGATCGGAGGCTGGGCCACCATGTAGCCGTAGGCCTGCGGCGCGGTGGCGCTGCTGGCGTCCATGTGCAGCCAGAAACCGACCTCGCAGTGGTTCGGCGGCAGGGCCTCGACGCCGAGCTCAAGGCTGACGTCCACGTCGGCGTACACGTGCAGGCCCTGCAGGGCCTCGGCCTCCACGTCGAGCGAGAACCCGATCTCGGTGTTGCTGGGCACCGCCGGGACCGTCGGGCCGCTGGCCTGGTCGAGCTCGGCATCGACCTGCAGCGAGAAGCCGAGGTCGGACTCGAGGTAGTAGGTCGTCGTCGGCGTGGGCACATAGCCGAGCGCGTCGATGCCCAGGGTGAACAGCAGGGAGACGTCGGCGGCGCCGGCAGCCAGGGCTTCGCCGCGTGCGTCCACGCCGAGCAGGAGCCCGACGTCGGCGAACCCACGGGTCACCTGCCTGGGCGCGCGGGGCGCGCGTGCGCTGTNNGCAGCAGGGCCAGGTTGGCGTTGGCCTCGAGGAAGCTGGCGTCGAGCGGGCCGAAAGTAATCGTCATCGTGTCAGGCCCTCGCCCTGCGCGCGCCGTCACAGATCATCGTCGCCGCCTCCCCCGCCGCCACCGTCGAGAACCCCCTCTACGGCGAAGGGCCCGCCGGAAAGGTAGGCCTCAACGAATACCCTGACCGCTGTAGGTTCCGCGAAAGTGTAGGAGTCGATCGAACCCTCGGTGCTCTCGACGTAGAGCTGGCCGGAGACGTCGCGTACCCAGTCGGGTGAAGCGAGGACCCAGTCACACGAAGCACCGGGGGCGGTTTCGGAGAAAGTCCACCCTCCGGGCGCGAGCAGGTACGTCCCGCTGGCCGCGTCGGGCGGGACATCGCCGTCGAACGCAAACGATGTGACGGCGTCACCGGGCACGGGGGGAGGGCCTCCGCTGCCGCTGCTCGGCAGCGTGTCGCCGCTGGAGTACAGCGCGCCGCCGACGCGGAAGGCCCCCTCCATCGCGATGCGTGCCTTCCTCACGCGGACCCCGTTGACGTAGTAGTAGACCGCCGTCTCCGTGCTCACCAGGCGGAACACGTCCTCCTCGGAGTACAGCTCCGGCGCGCCGTAGCCGACGCCGTGCTCCACGAGGCTGACCTGCGCGTGCCCGTAGCGGTTCTTCGAGAAGTAGAACCCCGCTTCGATCTGGGAGGGGGCCGTCACTTCGTCATCGTAGGTGAAGCCGATGGCGGCGCCGACCGAGGCTTTCACGCCGGAGAACTCCAGGGCCGCGGGGGGGCCGTCGACGACGACCACCGACACAGCGCCGCCGTCCCAGCCGGTGACGTTCTCGACCACGACGCGCGGCGGGATAGCGGGGCTGCCCGGGATCTCGGGCACGGTGACGCACACGCGCCCGTCGCTCGGCGGGTCAGGCGCGTCGTTCGGCGGGGCCTCCGGCTGCGGGAACACCTGGACCAGGTGGGTGCCGCGCAGCGGCGGCGAGAAGAAGTACGTCGGGTCGGCCCAGTTCGCGTCGTCCGGTGGGGGCGGGGGCACCACGGTGGCGACGATATTGGCCAGCCCTGCGCGCAGCGGGCGGACCCGGCACGTGAACTGCCCCGCCCCCGACGTGACGTGCACGGCCTCGTTGGCCCACAGCCCGGCGGGGGTGAGGAACTCGACGCAGCCGGTGTCATCGCGCAGGCGCACGCGCAGGCCAGCGTAGGGCTCGTCGCCCACCGGGTAGCGCGCGGTGAATTCGAGGCTGTCCTGGGTGTCGGCGCCGACGGTCAGCGCCGGCGGAACGGTCAGGCTCCAGGTCGGCTTCTCGCTGACCAGCAGTTCGAACGCGGTCACCTTGAGGTAGGCCGAGGTGTCGACCGCCGTCAGGTTCGCAGCGGCGACGAGGCCCCCGTAGAGGTTGAGGTCCAGCTCGTCGCCGTCGCGGCGCACGAGCCCGATCGGCGCTCCGAAGAGCACCTCGTCGCTGAAGGTGCCCGTTGCGTAGCCGTCCGTCGGGTTCGCCGGACCTGGCGGGTAGTTCCGGGGGCGGTAACCCAGCAGGTAGGCCCGCGGCTCGGAGGCGATCGTCTCCCACGTCCAGCCCGCCGGGACGTCCTTCCACATGGCGTAGCCGCCGGGCCCCCACTCGAAGCGCGGGGTGAGGTCCTGCATGAAATACACGCTGAGGCCGCCAGGCGTCTCGGCGTCGCCGGGGACATCGAACAGCGCGCGCACCGAGACGTCGCGCACGCCGAGGCTGCCCTCCTGCAGGCCAGGCGGCGGGGTGAGCACCCAGGGACCGTTCGCGCCGCGGCGGAGGAGGGCGGCGCTGGCCGAGGTCCTCGACGCGTACAGCCGGACCGAGAAACGCAGGCCGTGCACCACGTAGCCGGAGTACTGGCGCAGCGCCTCGAGCCGGCCGTTGAGCGTGGCCAGGGTGCCGTAGCCGACCGGGGATCCTTCCGGCCACGCGCCCTCGAGGCGGTCGTCGAGCTTGCGCGCGAAGGCCGGCACGGGGTAGCCCGAGCCGTCGGGCGGGTAGGGCGCGATGTGCGCGTCGCCCAGGAAGCTGATCCACTGCTTCATTACGGCACCCAGACGGACTTGCAGGCGTACACCTGCATGTAGATGGTCTTCGGGAACGGCCCCGGGTCCGGCGGGTACACGCCGGGCGTCGGGCCGTAGATCACCCCCACCGGCACGTAGTCATAACCGCACACGGTGACCCACCGCCCGGACGGCGGCGAGGTCACCGGTGGCCCGCCGGTGCACACCTGGTGCGCCGGCTGGTGCGGCACCGCCGGCACCCCCGGGATCACCGTGACGCGGTGGCGCTTCGTGAGCACGTCAGCCGATGGGCGTCAGGCGCACGTTGAAGGTCGCGACCACGGCGGTGTTCGACCCGTTGTCGGTGAGCGTCTCGCCCTCCAGCTTCATCTCGGCCGCCGACGACGGCCCGCCGACGCTGCCCTGGAGGCGCGGGTCGGTGGACGCGCCGGTGAGGTCGCCGCCGCCGAAGCGGAAGAACGTCGGCGTCAGCGTGGCTTCGCTGTCCTCGGCGCCGCTGAACGCCACGGTGCCCTCCCAGACGTCCGCAGACGGCTTGGCCAGCAGGCCACCGACTGCCGAGTCGAAGTCGAGCCCGGTCACGCCGTCGTTGTCGAGCGTGAGGATCGCCAGGAGCGTGTGGTCGTTGGCCATGTCGAGCGCGTCGCCAGCGGCATCCGGGACCGGGCCGGCGAAAATGGCGCAGAACGAGCCGTCGATCTCGGCCTTCGCCGCATCGAGCATCGCCTGCAGGAGGGAGGCAGTGGTCTTCATTTCTCAGTCTCCGATGGGCGGTACGGCGTACCACCAGTTGTTGATCTCGAGCGAGGTCGCGGGGGTGATGGCGGTGGAAGGGAGGAACATCTGCGCGTCGACGGTGCCGACGTCGTCGACGAGCCCGATGGCGCCGTCCAGGCGCAGCGCCGTCGAGGAGGGGCCGCCGGTGTCGGGCGGGTTCGCGCGCAGACGGAACGAGCGCGCGGTCCCCGTCCCCAGGCCGACCAGGACCCAGGTCTGCTGCGGGTCCTTGATGGCGTAGCGCCCGGCGGAGATGAACCGCAGGCCGTTGGCGGACATACCGGGCGTCCAGGCGCCGCCGTTCACGGTGATGCGGCCGAGCAGCACGCCGTTCGCTGGCAGGTCCGGCGTGGCGGGCTGGACGCCGTCGTAGATCTCGATGCAGCCGTAGTTGAACGCCGAGGCAAACGCCGCGGAGCGGGCCGTCGCCCATCCGGTGGACTCGGTCACTGCCACTCGAAGGCCCTCCTCTGGTGTGGCCGGGGTCGGCCCGTGTGGCTCAAGCTGAAGCCCTGCCAGGTGCCCTCCGGGAGGAGGGCGTCGAACAGGGTCTTCGCGTCGCCGTTGGTGCCGAACCGGGTGTGCCGCATCGCGAGCAGCAGGGGGTGCAGTCCGCCGCTGTTCTGCACGGCGAGGAGCGGCTGCAGCCCCACCACGGCCATGGTGTTGTCGTCGAAGCTGACCGCCACGCCCTGGTGGCCCAGGGTCGGGTTGGACGACGGCGCGTCGTCGAAGTACGCCCCGTCGTTGGCCCCGTAGAAGGCCGCGGCGGTGAACCCGGGGCCCCAGTACAGCGAACCCGGCGTGCCCCCGACCGAGCCGAAGATGAAGCCGCCGGCGGCCGAGTGCGGCGAGTAGTTCCCGCCGACGAAGGCGTAGGGGACGTGCGGGCAGGTCTGGAACCCGTGGCTGGGCTCCTGGCTGGTGCCCAGCGCCGACAGCGCACCTTGCGTCTGGAACGTATAGCCGAGCAGGAACGTGACCGCGTCCATGGGGCGGCGCCAGCTGGTTCCGACGCCGTCGTCGTAGGCCATCGCGGGAACGGTGAGGAAGTTGCTCGCGGTCGCGGCGGACCAGAAGCCGACGGTGAACCCCTGTTCGACCGAGGCGTCGTTCTCGATCTCGACCCGCTCGCCGTCGACGTAGAGCTCGTAGCCGGCCGAGACGTAGTTCGCCGTGTCGAGCGTGGTGCGCCAGCGGTAGAACAGCAGCGTGCGCGTCGGGATGTGCGCATGCACCAGCGCCCGGCGCTCGAACCACCGCGCGCCGGGCGTGAACGAGCCCTGGGTCATCGGCAGCGCCAGGCCGTCGAGCTTGATGTCCACCCGGAAAGTCAGCGAAGTCGACACCACCTCCTCGATGGTGAGCGCGACGCCGTCCTCCTCGGCCAGCAGCAGCGGCGCCGGCGCCTGCGCCAGGGTGACCGCCACGGTGCCGTCCTCGGCATGGGCCAGCGCGAGCTCGAGGCGGTTCGCCTCGGCCTGCGGATAGCTGCTGTGCTGGTCCGGCGACGCAACCCAGGACGAGCCCTCGACGACGTACACCGTGCACCAGGCTGCGATCCGCGGCAGCTGCACGGTCACGCAGGCCGTGCAGTCGGCGTTGAAGGACCAGGCGCCGTAGGCCAACGCGAGCTGGCCCTGCCAGAGCACCTCCTCGCCCTCGATGCTGGCGAGGTAGGTCTCGACACCGGTGTCCGGCTGGGTCTCCACCGCGAGCGGGTAGCGCCGCATCGAATAGGTGTACGGGGTGTCGGTGTAGGGCTGCGACACCCAGACCTGGCCGCTGTGCGTCGGCTGCGCCGACAGCGCCGGCGGGGTGATGTGACCGAGATCCTCGCCGACCAGCACGTACAGCCAGCCCTCGCGGACCGCTGCCGACACCACCCGCCACGCCTCGTTGGGGGCTGCGTACGCGATGTGCCCGTAGATGCTGACCGAGTTCGAGTAGTTCGTCCGCGGGTGTCGGAAGTGGTGCGGCCAGTACCCCAGGTAGCCGCGGAACCAGGTCACCGCCTGCTTGGTCTCCGGGTGTACCCACATGGCGTTGCCGCCGAGCAGGCGGAAGCCAGGCTCCTTGGCCTTGGTGCCGAACACGTCGACGTAGGACCCGGCGCGGCGCTCTTCCGGGGTTTCCTCGTAGCCGAAGGCCTCGGAGTTGAAGAACGCGGACATCCAGTCGCGGGGCTCTTCCGCGTCGGGCTTGGGCTCGACGAACACGATCGGGGTCTTGGCCGACTCCGCCCCCGCCCAAGTGAGGGTGAAGCCCTCGAGGGTGCGCTTGATCCCCCCCTCTTTGGACGGGACCGGGATGATCGTTACGCGCGGGATGTCCCCGTGCTTCTCGGCGATCACCACGGTCCCGTCCTCGAGCTGCTTGCGCGCGGAGTAGACCCCCAGGTCGTTGCGCTTGGCCTCGTCCATGACGAAGCCGAGCAGCTTCTTGGCGTACGGGACGTAGGGCTGCGCAGCGCTGTGGTCTTCAGCCGCAACGCGAACGTGGCTCCACTTCTCGTAACGCCGGCCAGACATCAGGCATCGCCTTCGTCGAGCGCGTCGAGGTCGTACTGCAGGCCCAGGCGGCCGCCGGCGGCGAGGCCGGACAGGTCGTCGGGGAAGCGCGCGGCCACGATCAGCGGCCCGGTGGTGGCTCCCTTGCCGGACGCGCCGAGCAGGCCGAGGCCGCGGATCGTGTACGGACCGCCGGCCGACAGCGTGATCGTCGCCGTGGACAGGGCCGCGACGTTGGTCAGCTGCTGCGCGTTGGCCGACACGGTGGTCCACGGCAGCCGGTTGGCCGCGGTGTAGGCGGTGAACTCGCTGGCGTTGGCCGCGAAGTTCGCGCCGGTCCAGTTCGCCGCCGGGGTGACGTTCCCGGTGAACGGCGCGAGGTACAGCGCCAGGGGCGACACGTGCTGGCCGAGCAGGTTGAGGACGAAGTTCAGGCCCTCGTTGACGATGCGGTTCGGGCCGATGACGCGCGGGCCGAACTCGCCGCCGGGCGGGGCGTAACGCGCGGTTGCGTGGCCGCCGATGAAGACGTTGGCGCCGCCGCCGATGAAGACGCGGCCGTCGTCGGTCATCTCGTGCTTGTTGTTCCGGACCGCCCGGCGGGCCTCCGGGATGAAACGGGCGATGTTGATGCTCATGTCGTTGCTCCGGTTTGACAGTTACCAGTGGCCCGCCGGGCACTTCGCCCCTTGGAACGCGGTCAGGAACGCGATCGGACAGCCACACTTCCGACAGCGCACCAGGATTTGTTTCTTGCCCGCGCGCTCGGCGTTGGGGCACGAGCGGCACACGTCCTTGCGCCGCGCTACCTCGCCGGGCTTCGCGCGGATGGCCACATCAGGCCTCCTCGTGGATGACGTGGGCGATCGCGCGGTCGGTGACGGCCAGGCCGTTCCTCCGCGGGCCGCGCAGCGACGAGACGACCTGGCGCTGGCCATTGGACTCGCGGAACAGCGTCGCCGCTGCGTCGGCGGTGTCGATGGCGGCCTCCCCGTCCTTCAGCGGGGTCACGTTGCCGCCCGGCGCGCCGAGGCAGAAACGGCCGTCGCGGGCGAGCCAGACCAGCACGTCACCGGCCGACTCGTACCCGAACGCCGTCGCGGGCGCGCGTGCGGATGAGTAGCGGACGACGCCCGAAGGCCGCGCGAAGCGCTGGGTGAACGACGCCGGGTCGGCACCCCCCAGCCAGTACGTGCGGTCGCCGGACGCCACGTACACGCCGGCGCCAGGCTCACCGTCACCCACCGGCTCCAGCAGGTCGACCGGCGCAGCGAAGCGGATGCGGTTGTGCGCCGGGTTGAACAGCCCGTAGCGCAGGGGCTCCGACCACAGGACCTCGCGGCCGCGCGCGACCCACTGGCGGCCGTGGCCGTAGCGGACGATGGTGCCGTTGGGCAGGGGCTCGAGGAGATGGGTGGCCAGGGCACGTCCCGTGGGCGGCGCGGAGATCTCGGCATAGCTGAACGATGACGGCATGCTGAAGGCGAGGAACAGCGCGGTCCCGTTCGCAGCCGTGCAGTAGACGTTGGTCGTTGGCGTCTCGTCGGTGTCCTGCGGGATCGGGAGCCCTGTGAGCGCGATGGTGCCGCCGACGACCTCGATCTCGGTGGCGAGCACCGACCCGGACTCGCGGCCGAGGACGTCGGAGAACGTGACCGCCACCTGGTAGCGGCCCGGGCCCAGGCTGCCGCCGGCCATGGACTCCAGCGCCGGCTGGCCGGCGGGCTGCTCCGGCGCCCACGCGTAGTGGCGAAGGTCCGGGGTCACCATGCCGCAGCGGGCGTTGTTGGTGTAGTAGACGTTGCCGGCGATGGTTGCGTACGACAGCCAGGCGTGCCCCACCTCGACGTCGAGGGGGGTGAGGGCGTAGTCCGCGTCGAGCGCGTGCAGCATGCCGTCGTGGACCACCAGGCCGAACGCGCTGTCCGCGCCCCACCACAGCGAGTGGCCGAGGGTCAGGTCGACGGCCTTGGCGCTGCCGTGGCGGGTCGCAGGCCAGCCGATGTCGTCGAAGTCGACGTTGTCGGCCTCGCGCAGGGCGATGGCGCGCGTGCCGAACTCGTTGGACGGCATCGCGTGTTCGGGCGCCGCGTTGTTGATACCGCGGGGCCACGGGCCGCGCTTGACGAGGCGGCTGTCGCGGGGCGTGGCCACGTCAGGCTCCGGCCCCCGAGCGCGCGGACGGCACGCGGTCCAGGACCTCGGCCATGCCGGCCTGCTGGCGAGCACGCCGGATCAGCTCGACCTCGTCCTTGCCGACGATCCGCAGGCGGGCACGAGACCCGCTCTTGCGCTCGATGGCGATGTATGTGTCGCCGATGCGGATTGCGTCGTCGGGACCGACGTCCAGGAACAGGGCCATCAGGGGTACTCCATCCGGATGACGCCCGGCGTGCGGCGCATGTTGCGCAGGGAGGACTCGCGCTCCATGGCGCCGTTGCGGTAGGCGGCCTCGTAGTAGCGAGCGCGGGGCATGTCCTGGGTCTCGGCGTCCTGCTTCTCGTAGGCGCGCCACTTCATGTAGTGCAGCAGCAGCCGCTGTTCCTCGGCGTCCTGGGTCGGGAGGTCGCCGCCCTTCTCGATCGGCACCCCGACGGTCACCGAGACCTGCAACTCGAGCACGCCGGAGAACGCGGGGATCGGGACCAGGCGCAGGGCGCGGCGCTCGTAGTCGCGGACGTAGACCGACGGCTGGCCCGAGCCCTCGAACATGGCGCTGTGCGCCACCTGCGTGCGGCCGTAGTCGTCGGTCGCCGGGTAGGCCAGGTCGTTGGCGTTGGCCGGGCGCAGCAGGCGGTTGTTGTCGACGTCGCGGACTTCGTTGATGTGCAGCACCTTGGCCGGCAAGGACACCGTCGGCGAGCCGGCGGTGAACGGCAGCCGGAGCACGCGCTGCGCCGGCTGCGTGTCCTTCAGGAGCCTGTCCGCCGCCTCGGTGAGGTAGGCGTACAGCTCCCAGTCCTTCCACAGGTTCCCGGTGTCCCGGCCCTGGGCGTCGGTGATGCGGTCGTCGACCTCGGCCCGGAAGAGCCTCACCAGACCGTCGGCGTCCGCGGCGAGCATCAGCCCACCTCGACGCCGGAGAGCTTGACGAGCAGGAGCTTGCGCAGGTCACGGCCCTGCAGCCCCTTGGCCTTGTCCTTGTCGACGCCGAACTCCTCGGCCAGCTCCAGCAGCTCGCCCTTGTCCTCGGCCTCGAGCACCTTGAGGATGTTCGGAGCGGCCGGGTGCAGCGGGTAGTCGACGTTCTCCGCCACGGACTGCTGGTAGATGCGGAAGATGTCCAGCAGCTCCTGGCGATTGACCTCGAAGCCGATCATCTCGGACACGGGCTTGACCTTCGGGTTGCCGCCGGCGTCGAAGTTCTTGTAGTCGTTCTTGAGGGTCAGGGTCTTGACGGCGAGGAACAGCATCGACTTGCGCACGTCGCCGTTGAACTCGACCTTCGCGCGCGAGAGGTCCTCGTAGAACGGGACGTCGGCCTCGTCGACCGGCACGCAGCCCGCGGCCATGGCCTCCGGGACGGCGGCATCTGGCACGAAGGTCGGCACCTTGGCCTGGAAGCGGATGACGTGACCGGTGGTCGACGCCAGGCGGAAGGTGCGGAGGGAAGTCATTTCGGGCATTTCGTCATTCCTCGACGGTAGGAGGGGGCGCAGGTTGTCCTGCGCCCCCGGGGGGTCACTCCTGGATGCCGGCCTCGCTGGCGCCCATGTGCACGTACGACACCGTGGCGATGACGTGGCCCGCGGTGGCGGCGGTCCCCGTCTCGGCGAGCGAGAAGGTGATCGTGCCGCCGTTCGGGTAGTACGCCTGGCTCAGGGCGACGGTCTTGACACCGGTGGTCGCCACGCTCTGCGCGTTGACGAAGGTGTTGGTCCCGTCGGCGATGGTCGCGGTGGCCGTGGTGCCGGAGTTCACCGCGAGGGCACCGAAGCAGGTCACGCCGGTCACCAGCGCACCGGGCGGCACCCGGGCGGTGACGGCGTTGTCGGCGCCCATGTTGCGGTGAGTGAGGTCGACCCGGATCACCTTGAAGTAGGCGCGGTCGATGTTCTTCTTGATTGCCATGTCGAGTCTCCTCTTAGGCCGGCAGGCCGGTGTCGACGCACATGACGCCGAAGTCCTGCTTCGACTGCGCGTAGGTGGAGAACAGCTGGGGCTTCAGCAGGCCGAAGATCTTCGACACCGAGATGCCCAGCACGTTGCCGTAGTCGAACTCCTTCTCGTCCCACTCGGGGGTGCCGAAGTCGGCGAACGCGAGCGCCTGCGCTCCGCAGAGCAGGACGCGCTGGCCGCGGACGCTGCCGCCGCCCCAGTTCGACGGCGAGTACACGTGGCGGTACTCGAGGATGTTCAGCCCGTCGATGTAGATGCCGCGCTTGCCGCCGTGGCGGGTGCCCTTGAACAGCGGGTTCTCATCGCCGCGCTTCTGGGCGTGCTGCCAGGCCTCGAGGAAGTCCTTGTCCTTCTTGAGCGCCGCGATACCGTCGGGCGTCATGAAGACGTTGTAGCACTCGACGCCGTCGTCGCTGCGCAGCGGGCGGATGTACTCGTTGACCGCCTTGGCCTTCATGTCGACCAGCATTTCCCAGGTCGGCAGGTCGACGGCAGCCACGTCGGTGGTGCTGCCGGCGACCAGGCCGTCGGTGGCGTCCCAGCGGTAGTGACGGCGGCTCGACGGCGCGACCACGTCGCTGGCATAGGCCAGCAGCGGGAGCTGCGAGTTCGTGCGAACGGCGCCGTTCGGGCGCTGGGTGTACGCGACGCCCGACAGGGTCAGGAACGCCAGCTGGTCGATGACGTCCGACACGCGGTAGGACAGCTGGTCCTTGGCCGCCTCGCGGAAGTTCACGATCGAACGCTGGTCGTTCATCTTGCCCGCGTTCTTGTGCGCGTGGCGCCACTGGTCCATCTTGATGACCATCTCGTCCTGCGAGAGGGCCTCTTCGTTGCCTTCGAGCTGGTTGTCGCCGACGACGCCGTCGCCGGTCGCCTCGTTGACCAGGGTGATGACCGCGCGGTCACCGTCGACGGTCTTCCGCAGCTCGGTGATGCGCTGGACCATGCTGTTCGCGCTGGAGCCGGCGAACGACATGATGAAGGTCTTGTTGCGGGCTTCCTTCCAGAAGGTCTTGCTCCAGACCCGGAGCTGGTTTTCGGTCAGGGCGCCGAAATTGGTGCTTGCCATGGTGGTGGTCTCCGCCAGGAGTGAAAGTCGGTCGGCCGTTGGGCCTTGGCTTTCCACCGGATGACGCCCGGTAGGTGGCGGTGAACACGCTGGTGTGCGCGGCGTGGCGCGCCCCCGGCTGACGTGCGGGGCCCCGTGTTAAGCCGAATCTAGGCCAGGTGATTCTGGATCGCAAGCCCTTAATTTTATTGGAATTATTCGACGACCAGGCCGCCCTAAGGCGGCCTGGGCGCTGCGGTGGACGTGACGCGTCAGCCGTTGTCTCCCCGCATCTGCTTGAGCTTGGACAGGGGGATCTTGTCCAGCTCTTCGTCGTCAAGGCGCTCGACGTCGATCTCGGTGCTGNNTTCTTGACGTCCGGCTTCTTGCGCAGCGGCGTGACCTTGTCGTCCTTGGTTCCGGGTGCGCCCTTCTCGCTGCCATAACCGAACAGGAGCGCCGCCGCCTGACGCAGCGCCTTCGACGCCGGCATGCCCATCTTCTCGTAGGCCTCGACATGGAACTCCAGGGCCTTGACCGCCTGCGGGTCGAAGTCGTCGGACTTGGTGTCGAGCACGGGTACGTCCGCCTCGATCATGTCGAGCAGGGCGTTGTACTTGGCGTTCTCGCTGGCGACGCTGGTGGTCTTCGCTGCGATGCGCTCGGCCTCGAGCTTCACCACCTCGCGGTTGGCCGCGTCGATCTGGCGCTGCAGCGAGGCCGCCAGCTTCACATCGCCGTCGAGCCGGGCTTCCTCGACCTGCTCGTAGAGGCCCTCGAGCTTGCCCTCGAGATCCTTGATCGGGTCGGGCGCGGCGTCCTTGTCCTTCTTCCCTGCCTTGGCAGCCTCGAGCTCGCGGAGCCTTGCCGCGTGGGCCTCCGCCTCTTCGCGAGCCTTGTCGCGCTGCTGGCGCATCTTCTCCAGGCGGATGGCGAGGTTCTTGTCATCCTTGCCGGCGGCCGCTCCGTCGTCGTCGCCTTCGTCGTCGCCTTCGTCGCCTTCGTCGCCTTCGTCGCCTTCGGCGTCGCCAGCCTTGGCGAAGCGACCCTGCGCATCGCGCGGGCGGTCGTCGCCCGGCTCGTCGTCAGGCAGGGTGTCGCCGCGGTCGGCGTTCTCGATGTCCTCGTCTTCGATGTCAACGTCGGGGGTGTTGTCGATGTTCATGTCGGTGCTCACTTGGTGGAGGGCTTCGTTTCCCGCCTCTTCGCGGACTGCTCAGAGGCCTTGCTTTCGCGGTCCTTGTCCGCGGATTCACGGTTCACGTCGAGCTCGGTCAGCCGCAGTGCGATCTGGCTGTCCTGGTACTTGCGCTGGTCCTCGGCCTTCTGCCGGTCGAGCTCGAGGCGCTGCAAGCGTTCCTCCGCATCAACCTGGATGCGCGCCATCTCGACGCGTTCGTAGGCGGCATCCGGGTCGCTGGCGGCTTCGATCGCCGCCTTCTCGGCCCGGGCCTGGTTGAGCTGCGCGGCCGCCTCTTCCTTGCGGGCGGTGGCCAGCGCCTTCTCCTGCTCGATCTGCTGCTGCTGGGCCGCAAGCTCCTCCGCCTGCCGCTGGCGCTCGTTGGAGTCAGGGCCTCCCGACAGCATCTCGATGATCGCGGCCTTGTTCGAGGCCGGCGAAAGCTCGATGAGCATGCTGTCCGGGATCGCGACGCCGACCTCGGTGCGCAGCTTCAGCAGCAGGTTGAAGTCTTCCTCGGACATCGTGGCCCGCGTCGGCGCCGGCACCAGCACGGTGGTGTACTTGCCCTGCGTGACGTCGTTGACCACGAGGCCGTCGGCGGAGGGCTGGTTCAGCACCACTTCGCGCATCTGCGGGTTGAACACCGAGCCCTGGTTGATCATCAACACGCGGGTATCTGTGTAGAACGAGGCAGCTGCGTCCAGCACGTTGCGGGCGAGGATCTGCTTGGAGCGGTGCAGGTTCGACAGCCAGCCGGCGAAGTTGATGTCCTGCGCGGCCTGGTTGGCCAGGATCGCCTCGCCGGCGACGTCCTCGCGCGCGAAACCGCGGCCCTGGTCGGACACGCCGGACAGCGAGCGCATGATCTGGTCGGCCTTGAACGACAGCCGGTCGTGGCCGGTCGGGGTCTGGTTGGGCTGGATCTTCTCCAGGTCCTTGACGTCGTCGAGCTCGGCCACGAAGCCGGTGCGCGCGCCGTTCTCCTCGAGCTCCTGGGCCGTCATGTTCTTCAGCGAGCCGCGCTTGAGCTTGTAGCCGCTGTTGGCGGTGGTCGAGATGATGTGCAGCTCTGAGCTGGTGATCTTGTTGTAGAGCTGCTGCGGGTCGACCAGTGACTCGACCGCGCCCTTCGCCACGCCGTCGATGTAGGACGGGAAGTAGGGCACGATCGTGAAGTGGTTGTAGGGGCTGTCCTCGTCGAGCAGGGTCTCGCCCTCGCAGGTCACCGCCCACCGGATCGTCCTGACGTCGCGCTTGATGATGTTGAGCCCGGGGGTCAGGCGCAGCACCTTCGCCACGCGCTCGTCCGGCCAGTTCTCCGGGACTTCGGACCAGTCGCCGGTCTCGACGTCGACGAACACGTTCTTCCGCTTGACCGTCCAGTACTGGCGCTCGAGCAGCAGGTGCGCGCGCAGGCCCTCGAGGTCGACGTCGCCGGCGCCGCCGTTGAAGTAGTGGTAGTACGGCAGCTGCCCCATCTGCTGGGACATGAAGATGTCTTCGTAGTCGTACCAGCGGGGCATCTGCGCCAGGCCAACCGCGTCGGCCTGGTCCTTCCCGTAGAGGTCGCGGATGTCGTTGTAGCTGACCCAGCGGCGCGTGAACACCTGCGGCCAGGTGTCGGGGTCATACTCCTCGTTCGACGGGTCCAGGACCACGTCCTGGCTGCGGCGCCCGCGGATGACGATGTTGCCCTGGAAGGACTCGTCGAACTCGACCCGCATGTCGTAGTAGGCGCGGGCCATGATCAGGCCCTTCTCGTAGATGTCGGTCTCGAGGAAGTCGAGCTGGTTCTGGTTCTGGACGTGCAACCAGATCGCGTCGCGCACGCGCGCCGACTCCGCGTTGGCCCCCTGCACCGGCATGAAGCGCACGTCGTTCCGGAGCGCGCGCTGGATGCCCTTCATCGACCGGACCAGGGACTCGATCACGTTGAGGGTCAGCGCGGGCCGTCCCTCGCGCTCGAGCCGGGCCCTGACCGCCGCGTCCCACTGGTCGCCGTTCCAGAAGTCGAAGCAGGTCTTGGCCTTCTTGACCCAGATGTCGTGGCCGTTGTCGTAGCAGTACCGGTAGTTGGCGTACTGCGTACGCGCGGTCTCGGAGTCAGTGGCCATCGTCAGGCGCCCATGAAGGAGTTGTTGCCACCTGATGCGGCACGGAGCTTGTCGGTCCAGCTCTTCTGGCGGGCCGGCAGGCGCTGGGTGTTTGGCAGGGAGATGTTGAGTGCGAGGCGGGCGCCCCATGCCAACGCGTCGACAATGTCGTCATGCACACCGTTGGGGAACTGCAACAGCTCGCGCTCCGTGACGTCGTAGTAGTCGGGGCGCTCCGCGGTGTCGTAGGAGAAGAACAGCTTGTGCCGCTGCACCCTCCCCTGGAGCGGACGCGCCCTCGTTTCCTTATCCTGTATGGGGACCAGGGATTCGTCTACTGACGGATATTTCCTAATTAATTCAAGCTCTTGCTTGATGATCGGCCACACGGCCTCGTGGATCGCGCCCTGCTCGCCGGCGTAGGTCTCCGCGTCGTGGGCGGCGACCATCGCGGCCACGTTCTTGGCGATTTCGAGCGTGCCCCAGCGTCCGCGGCGGATCTCCAGCACGTACAGGTCGTCGTTGGCGTCCAGCGCGAACGCGACGCACACGGTGAAGTCGTTGCGCTGGTTCTTCTTGATGGCGTAGTCGGTGGTGACGAAGCGCCGGCACAGCGGCCGGTAAGCCGGGTCCAGCCAGCGGTAGCGGAAGTCGTCCTTGCGGAAGAAGTCGCCGTCCTCGGGGCTGGGCGCCTGTTGGTACATGGCGTTCCACATCGAGGACGAGAACGTGTTGCGGATCTTGATCAGGTCCGCGCGCGAGTACCGCTCCGGGTGCAGCGCCTCGCCCTTGCGGCGCAGGGTGCGCAGGACGTCGTCCTCGCTGTCGACCTCGCCCTTGAGGATGGTGCCGTCGCGCATCAGGTGCTCGTCGGTCTCGGCCAGCGCCGCGTAGGAGACGACCTCCCAGTTCTCGCGCTCGTGCGCCGGCACGCCCAGCTTCGCCAGCTCCTCGTCGGCGGCGAGCAGGCGCCCGGAGGGGTCATCGAAATGCCAGCGGGTGTTGATGAAGAGGATCCCCGCGCCGGGCGCGGCGCGTGTGCGGAACACGGACTGGTACCAGCGGAACGTGCTGTCGCGGATGACCTCCGACTGCGCCTCCTCGTCGTCCTTGATCGGGTCGTCGACGATGCCGACGTGGTAGCCCTTGCCGGTGATGCCGGTGCCGACGCCGGCGGCGATGTAGCCGCCGCCCTTCGTCGTCTTCCACGCCTCGATGCCCTTGGCATCGCCGCGCAGTTTCGTGTCGGGGAAGATCGCCTGGTAATCGGGGTCGCTGAGGCGGTCGCGGATGTAGCGGCTGAACTCCAGCGGCAGCGACTGCGCATAGCTCGACGCGATCACGCCCCACTCGGGGTGGTGCCCCAGCACCCAGGACGGGAACATGTCCGACGCCAGCTGGCTCTTGCCCGCGCGCGGCGGCATGAAGATCATCAGGCGGGGCGACAGCCCGGCCTCGACGTCGCGCATGAACTTCTCGAGCCGGCGGCAGATGTCCTGGTGGACCCAGCCCGGCTTGTAGTCGGGCTTCATCACCGTGGTGAAGTAGACCAGGCGGCGGCGCGCGACCTCGCGGCGGGCGATCTCCTGGCGGACGACTTCCTCGTTGGTCTGCGGCTCGACCTGTGGCTTGGGCTCGACCAGCAGCCGGGCCTGGTCCGTGGTGCGCCGGGCCTCGGGCGTCCGCGCGGCAGCGAACACCGCGGTGATGATCTCGGGCGTGCCGTACGCGTTGAAGCGCCGGTACAGCGTGATCGTCCCGTGTTCCTTCTCGCAGTGGACGCAGAAGTCCATGTACGTCCGGTCCTCCGCGGTGACGCGGAAGAACCTGTACTCGTCGAACGGCCGCTCCTGCCCGCAGGAGCGGCACTTGCAGGTGAGCTCCGGGGCCGACGCCGCCTTCGACTTAGCCTTCGCGCGGGCCATCCGGCACCTCGTAGAACACGGCGTCGACGATGTCGTTGGCGTTGACCAGGCGGGCCAGCTCGGCGTCGGACATGTTCCGCGCGACGCCCTTGAGCGCGGCGACCGACGCCGTCAGGTTGACGTCGATCTTCTGCGGGGCGTCCAGGCCGTGCAGCTTCATCAACCGGTCCCAGCCGGCGATCTCGGTCATCGGCTCGGAGAGCAGGCGCGCGCGGTTGATCGCCTCCTTCAGGCCGAAGGTGACGTCCTCGCGGGTGACCTGCAGGTTGCCGCGCATGTCCGCGCGCACCATCTCGCGGGCCTGCTTGATGTGCGCGCCCTGGGTAGCCGAGTACGGGAGCCCGGCGAGCTGGGCCGCCTTCTTCGTCGGCAGGTCCAGGACCTCGACGTTGTAGACGAACTCCGCCTCCTCGTTGGTGAGGCCCGGCGGGATCACGGCCAGCGGGGACAGCTCCTGGCTCACGTCAGGACTCGCGCACCGTCGTCGCCGGGTTGGCCAGGGCGTACTCCTCGGTGACGTAGGCCCCGGTCTGCGCGCAGCGGAAGCGAGGGCCGCGGGCTTCGCGCACCAGGCGGTCGCGCAGGCGGAAGCCCAGCAGCGGCCAGACCTTGTTCACGGCGTTCTGGCGCGCGATCTTGCGGCCGATCTCGGCGTCGAAGTTCTCCGGGCTGGCGCAGGCGCTCTCGCCGGTGACGGTGAAGCCGTTGCGCAGCACCAGCACGCAGAAGGTCAGGAGCTTGAGAGCGGCGGGCTCGTTGGCGTAGTCCCTCATGTTGCCGCACGGCGCGCACTTGGCACCGTCGCGTGCAGTGAAGAAGTGCTCGCTGGCGATCTCGGCCTCGATGTCGGCCGGCGTGACGCGCGGCGCGGTGAGGCCCTTGGCCTCGATCTCGAGCTGGATGGGGCTGTTCATTCGGCTTTCTCTCCGTTGATGAGGCGGTACCAAGAAATCAGGGTCGCCTGGCAGGCGCGGAGCCTGTCGGCGGTGCCGTCGGCGTGGGCGGCGAGGTGTAGAACTCGTCCTTCAGCGTCTGGAGGTAGGTAGACGCCCGGGGCTCCAGGATCTCCGCCGGGATCTCCGGCAACCGGGGGCACTGCGGCGGGGGCGGGGCACTTCCGGTCGTCGCGCACGACGACAGCGCCAGCGTCGCGATCGCGCTGCAGGTTAGTGAGGCGAAGGTTCGCATCGGCCTGGTCCTTGAGGAGCCCGTTGAGGGCGGTGATCGTCGCGGCGGACAGCGCGCGCTCGGTGTCGCGCGCTGCCGCCTCGGCGTTGGCGACGGCTTCGGCGTCGCCTTTCAGGTGCTCGGCGAACGCCCGCTTCTCGGCCTGCAGGCGGCAGGTCTGGAGCCCGCCGAACAGGATGAGGGCGAGCAGCACGCCGCCGCCGAGGGCTGCCAGCGGATTCATGGGTCAGCCCTTGCCGCCCTTGAACTCCGGGGGGGCCGGACGCTCGACCTGCTTGATCTGCTTCAGGATGAAGGTCCCGGCCAGGGCGATCTTCACCGACCAGCTGAACTCGCTGGGCACATCCCCGGCGTCGAGGTAGCCGCCCGCCAGCAGGCTGTTCCACAGGTCGGGCAGCATGGCCACGAACAGCCAGCCCCAGGTGGAGTAGTAGCGCCAGGCGACGCGCCAGTCGTCGACGACGGCGATGTTGCCGCCGATGGCACGGACGGCGACGGCCGCGGCGATGCCCAGGCCGATGAGGATTGCTGCAAGTGCGAACAGGTTCATGGTGGATCTCCTTCGTTCGGGTCGAACGTCAGTGCTGGCTGTACCGCGCGTAGGCGCGGGCCATCTTTTCGTCGTAGCGGTTGGCCGCGTAGCCCGGGCCGTTGTAGCCGAGGGCGAAGCCGACCCAGTCCAGGCGCTGCAGCTCGTCGGCGAGCCCGCGCGCCAGCACGTAGCCGACGAAGTCGGCGAGGTGCTCGCCCTCGCTGCGGTACTGCGCGTTGATGAAGTCCTGCAGGCTGGCGCGGCCGACCATCCGCCAGTTGAAGCCCATGATCTGGAACCGGCCCCAGCTCGCGGACTGCAGCGCGGCGTCGCGGTCGAGCTCGACCGCGGCCTGCAGGCGGCGGTGCTGGTGCTGGCCGGCCGCGCCGTACAGGCTGCGGTCCCAGCGCGCGCTGGACAGGCCGGGGTGACTGCGGCGGTAGCGCCCGCCGGTGAGGCGGTCGAAGACGTGCGCCTCGAACAGGATCTTCGGCTCGCCGCTGGGCAGGAACCCGGCGCCGGTGGACTCGACCTCGGCCACGGCCTTGATCGCCGCGACCTGGCAGCCGAGCCGCTGCGCGGCGCGCTCGAAATCAGTGTCGGTGAGGGGCCGCGTCATGCCAGCAGCCTCACCTTCCCGTACCAGCGCTTCGCCGGCGGGCGGTGCGGGTAGGGGATGACCGTGAAGTCGACCTCGACGGTGTCGCCGTCGGAGCGCACCATCCGGGTCGGCGCGCTGAACGGGCGGTGCTCGCGGAGCGCGGCCGCCAGCTGGTCAAGGAACGCCGCGCGGTCCTCGTAGTGGATGAAGTTCTTCCACCGCGTGTCCTCGATGTCCATGCGCCCTACGCCCAGGATCCGCGCGAAGGTGGCGTTGACCCACTTGATGCTGCCGGCGCCGTCGCACTCGAAGCTGCCGTCGGTGGCGAGGTCGGCGTGGGAGCGCACCATGGCGTCGATGCCGTGGACCGACGCCCGCATGTCCTCGATGGCCTGGCCGTGGGACGCGACCGCGCCCTCGATCCGCGACACCGCGTCGCGCAACGAGCCGCCGCCGTTGGGGTGGACCTGGCACTCGATGGCGCGCATCGACGCCTGCAGCGAGCGCAGCTGCTCGGGCAGCTCGGCCAGGGTCGCGGCGCGCTGCTGGCGCGCCTCGCGCGCAGCCCGGATCGCTTTCCGCTTGACCACGAACCAGCCGGTCGCGGTCGCCAGGACCACGGGCACCGACCACTGGACGGCGGCGATGAACGCCTCGTCGGCCAGGCTCATGGGCCGGACCTGCCGCAGGCGAACGCGCATGGAACATCGAGCATGGGAGACCCCCTGGTCTGCTCCCGTGCTCATGCGCGGTGGTGGATGGCGCCAACCGTAGCGCACCGCGGCGGGCGTCGGCAAGCCGCGCGCGCTCATGGCCGCTCGGCCACCAGCGGCGGACGCGGCGGGCGCCCGGCCTCGAGCTCGAGCGGTGCGGCGCGCGCGCCCTCGAGATCGAGTGGCGCCGGGCGCTCGGCGCCCCACGGCGGGCGCGGCGACGGCGCGGTCCAGGTCAGCGTGGCGTGCAGCGCGAGCGGCGCTGCGCCGCGCAGGGCGCCCGGGGCGTCGACGCGGCCGCGGGCCCCGAGGGCGAGGCGCGCGGCGCCGGCGGCGGAGGCGCGTGCGATGAGCGCGCCGGCGGCCGCCCAGGCCAGCAGCGCGCGGCCGTGGCCGCGGCGCAGGGCATCAGCGCGGGCGGCCGCGAGGAGCGTCGACGCGGTGGTGCCACCGAGCGCGCCGCGCGCGCCCGGTGGCGACGCGGCGGAGAGCGTGAGCCGGGCCGCGCCGGCCAGCGCCCCGGTGGCGCGGGCGGTGCCGGTGGCCGTGAGCGCGAGGCGGGCGGCGCCGCGGACCGCGTCGGGGACGAAGGCCTCGGCGCGGGCGCCCAGCGTGAGCCGGGCGGCACCGGCCAGCGCCCCGGACGCCGCCGGCGCGGCGCGGGCCGCCAGGTCC
>LSQX01010978.1_pt2 | contig 59262 bp, 56 predicted proteins | sample 654561 | NCBI WGS metagenome assembly LSQX01 (sample SAMN04489861, study PRJNA283612) | anaerobic digester metagenome | isolation source: 4 biogas reactors fed with cattle manure at either 37C or 55C with and... | place: Denmark: Kongens Lyngby | collected 2014
CATCGGGACACCGATCTACGTTGTGTCCACAAAAAAGACATTGCCCGGTGTGACGCGCAACCACCTGAACGCGACCGTGGACCGCATGGCGCGCGACCATCAGATGGAAGCACTGGGTGCCCGGATGGAGGATGCGTCGCAAATGAGCAAAGTGGACAGCCCGCTGGATATTTTCAGACGTGCGCTGGACACCATCTGGTTTGGGGAAGACACACAGCGCCAGGCCGTGGGCTACCTTTTGTCCAAACCCTGCGCCGCGCAATTAATCACCAGAATAATGACAGCGTCAGAAGACGATGCCGTCGCTTCCGCTATGAACCGCCAATTGCTGGACATGGAGGCTGAACGGCTGGCGCTTTTGATGCAGTTGGATAAGGCGAAGGCGGATAAGGACAGTCTCTTTTCCCAAGCCCTGGCGCAAGCTGAGACAAAGGCCACGGAAAAACTTGCCCAACTTGAAAAGCAGTCGGCAAAATCAGCGGAAGCCGCCGCGGTATCGCAGGGCCAACTGCATGCGCTGCTGGAAGAAAGGGACGCGCTCATCCGAGAATTGGAACAACTGGGCGGCCCGCAGCGCTTACTGGCCCCAAAGGAGGGGGCAAAGGAAAGCCTGCGCATTACGTCGCAGCGTGTCCGTAAACATCTTGGCAATGCCGGATTCTCAGTTGACGCGGATGAATCGCTCCACCTGTTGACCTTGCTGGCACTTTGCCCCCAAGTGCAATTGAAAGCACAAACCTTTGCGGACGGCGTGCTGGCCGCACAAAACCTGGCCGCCGCCGTGGGCGGAGAAACAGTCAAGGCGCTCACCGGGGAAGCGATCACCTATTTGCCCGGTGGCGGCGGCGTGGCCGTAGCCATCGTAAGCGAAGGCCAAACGGCTGATTGCGCCTATACGCGTTTGATCCCCGCGCGGGAAGCTTGCCCCAAGGGCAGCGCATACACGCTTGATCCGTGGCCCTGCGCGGCGCTGCAAACCGGCGATTCGGTACCGATGCCGCCGCTCCCAAAGGAAGAAGCCATCAGCATGCCCCACCTGAAAGTAACCCTTGACGAGGGCAGCATGGACAACCTGCCAGAAGAAATAATGCACCTTCTGCAAAAAGCGGCTGCTGCGTTAAAAGGGCAAGGCGCACCATTACCCTTGGCGCTCTTTGAGGCACTGCATCATTATTTGCTCCTCGCCGGGGGAAATATGCAAGGCGGCATTGCCGCCGCGCTGGATTTGGGACTGTGCGCCTTTGTTATCCCGCATATCCTGTACTATAGCGCAAATGCCGACTTCTTGGCACCGTATTTGCACAGCCTTCCGCGCACCTCGCGCGTCCTATGCGGATCGTAAGCGCACAAAACCCACAGGTCAAAATGTGGGCATCGCTTCATACCGCTCAGGGGAGACGCCGGCACGGCCTCTTTCTGGCGGAAGGTGAACACATGGCGGGAGAAGCGCTGAAAGCCCGTGCCGCTAACGCCCTTCTCTTGGACGAGAGTGAGCAACAAAGGTTCAAACACTTTCTTGACAGCGGCCTGCCGGTCTTCCTGATGCCCGGGCAGGTCCTTTCCAAGGTGTCCAGTGTCAAGACGCCACAGGGCATCCTGGCGGTCTGCCCCGTACCACCGCCAATACCCATAAAAAGAGTCGGATCGCGCGTAGTCGCTCTAAACGGCGTGCAGGATCCGGGGAATGTCGGCACCATCCTGCGCACCGTGGACGCGGCGGGTTTTGCCGCGCTGATTCTCGATGGGAAAACCGCCGACCCCTACGGCCCAAAAGCTTTGCGCGCCACCATGGGTGCGATATTCCGCGTGCCCGTTTTAGCCGTTCCGCGCTTGGAAGATGCTCTAAAAAGCCTTGACGGCTATGATATTCTGGCGGGAGATTTGGATGGCACGGACTTCTATGCACGTCCGCATACGCAAAAACCCGTCTGCCTGCTCATCGGCAGCGAAGGCAGCGGGCTGGAAGAGAGCGTCAAAAAGTGCGCCACGCAAAGGGTGCGGCTGCCCATGATGGGGCCATCCGAATCCCTCAACGCCGGCGTTGCCGCCGCTGTCATGATGTATGAATTCCTCAGGCGGGATCTTGCTTACTGCCCTGCCACCAAAGGGTAGAGGAATCGCAGCAGATTTTGCGCCAGAACGACGACACCCTTGTCGCGGGCATTGCTGGCGCCGTTAGTCGTCATTACGAAGACAAATTCGTTGGCGGGATCAAAATAGACGTTGCTGCTGCGGCCGTTGGACAGCCCTTGATGGCCGTATAGCGTTTTACCCTCCAAAATGGAATCCACCCGATGCATAAAGAGCCCGTAGGGGCTGTCGCCCGTTACGCTTCCCCCAAGAAGCTTTTGTTCCTCACGCATAGTTTGCACGCTTTGGGGACTAAGGAGCCTGACGCCGTCCACACTCCCGTCCCCGCACAGCGCGATAGCCAGCTTCGCCAAATCGCGTGAGCGGATCCATAGTTCGCCCACGGTCGTGCGAAAATGCTTTTCGGGGTCGGCGGTATCCTCATAACCGTCCTTGATATAACGCGACGCAGCCTTATTGAGGCTGCCATTTTCATACTGGCTGGCGATGTATTGCGGCTCCTTCAGCAAAGACGCGGCATAAGCGGCATCCATGTTGAGCGGCGAAAATACCTTTTCCCGCATTGCAGCGTTGACCGACTGCCACGTGACTGCTTCCATAATGGCACCCACCAGCCCGGCACCAAAGTTGGAGTACTGATATTTACTGCCGGGCGCCCATGTTTCAAAATTGCCCGAGCGGTTGACGTCCTTTGACAGCATATCGTATACCGTGCGGTGGATACTTGAGAAACCGCCTTTTTCGCTGACAGAGGAAGTATGCGACATGAGCTGTCGCAAAGTGAGCGGAGTGCTCCTGTAGCGTGGATTCTGGATACTGTAGCCAAAATACGCGCTGATATCCTCATCCAAGTTCAGAAGGCCTTCTTCTGCCAGGCGCATCGCCCCAATGCCGGTGACCAACTTGGTCACGCTGGCTATGCGAAAATAGGTGTCAGCGGTGACCGGCTCTCTGCGGTAGGTATTTTGATAACCATAGTCCCGCGCATACACGATTTGTCCTTTGTACGCAATAACAACGCTGCCGCCTACGGCGCGGCCGCGTCGAAAAAAAGCGTCCACCTGCGCATCCGTCTGGGTCAAATCAAACCCTTGGGCAAGGCTCAACGACGGCGTAAATAAGAGCAGGCAGAGACACAAGGCAATTATGCGCTTCCTGATCACTTGGCTATGGTAGGAGAGGGCGCGGCGGTGGGTGACGGCGCCAAAGTCGGTGTGCGCGTCGGACGCGCGGTGGTCGCCGCCTGAGTAACGCGGGGCGTTGCTTGGGGAGCGGTTGTCGCGGGGGCGGAGGTTGGTGCAGGGGTCTTGGTGGCCAGGGGCTCTTCGGTGGCTCGCGGCGCGATATCTTCCGGCACGCCGATAGCCTGTGTGACCTTGTCCAGATCCGCCAAGGAGTCGATCAATACGGTTTTGACGCGGGCGATACTGCTGCCTACGCGCAGTTTATCGCTTTCCCACTGCTCTTTTTCCATCAAAATATCTTCAATTTCTGTCTTGAGTTTGGCAATATTTTTTTCGGCTACCTCCAATTTGGTTGCCGTCTCCCCCAACAGGGCTTCTTTTTGGGATAATTGATTGCGATCCCCCTGGCGTTCTATAAGCAAAATGCCGCTGACAGCAAGCAGAATAATCAGTAGAGCGATCAGCGGATACGCGGCAGACTTCTTCATAGCTTCGGCTTCCTTTCGCCTTGATCTTACTTAATGCTACCATATTTGGCCCGGGTTGTACACATCTGCGCTCGGGCGGTATCGGCAGCCTGTTGCCGCGTGATTTGGGGCGATCCGCGGCGACAGGCAAAAACACACTCCAACATAATAATCGCTGTCAGGCTTCCCTGTGCGCTTGTTCCACCAGCGCCCGGATCGCGTCATCGCTGACATATTCCCCCTCGGGAAAGCGGATATCCGCCAAAAACTCTATATTGCCTTTGGGCCCCTTGATGGGAGAAAAAGTATAGGCGCGCACGCCCCAGCCAAAGGTACAGCAAAAATCGCGGATATCGCGCAGCACCTTCTCGTGAATGCTTTTGTCGCGCACCACGCCATGCTTGCCCACCTGATGGCGTCCCGCTTCGAATTGCGGCTTGACCAGCGTCAAAAAGCGGCCCGTTTCGCCCATGATCCCGGCAGCGACAGGCAAAATGATTTTGATCGATATAAAAGAGACGTCCATCACCGTCAGTTCGGGACGCCTTGGCAGCATGCTTTGGGTCAAATTACGGGCGTTTGTGCGCTCCATGACGGTGACACGCGGATTAGTACGCAGCTTCCAATCCATCTGCCCATAGCCTACATCGATGGCGTAAACATGTTCAGCTCCCGCGCGCAGCAGGATATCGGTAAACCCGCCCGCCGCCGCGCCGATGTCCATACAAACAAGACCCCGCACGTCCGCGCCAAACGCGTCCATCGCTTTTTCCAGCTTGTACGCGCCGCGGCTGGCAAAGGGCTGCTTTTCGCCGCGCAAAATAAGCGGCGTCCCCTCTTCAAACAGTTCGGACGCTTTCTGCACCATAACTTCATCGCGATAGATGCGGCCTTCCATAATCAGCGCCTGCGCCTTTTCCCGGCTGTCCGCCAGCCCCTGCGAAAAGGCGAGGACATCAGCCCTGTGCTTCACTTGCTTCCACCAGGAATTGCAGTGTCACTTGCGCCATGCTCTCAAAATCCAAATGCTGCTGCTTGAGCAGTTCGTCATGGCGGCCATGCTGTACAAAATGATCGGCGATGGCAAAAACGTGCATAGGCATCCTGAGGCCACGGGTCAGGCATTCTTCCATAATAGCGCTGCCAAGTCCGCCTGCCAGCTGCTGTTCTTCCATTACCACATAAGGAGTGTGTTTCATCGTCAGGTGCATAAGACAGTCTCTGTCCAGGGGCTTTATGGTGGACGCGTTCACAACCTGCGCATCATAGCCCTTGTCTTTGAGCCATTTGTGCATTCTGACCGCTTCGCTTGTCATGTTGCCCACGGCGATCAGCGCCACATCCCGCCCGGGCAGCATCACTTCCCACTTGCCCAAAGTGAACCCCTTATACGGGATCGCCGCTTGCGCCATACCCTCGGCCCTGGGGTAGCGGATAGCAACAGGACCGCCCAGTTTTGCAGCGGCGCGGATCATCGCATCCAGTTCTTCAACGCAGCGCGGGGAGAACACCGTCAGATTGGGGATGCTGCGCATCCAGCTGACGCCAAAAACGCCGTGATGCGTCGGCCCGTCTTCTCCGCTGAGCGCCGCCCTGTCCATCAGGAACACGACCGGCAGATTTTGCAGGCAGACATCCACGATCACCTGATCCACCGCGCGCTGCATAAACGTGTCATAAATCGCCACAAAGGGTTTCAGCCCGCCCCGCGCCATGCCTGCCGCCAGGATGACCGCGTGCTCTTCCGCGATGCCCACATCAAACAGGCGATGAGGGTATTCTTTTTGAAAGCGCTTAAGGCCGGTGCTGTCGGTCATGGCAGCGGTGACCGCTACGATCGTGTCATCTTCCGCGGCCATTTCCAAGAGTGTAGTGCCGGCTGCGGCACCAAAGGAGCGCGCCACAGAGGTCATCTTTGGCTGCCCGTTTTCCACATGGAAGGGCGGGGTGCCGTGCATCTTGTCCGGCATCAGTTCCGCCGGGGCATAGCCCGAGCCCTTGGTGGTGGCAACATGCAGCACGACCGGTTCCGTCAGGCGCTTGGCGCGTGCCAGCATCCTTTCCAGATTGGCTTCGTCCTGCCCGTCGATGGGGCCCAGATACCGAAAGCCCATAGCGCTAAAAAAGGTATCGCGCACGAACACGTTGCGAATGTGGTTTTTGAACCGCTGAATAAAGCCGTACAGCGCTTCGCCGGCCAGCGGCGTTTTACGCAAATAGGCGGAAATCGCTTTTTTAGCATCCAGCCAACCCTTGCTGGTGCGCATGTAAGTAAGATAATTGCTCAGCGCGCCGACGTTTTTGTTGATGCTCATCTGGTTATCATTAAGGATAATGATAAGCGGCGTCTTGTTGCTGCCCGCGTCGTTGAGCGCTTCATAACACATGCCGCCGGTGAATGCGCCATCGCCCACTACCGCGATGATGTGCTCGTCGCCGCCCTTGAGATCCCGCGCGCGCGCCATGCCCAGCGCCGCCGACAACGCGGTGGAAGCATGACCCGTGCCATACGCGTCGTACGCACTTTCCGAGCACTTGGGAAAACCGCTGATGCCATTGAAGGCGCGCAGCGTATCAAAGCTTTCGCCGCGTTCCGTCAGTATTTTATGCGTGTAGCACTGATGCCCCACATCAAAAATGATTTTGTCCTTGGGTGCGTCAAAAACGCGGTGCAGCGCCACCGTCAACTCCACCACGCCCAGATTGCTGGCCAAATGCCCGCCGTTGCGTGCCACCACTTCTGTTATGCGCTCCCGCAGCTTGGGCAGCAGCTGCTCCACTTCCTGCGGCGACAAGCGCTTCAATTGCTCAGGCGAAAAGCATTCCGTCAGTTCCATCCGTTCCTCCTCGTCCAATAAACCTCAGTTCATTATACCCACCGTCCCGGCAATTGGCAAACCGCCTAAGCGGATTGTTCGTATTTGGTTTTTTTGTTGACAGGAGAAGTGGGTGTGTTATTATATGCGTAATTGCATATCCCTTGGCAAAGGATAGAGGTGTGGGGACAAGAGTACCCGGGGGGAGCTGCCGTACAGCATAGAGCTCCGGGGAAAGGGAAACCACCGAAACGGGAAGGAAAGCGGGACCGACCTGTTGGGCGCCGGAAGAATATTCCGGCGACTGTCACGGCTCATGCCGTGGAGCGCTATCAAACAGAACTCCCAATTTTCGGGCAGTGAAAGTTTAGCGCTTTCGCCGCCCGTTTGTTCATTTTGAAAGGAGAGTCTGCTATGAAAAGAATGTTGGTACTGTTACTGGTTTGCATGCTGGCGCTGCCCGTTTTGGCCGCCGCCGATACCCTCAAAGTGGGTATGGAGGCCAATTACGCCCCCTACAACTGGACGCAGTCACAGCCCTCGGATTCTGCCGTGCCCCTCAGCGGCGGCGGATATGCCGACGGCTACGATGTACAGATCGCCAAAATTATCGCGAAAGAACTGGGATTGGACCTGGAAATCGTCAAGACCGAATGGGATGGCCTGCCCCCCGCGCTCACCAGCGGCAAGATCGACGCCATCGTCGCCGGCATGAGCCCCACCAAGGAGCGCATGATGGTACTGGATTTCACCGATTCCTATTACGAAAGCGACCTGGTCATGGTAGTCAAAAAAGACAGCATCTATGCAACCGCCAAGGAACTCAAAGAATTCGCGGGCGCGCGCATCACAGGACAACTGAACACCTTCCATTACGGCGTGATCGACCAGATCGAAAATGTCGACAAACTAACGGCTATGGAAACTTTCCCCGCGATGATCGTCGCCCTTGATTCCGGCCGCATCGACGGCTACGTTTCGGAGCGGCCCGGCGCTGTCTCCGCCATCGCGTCCAACCCCGACTTCACCTTTGTGGCGTTTGAGGAAGGCAAAGGATTTATCGCCGATCCCGCGGATACGACCATTGCCGTCGCGCTGCAGAAAGGCAGCCCACTGCTGGCTAAAATCAATGAAATCCTCAAGGGGATCGACAAAGAAACGCGCCTTGCCCTGATGGACGAGGCCATTCTAAACCAACCTATCAGCCAATAAACACTGCGGCCTCCCGCCTTTCGGGGCGGGAGGCCCTTTTCCGGAGGGATGATTGTGCCAACAAGTTTTTTCGGCTGGATAGCGTTCCTGATAGAGGAGTACGGTCCGCTTTTCCTCAAGGGCGCGGGCCGCACCATGCTGATCGCCATCGTGGGCACGGTGATGGGGTTTGTGATCGGGCTGTTGGTCGCCATCGTGCGTACCATTCAGCTTACCCCGTCAGCCGGTCGCGTCAAGCGCGGGCTACTGGCATCCGCCAAGTTTCTGCTGTCCGCCTACATTGAGATCTTCCGCGGCACGCCTATGATCGTGCAGGCCATGGTAGTCTACTACGGCGCGATGCAGTACATGGGGCTGGATATCCCCGCGCTTACCGCCGCGTTCCTGGTAGTATCGGTGAACACCGGTGCCTATATGGCGGAAATCGTGCGTGGCGGCATCCTGTCGGTAGACCAGGGGCAAAAGGAAGCAGCTACGGCGGTGGGCATGTCCCACTGGCAAAGCATGACGACCGTAGTGTTGCCGCAGGCGGTCTACAATATCCTGCCGTCCGTGGGCAACGAGTTTGTCGTGAACATCAAGGATTCCAGCGTGCTGAACGTAATTTCGGTGACAGAACTGTACTTCATGTCAAAATCCGCCGCCGGCACCTACTACCGCTACTTCGAAGTATTCTTCATCACAGCCGCCATCTATTTCGTCCTGACGTTCACTACCACGCGGCTTTTGCGTCTGGTGGAAAGAAAAATGTCGGGCAGCAGCAACTACACGGTATATGGCTCGCAGTCCAACGCCGCAGCCGAGATCAAAGTGGGGAAAAAGACATGACGCAGCCGATCATCTCCATGGAAAACGTCTCCAAGCTGTTCGGCTCCCATGAGGTGCTGCGCGGCATCACGATGAGCGTGAAAAAGGGCGAAGTCGTCTGCATTATCGGGCCTTCAGGCTCGGGCAAGAGCACCTTGCTGCGCTGCGTCAACCTTCTGGAGCGTCCCACCGGCGGCCGCATCCTTTTCTCTTCTCATGACACGCGGGAGATCCCGCTCGCCAAACTGCATGCGCGCATCGGCATGGTCTTCCAGCAGTTTAATCTGTTTTCCAACCTGACCGTGCTGCAAAACTGCGTCGTAGGGCAGCGCAAAGTGCTCGGCCGCTCGCAGGAGGAAGCGGAAGACAAGGCAGCGTTCTTTCTGGAGCGCGTCAACATGCTTCCCTTCCGTGACGCGCGTCCCCAGCAGATCTCCGGCGGTCAAAAACAGCGCGCCGCCATTGCGCGCGCGCTGTGCATGGAGCCGGAAGTGCTCTTGTTTGACGAGCCGACCAGCGCTTTGGACCCGGAAATGGTGGATGAGGTTCTCAGTGTGATCGCTTCCCTTAAAGGCGCGCTGACCATGATGATCGTCACCCATGAAATGGCTTTCGCCGGCGACGCCGCCGACCGCGTGGTATTCATGGATGACGGCCTGCTGGTGGAGGACGCGCCGCCCGCGCAGCTGTTTAAAGACCCTCAGAACGCGCGCACCCGGGCGTTCCTTGCCCGCACCATGCGGGGGCTCAACTTCTGACCTAAGCGCGGCGTTTGGCGGAAAACGTGTCCGCCATTACCGCAAATACAGCAACCGCCTCTGCTTCGTCCCGGGTAAATAGGAAGTCCTTGCCTGTCTGGTGTTTCATCAGGAGAGCGAGGGCTTTTTGCTTGTCCCAAAAGTCATCCACAAGGGATGCCGTGCCGCTGCCGGTGATACTTGAATAGCTAAAGGAGTATTCGCAGGCAAGCGACCCTTCGGTCAGACGATGGTCACAATCCATTTCAAAAGCGACCGGCGTTCTTTCCCGAAGGGCCTCTGCCTTGCGCCCTTCCCTGGCGCCGTGAAAATAGAGGGTCAATTTGCCGTCCTCAAAAACATAGCCAAAGTTGACCGGTACGATATAAAGGCCCCGGTCATCCTGCATGGCGATGCGGCATACTTTGCAGCGTGTGAGGATATCCGCAATGCCCTGTTGGTCCTTCACTTCCCTGTCGCATCTTCGCATGATCAGTCCTTGATAAGCGCCAAATAGGGCTTCTCGCCCTCAAGCCGGGGCAGTTCGTCCAGGGGATACAGCATTCCCAGCGGTTTTCTGCGCGCACCGGCATAGCTGCCTTCGGGCAAGTGCAATTGGTAGGTGTCCGCGCCAATATAGGTATGTAGGGCAGACAGCATCTCCATGGGCGCAAGGCCCAAATTGGACATATCGGTGATGCGCACAGTGTTTTCACTCACGGGAAGGCACACCGCCGTGCCTTCGCCGGCATGGGCACGCACATACAGGACGCAACCCCCATACACTTCCACAAAATCCATATAGTATTGCAGCGCCTTTTCATCCCAAAGCACATAAAGCGCGCTGGACATGTGCAGTGCGTTGCGGAACAGCGCAAAGTGTTCCAGCGTGGCGGGGCGGCATATGGTACCTGGAGGCGCCTCCGCGATCTCGCTTTTTTCCACCATCACCTGATCCGAATAAAAGGTGGTCTCATATCCGCGCTTTTCATAAAAGTGAAACAGGGCGTCGTTCGCCGGTGCCAGCACCGCCGCCTTGTCGCCCTTTTCCTTCATCCACTCATGCGCCACGTCCAACAGTCCCGTGGAGATCCCTTGCCCGCGGTATTTTTCGTCCGTGGCTACGCCGTAAATATACCGTCCCTTCATGGGCACCGCATTATACTGCAGCGTGACGGGCAGCATGGACAGCATGGCGATGGGCACATCATTCTGGGCACAGACCAGCATGTTTTCGTTTTCATGGCGCGCGGAAAAAAAGAAATCAGTGCCACTTTGCGTATCGCCGAAGCTCTTCATCCACAGAGATTTAAGCGCCGGCAAGTCCCCGGAATCAGCGAAGCGTATCAATCTATCCATTGTGCAGACACCTTCTCTATCATTTTTTCGGGCCGGTAAGACAGCTTTGCTTTCCTGAGGCCCTCATCCCCCGTATCATCTTCGCGGTTGACATACATGAACCCCTCCGTGTTGGCACGGCAAAACTCGCGGTTGATGATCGGGTACGCCCCCTGGATATCGTAGAACGCCTTTTCAATGTGCACCAAATAGGTATCTTCGCTCAGCGGTTCGCCAAAGGTATACGCCACTACGCGCCCGTTCGTGCGGATCAATCCGCCGGTCAGTTCCAGTTCCTCAAAGTGCCTGAATGTCTCCTCCACCGCGCAGCTCTCATGGTACAGGCTTTCATTGTCCATACAGCCGGCCTCCTTGCACCACTCTCGGTGCATGGTAAGCGCTTCACCAAGGTTGCCGGGGGTGATCTCTTCATACCCCCAATCCGGGTTGTTTTCTTCAAATCTGTTGATATGGTTGCGCTTGGAGCTGAGCTTTTTGCCCGCGAGCGTGCGCAAGCTTTCCGCTGAGTAGACATAGTCCTGCGCGTGGCGCAGCTGCTTAAACTCGAATTTCGCCGGGAACAGCTCGTCCAGCTTCGCGCGGTCTTCGTTTAATACGGTATTGAACCGAAGCTTGTCCTGCCGCTCGCGTGCGTCTTCCAGCAGTGTTTCCACAAGCAGCTTAACATTCCCGTCCCCGGAGGGAAAAACGTATGTCGGGCACTCCTCGCCCGAACGCACCACCAGGAACCCCTCCACTTTCGCCCTTTCCAGATGGTAAACATGGCGCCAGATGAAGTTGCTGGTGAAGTTATATTCGAGACTCCCGCGATGGCCCTTTTTCAGGTACCCGGTCATCCACTCTTTGTCCTTAATGGTTATCGGTTCAAACGCAATCATGCCATTCCCCCTTCTTTCAGCCGAAAACGGCTCAGCCCACATTATACCTCATTGGACACATTTGGCAAAACAAAACCCGCGAGCCCTTGTTATTTTGCTGTTTCAACGATATAATACCGTCATATTCTGCGATTTGGGGGAGGAACGATGGACATAGAGAAGCCGCGCTCCAATTTTATCTGGGACGCCGTGGAACAGGATTTGGCTTTGGGTGTGTGCGAAATAGTGCATACGCGCTTTCCGCCCGAACCAAACGGATATTTGCACATCGGCCACTGCAAAGCATTGGTGACGGATTTCGGTACCGCCGAAAAGTTCGGCGGTCTGTGCAATCTGCGCTTTGACGATACGAACCCCGCCAAGGAAGACACTGAGTATGTCGACGCCATCATGGAGGATATCCGCTGGATGGGCTTCAACTGGAACGGCGGGCTCTATTATGCCAGTGAATACTACCAGCAGTGCTACGACATCGCGGAAGATTTCATCAAGCGCGATCTTGCCTACGTGGATGAATTGTCGCCCGATGAAATGCGCGAATACCGCGGCACTCTGACGCAGCCCGGCAAGAACAGCCCGTGGCGCGACCGCCCCGTGGAAGAATCACTGAATCTCTTCCGCCGCATGCGGCAAGGCGAGTTCCCTGAAGGGCGCATGGTGCTGCGCGCCAAAATCGATATGGCATCTCCCAACATGAACATGCGCGACCCTGCCATGTACCGGATCTCCTTCCAGGAACATCACCGCACAGGCAAAAAGTGGTGCATCTACCCCATGTACGATTATGCGCACCCCCTGGGCGACGCCATAGAGGGCATCACGCACTCCTTGTGCAGCCTGGAATTTGAAGACCATCGGCCCCTTTATGACTGGGTAGTGGAAAACGCGGGCTACCGCGTTCCGCATAAGGATCTGTTGGGTCATTTATCTTCGGGCCCCCGGCAGATCGAGTTTGCCAGGCTCAATATCACCCGCACCATCATGTCCAAGCGCTATTTGCGCCGCTTGGTGGAGGAAAAGTACGTCACCGGCTGGGACGACCCGCGCATGCCCACCCTGACAGCGCTCCGCCGCCGTGGCTTTTCGCCCGCCGCCATCCGCAATTTCATCGAGCTTGTGGGCCTTTCCAAGGCCGACAGTGTAGTGGATTACGCGCTGCTGGAGCACTGCGTGCGCGACGATCTGGGCAGCCGGGCACCGCGCATAATGGCGGTCCTGCATCCTTTGCGCGTGGTGTTGAGCAATTGGGATCAATCCAAACAAGACATTCTTCCCATGGAAAACCATCCCGAGCACCCGGAAATGGGCATGCGGAACGTGAAGTTTACCAAAGAACTGTGGATCGACGCGGATGACTTTATGGAAGACCCGCCCAAAAAGTTCTTCCGCCTCAAGCCGCAGGGCGAAGTACGTTTGAAGGGCGCTTACATCATCAAGTGCGATGAAGTAGTAAAAGACGCGCGAGGTAGCATTTCCCACCTCGTCTGCTCGGTCGACCTGGACAGCCGTTCCGGCTCCCCCGGGGCCGACCGGAAAGTAAAGGGCACCCTGCAGTGGGTGAGCGCCGAAGAAGCCGTACCCCTGGAAGCGCGGCTGTATGAACCGCTCCTTAAGGACGATGATGAAATCAGCGAAGATACCGACCGCAAGGATTTTATTTCGCGGCTCAACAAAGATTCTTTGACTGTGGAACACGGCTATGCGGAACCCGCCGTGCTGGACTCCACTGTGGGCGACACGTTCCAGTTTTTGCGCGTGGGCTATTTTTGCAAAGATAAGGATTCCACCGATTCAAACATCGTTTTCAACCGCGTCGTTTCCCTTAAAGACAGCTACCGCCCCTAAGAAAGTAGGTATTCCATGCAGCAAGTACGCACACGTTTCGCCCCCAGCCCCACGGGCTATCTGCACCTGGGCGGACTGCGCACGGCCCTTTATACGTGGTTGCTGGCACGCAAGTACCACGGCGCATTCGTACTGCGCATCGAGGACACCGACCAGGAGCGCGAGGTGCCGGGCGCCATTGATATGATCTACAAATCCATGCGCCTGGCCGGGCTAACGTATGACGAAGGCCCCGATGTGGGCGGCGATTACGGGCCCTATATCCAGTCGCAGCGAAGAGATACTTACATGCCGTATGCGCTTGAATTGATCCGGTCAGGCGACGCGTACCCCTGCTTTTGCACCAAGGAGGATCTGGATCAGCGGCGGCAGATCGTGCAGTCGCGCGGCGATACCTTCAAGTATGACAAAAAATGCCTGTCCATCCCAAAGGATGAGGCCCAACGGCGCATGGCATCGGGCGAATCCTATGTGATCCGCCAGAACGTGCCGCTTGAGGGCGTCGCGGGCTTTGAGGATGTGCTGCGCGGCCACATGGAAGTGCCGGTAGACACACTGGACGACAACGTGCTCATCAAATCCGACGGCATGCCGACCTACAATTTCGCCAACGTGATCGACGACCATCTGATGGCCATTTCGCACGTCACCCGCGGCACAGAATACCTGTCTTCCGCGCCTAAGTATAATCTTCTGTACATGGCGCTCGGCTGGACACCGCCGCTCTACATCCATTTGCCGGTCGTCATGAAAGACGCCACGCGCAAGCTGTCCAAGCGCTATGGCGACCCGTCGTTTGAGGACTTGTTGGCCATGGGCTATCTGCGTGACGCCGTCATCAACTTTATCGCGCTGCTGGGCTGGAGCCCGGGAACAGACCGCGAATTTTTCACGCTGGATGAACTGGTAGACATTTTTGACGAAAGAAACCTCAATAAATCTCCCGCCATTTTCAACATGGACAAGCTGACATGGTTCAACGCGGAGTACATCCGCCGTCTGCCATTTGATGAATACCTCCAAGTGGTGACCCCGTGGTTTGACAAAGCACTGGCGGGCATCAGTATCGATTACACGAGGCTGGCTGAATTGATGCAGGGCCGCACGGAAGTATTTGGTCGCGTGCCGGATATGGTGGCATTTCTCAGAGAAGTACCGCCGTATGAAACAGACCTGTACATGCACAAAAAAATGAAAAGCACTTTGGAGTCGTCCAAAGAAGCGCTGGACTTCATTCGCCCCGTGCTGGAAGATATCGCAACATGGGAAGAGAGCGCCATCCATGATGCCCTGATGGCCGCCATTTCACAAAGCGGACGTAAGAACGGCATTGTGCTGTGGCCGCTGCGCATCGCTTTGTCCGGCCTTCAGAACACCCCCGGCGGCGCAGTGGAGATCGCGTACCTGCTGGGCAAAGACGAAACCCTCGGGCGTGTGGACACGGCACTGGCGACTTTAGGAAGGGGACAAGCAAACGCGCACTAAATCCCTTCCACACGGATACTGCTTTCCACCTGCGCTATATTGGTATCCACAGCGCTGATCGCAGCGTGCACGTCCTTTTCATTCGCCTTATGGGTGATGACGATGATGGGCACGCCGTGCTCACTTTCCGCCTTGCGCTGGAATAACGTGGAGATGCTGACGCCGTGTTCGCCGAGCTTGGTGGCGATATGCCCCAGCACGCCGGGCCGGTTCGCGGCGGAAAAACGAATGTAGTAACCGCACTGCCAATTGTCAGTGACGGAAAGATCGGCGTGCAGTTCTGCGGTGTTCTGAAAAGACGGGTAAAGAGGCTCATGGTGCTTGAGGGCATATATGACATCGCTCAAAATGGCGCCTGCCGTGGGCGTTGCGCCCGCCCCGCGGCCGTAGAGCATCATATCGCCGCAAGCATCGCCATGCAAAAACACGGCATTATACGCGCCTTGTACGCTGGCCAGCGGATGCTTCTCGGGTACGAATGCGGGGTGAACACGCGCATCCATTGTGTTGCCCTGCCGTTTGCCCACAGCCAGCAGCTTCAGGCGATAGCCTAGATCCTTGCCAGCGGCAATATCCGTCACCTGCACGCGGCTGATGCCTTCGCGGAAAATGTGCTTGTAGGGGATGCGCGCGTGAAACGCCAGGGACGCCAGCACAGACAGCTTATACGCGGCATCAAACCCCTCAACATCACTGGCGGGATCGGGCTCTGCCAGTCCCAACGCTTGCGCCTCCAGAAGCACCTCATCAAACGGGCGCATCTCATCGGACATTTTGGACAAGATGTAATTGGTTGTACCGTTGACTATCCCCATAACCAAGTCGATGCGATTCACTTGCAGGGAATCGTTGAGCGTCCTGATAATGGGAATGGCGCCGCACACGCTGGCTTCAAAATGAAGGCCCGCATTGCCGCGCCGTGCCGCAGCGTCCAGCAGATGCCAATTGAGCGCAACCGCCATTTTATTGGCGGTGACCACGATCTTGCCGCTTTCCAGCGCGCGTACCATAAGCGTCGTAGCGGGCTGTTCCCCGCCCATGCACTCCACCACCAGGGAAATGTCCTTATCCTTCAGTATTTCATCGGCGTTTTGGGTCAAAAGATCGGGCGGAATGTCCTTTTCGCGCTTCTTGCTCGCATCCCGCACCAGGATCTTCTTGACGCGGATATCCAGGCTGTGGCGGTGAAGGATCTCCGCACGCGTGCTCTCCAGCAGGGCCCATACGCCTTGCCCGACATTGCCGGCACCCATCATTCCGATCCAAACCGTTTTCATACCCTTTGCATCCCTTCCGCGCCATGCCGCCATACAGGCTGCGCCGTATAGTACTATGGCGTATTTTAGCCTATCTTTACATGGCACGCAAGCAAAGGGGACTTAGCGCGCGAAAAATGGCAAAGGATTACATGGATAAGTACTTTTCGTGGAGAAAATGGATCGGCTGAAGGATCATCTCTTTGAGTGCTTCGATGTCGATATCCTCAAGTCAGTTGACATAAACGCATCCCTTGCCGGCGGTATGTCTGCCAAGCTTGGACAAAAGCGCCTGCCGATCAGTATCGCCTGCAGCAAAATGCGGGCTAGGCTTCATTTTGTGCGGCGAAAAGGCTACGAGCGGCGCATCGCCTTCGTGGCCGAAGGATATTTATGATGGTGAGCGCCAAAACCGATGATACCCCGTCCTACATTTTTCCGGTATGACCGCTTGTCTTGGCAAACATGCCCAATAGTCTGTAGGCGTCTTCTCGCCGTTTCGGATATTCAACGCTTTCAATGTGCTTGAACACCTTGTCATCCCTGTTGATCCGGCCGGTTTGATCTATAACAGCTTTCTCCTTGGGTCTAATACGAGCGGCGATTATTCTCTTCGCGGCACCACCGGGCGATTTCTTTGATCAGACCAAGGGGCAGCGGTTTATCATGCGGCAACTGCAGCGCGCCTTTGCTGGTCTTGTAATCAATTAGGCGCGGCGCAAAATGGCGCATCGCCGCATCGCCCGGGTAAATGCCGATATGGTTGGCATAACCGGCGAAATGGATAATATTGTGCCCCTTCCAATAGGTGGGCATGGCATAAGCAATCCTTTCGGTGGTATCAGGCAGTGTTTCCTTAAAGACTTGGCGCACCGCGTTCAGCCGCTCCTTGTTGCTTTCTGGCTGCATGGCGATATATTCATCAACGCTCCGGGACGGCTTCTTATGATCATGCACGTGGTCTTCCTGCTCAAATTCACGTCCGCATTCGGGACACTTCCACACGATTCTCACTCTCCTCATTGCTAAAGCTGTCTTTGCGGTTTGGACACCGCAACAGAATATACCCTTTTTGCGCAGTATTTGCCGAAGGGGCGCACGGGTTTTGCTTGATTTTTGGCGCTTAGCGGTTATAATGATGAAAGAAGATCAAATGGAGGTGCCCATCGTATGAAATCTGTACCGATCAAGCTTAGCTTCGCCGAAGAAGTCAAAACATTCGTCAATGTTGCCAACCGTTATCCCTATGACATGGATCTGCGCGCAGGCCGCCACGTGGTGGATGCCAAATCCATCCTGGGCATTTTTTCGCTCGACCTGTCCCAGCCCATCACCCTGGAAGTCTACGCGGATGATTGCGAAGATCTGTTTAACGACCTCAAGCCGTTCATCACAAAGTAACGCCTCCACTCATGGCGCAGTGCCGGCTTAGACGGGCGGGAAAACTCCGCGCCTTTGTTTGACGTGAAATGAGTTCCCTCTTTGACCAACAGGAAGGGAGAGCACCATGATTTTATGCGATGCGCATTGCGACACTCTGTATAACCTGGTCACCAAGCCGGGTGAAAAAACAGACCTCACTATGGATCGCCTTATTAAGGGCGGCGTCAATCTCCAAACAATGGCCATGTATGTGGGTCCCAAAGCCACACAGCAAGAAGTGGATCTGTTGATGGACAATATGCTGCTCGCTTTTGAAGAGCTTAAATCGCAAGGGTGGACACAAGCGTTTGACCCTTCCGAGGCGGAAGAAGACACGGTCAAGTTCATGCTGTCCATCGAAGGATGCGAGCCCTTCCAGAACGGGCTTCATGCCATCGCCAGATTCCGCGAAAAGGGCGTCCGCATGGCGGCCATCGTATGGAACCATTCCAATGATTTGGCGACATCCCACTTGGTGGACGCGACTACGGGCCTCACTGCATTCGGGCTCAAGGCGATTAAGGAAATGCAGCGCCTGGGCATTGCCCCCGATGTGTCCCACCTCAACGAAGCCGGGTTTTGGGATATCCTCAATAAGACGGACAGGCCGCCTGTCGCTTCGCATTCCTGCGCTCGCGCCCTGTGCGACCATACCCGCAACCTGACGGATGAGCAATTAAAAGCGATGTTTCATGCCGGCGGCTGGGTAGGCGTCAACTTTTTCCCGAAGTTCCTGTCTTCGTCAGGTCACGCCACACTGGATACCGTTGTGGATCACATTGACCACATGTATCAGGTAGGCGGCGCGGGACAAGTGGGCTTTGGCAGCGATTTTGACGGCATTGGCACCAAGCCGGAGGGCCTGGACAATCCTGAGGACTTCCCCGGGCTCATCCAGAAACTGCGCGACAGGGGCTACAGGGATCAGGACGTGAAGGACATCGCGGGACAGGCGTTTATCAATTATTACAAACGCATCGGTTAACTGTTTTGCAGTATATTTGCAGCGCAGCCCTTGGCGGCGCGCATGGCCGTGGGGATGGGCAGGGAAAGCATTTCCTCCATGGTGACCCACGTCCCGTGGGGCACACTGAATTCTTCCGCTGCCACAAAATGATGAATGGTCATATTCCAAACGCGGTGCGTGAAAACGTGCCGCGCTTTTTTTAGTTCGCTTACGTGCTGTGCCCCGCGTGCGGCGAGCTGTTCCCGAAGCGCGGGGAAACCGCTGTCCGACAGAAGAAAGACATACATGTTTTTGAGCAGCGCTTCGTGCCGCTTTGTCATTAGGACACGATCACGTGAAAAAACAAGCGCCACGTGCAAGCCAGCTTCTTTGGGCGGCTTTTTTTTGTCGCGCCGGGGCAATGCGTCCGCGTCATCTTCTTCAAAAGACAGACAAAAGGATGTGAGGGGGCAGCGTTGACAATCCGGGGTACCCGGCAGGCAGACGGTGGCGCCCAGGTCCATCAGTGCCTGGTTCATGTCGCCCGCGCGCGTCGCGGGCATCAGCTTTTCACCCAAGGTGTACAGCTGCTTTACGGTGTCGGGCGTATCCGCGTTGGCGGTAATGTGATAAAGCCTCGCGATGACGCGCTGCAAATTGCCGTCCATGGCAGGAACCGGCTCATCAAAGGCAATGGAAGCAATGGCATTGGCGGTGTATCGTCCAACGCCGGGGATCTTGAGCCATGCATGAGCCGATCGGGGAAAGCCTTCCTTTACTATGATCCCCGCCGCTTTGTGCAAATTGCGCGCGCGCGAATAGTAGCCAAGACCCTCCCAAAGCTTGAGCACCTCAGATTCATCCGCACCAGCCAACGTCTCCACATCCGGAAAACGCGCCAAAAACCGCTCAAAATAGGGGATCACCGCTCCCGTGCCTGTCTGCTGCAGCATGATCTCCGATATCCACACGCGATAGACGTCTCCGGTGTCCCTAAAGATGAATGTCCGCTTTTGCGTGTCATACCAAGTGAGCAAATGGTTCGTGATGTCCATCCTTTCGCCCCCTTCCCAAAAACAGTATATCACGTGGGGCGGACGCCGCCATCCCTTGAAAAATGGTACATTCTTCAATTCCCCGCGCAAAACCAAGAAAATGCGAGTATTTCGTAGCATATAGGCAATTTTCCCCTAATCTATCGCCTTTTGCCGCTTGCTAATGGGGCGACATTAGGGTATATTATCACTTGTGAGCTGGCACTCACTCCGATAGAGTGCTAACAATCCCAAATAGTACAAGGAGGCCTCAATATGAAAGTGAAACCCTTGGGTGACCGTGTGGTCATCAAGAACGTTGAAGTGGAGGAAACCACCAAGAGCGGCATTATTTTGACCGGCGCCGCAAAAGAAAAGCCCCAGATGGCGGTCGTCGTCGCGGTGGGTCCCGGCGGTAATGTGGATGGCAAAGAAATCACCATGCACGTGGAAGCAGGACAAAAGATTATTTATTCCAAGTACGCCGGCACGGAAGTCAAGCTGGATGGCGAAGAATTGATCATCGTCCGCCAAAGCGACATCCTCGCGGTCGTTGAATAAGCATAAGGCAAGAAGGAGATAATAATATGGCAAAGCAATTGAAATTCGGCGAGGATGCACGCCGCGCACTGGAAAGAGGCATCAACTCTCTGGCTGACACGGTCAAGATCACACTGGGCCCCAAAGGCCGCAACGTGGTACTGGACAAAAAGTACGGCGCGCCCACCATCACCAATGACGGTGTGACCATCGCCAAAGAGATCGACCTGGAAGACGCCTTTGAAAACATGGGTGCCCAGTTGATCAAAGAAGTCGCCACCAAAACAAATGACGTAGCGGGCGACGGCACCACCACCGCAACGCTTTTGGCGCAGGCCATCGTTCGTGAAGGCCTCAAAAACCTGGCCGCAGGCGCCAATCCCATGGGCCTCAAAACAGGCATTGAGAAAGCGACGCTCGCGGCTGTGGAAAGCCTGAAAACCATGTCGCAACCCATCACCTCCAAGACCAGCATCGCGCAGGTCGCCGCCATTTCCGCCGGCGAAGAAGAGATCGGGCAGCTGATCTCCGACGCCATGGACGTGGTAGGCAACGACGGTGTCATCACAGTTGAGGAATCCAAAACCATGAAGACTGAGCTGACCACTGTGGAAGGCATGCAGTTTGATCGCGGCTACACCAGCGCATACATGGTCACCGACACGGAAAAAATGGAAGCCGTGCTGGACAACCCTTATATCCTTATCACCGAAAAGAAGATCAGCAGCATTCAGGAGATCCTTCCCATACTGGAGAAGGTCGTCCAGAGCGGCCGCAAGATGCTGATCATCGCCGAGGATATCGAGGGTGAAGCCCTTGCCACGTTGGTCGTCAACAAACTGCGCGGCACCTTCACCTGCGTTGCCGTCAAGGCCCCCGGCTTTGGCGATCGCCGCAAGGAAATGCTTCGCGATATCGCCGTCCTGACCGGCGGTGAAGTCATCAGCGACGAGCTGGGCCTGGACTTGAAAGAGACCACCCTGGAACAGCTGGGCCAAGCCCGCACCGTCAAAGTTGACAAAGAGAACACCACGTTGGTGGAAGGCGCCGGCCAGAAGGCTGACATCGAAGCGCGCATCAACCAAATCAAAGCGCAGATCGTCGAAACCACTAGTGATTACGACCGCGAAAAACTTCAGGAGCGCCTGGCGAAGCTCTCAGGCGGCGTAGCCGTTATCAACGTTGGCGCGGCCACCGAAGTAGAAATGAAAGAGCGCAAAATGCGCATCGAAGACGCCCTTGCCGCCACCCGCGCGGCAGTTGAAGAAGGCATCGTACCTGGCGGCGGCGTAGCACTGCTGAATGCCGGCGAAAAGGTCAAGGAACTGCTTACGCAGACCACCGGCGATGTGAAGACGGGCGTACAGATCATCCTGCGCGCAATCGAAGAGCCCGTTCGCCAGATCGCCACCAACGGCGGCATTGAGGGCAGCGTCATTATTGATGCCATCCGCCGCGCCCACAAGCAGGGCTATGGCTATGATGTCGTCAAGGGTGAATATGTGGACATGATGGAACGCGGCATCATCGACCCGACCAAGGTTGCCCGCAGCGCGCTGCAAAACGCGGCCAGCATCGGCGCCATGGTGCTCACTACGGAAAGCCTCGTGACCGATATTCCCGAGCCCAAGACCGCAATGCCGCAGGGCGGCCCCGGCATGGACGGCGGAATGTACTGATAACCCCCGGTTTTTCAAGGCTCTCCGGAGATCGGAGAGCCTTTTTTTGCGTGAAAACTACCTGCATAATTCTTTGGCTGGGTGATATGCTCCTCCTTTTTAGGTTTCTGCGGAATAATGCTTGCAAATTGTATTATGCTCTGATACAATACACTATATGTTGTAGGGAAGGGCGTTTTTTGCAGTGCAAACTTTGGCTGTTCTTGGCATGTTTGTATGCATCAGTGCGGCAGTGGCCATGCTGACATACTGTTCCTACTCCAACAAAAAAGAAACCGAGCGCATGGCACTGCTGCGAAACTCCCCTTTATACAAGCAATTGTATGCCGAAATGAAACAACTGACGCACCTTGCGGTGGACCAGGTGCGCGTGGAATCCAGCGGCGTGGTGGTCACCTCGCTGGACCCCTCACACACCCTGCTGCAATACGGCTTCAAAGGTAACGGCAACTGCCGCCGCAACGCGGAGATCGCGGGCTGCATAGCGCAGATGCTGGCACAGGATTTTACCATCCTGCGTGAGAAAGAGACTTACGCCTTAACGCGTTACCGTGTGTACCGCCTCAACGGCAAAAGGGAATACGGCTACGTCTTCACTATGCGACGGGCTCTCAAAGACCGCATACTCGAATATCAGCACAGTCCCCAATTACGTATCTTCTAAATTGTGCCCCACGTTTCTTCATATCCTCCTTTTCCCCGCCGGTAATGAGAGCCTGCCGGTGGGGTTTTTGTTTGTGTTGACCGGCATTTTCAAGTCTGCTAAGATGACGAAGCAATAGAGAATTCGGGAGGGATTGTATGGGAAACGATTTGGAGCGGATGCCGGTGCTGTTTGTGGGACACGGCTCGCCCATGAATGCCATAGAAGATAATCAATTTACCCGAACATGGGAAAAACTCGCGCGTGAAATACCCAGACCAAAGAGCGTCCTGTGTTTATCCGCGCACTTCGCGGGGGGCAAAAGCCTCGTGGTTACCGCAGAAAACCCCAAGACGATCCACGACTTTTATGGTTTCCCGGAAGAACTGAACCAGAAAAAGTACCCGACGCCGGGCAGCCCTGAGTTGGCGCAGCGCATAATGAACCTGCACCCGGACGCGCAGCCGACCAATGATTGGGGCCTTGACCACGGCGCATGGAGTATTTTGTGCCATATGTATCCTCAGGGCGATATCCCTGTAGTTCAAATGAGCCTGGACTTGAGCCTCCCGGCCGATAAGCAGATGGACATCGGAAAGCATCTTGAGCCCCTTCGGAACGAGGGTGTGCTGCTACTGGGCTCGGGCAATATCGCGCATAATCTGGGCCTGGCGTCCTCAAGATCCAAGGAACCTTTCCAATGGGCGAGCGCATTTGATGAAAAGGTGCGTGAGTTGATCGATCTGAAGCAATATGGCATAATGGCTGACTACATGGCCCTGCCCGGCGCCGGAAAAAGTGTGCCGACGACAGAGCATTTCGTACCGCTGCTGTATGTATTGGGGGCATTGGATGAAAAAGATACGCCCGATGCTTTTTGCACCGAGTATGTGTACGGCAGTATCTCCATGACCGGGTATTTGTTCGGTTGATTGGGCGCATCAAAAAAAGCGCATAAAAGCGCTTTTCTCGGTGGGAAAATGTCACAAGAACCCTGCTTATTCGATGGTGATAACGGTGACGGGGCAGCCGTCACGCGCTTCTTCCGCGGCATCCTGGTTGTCGGGTGTCACTTCGGCGTACGCCTCCGCCAAGCCTTCGTCATTCATGCGGAACACTTCAGGGCACGTATCGGCGCATAAGCCGCAACCGATGCAGCCGGACTGGTCTACATTCGCTGTCATGGTTAATCTCCTTTCGATTACTGCACCTCATTATAACACAGTTGCTCCATGGGGAAAAGATGCTGCTTGGAGCAAAACGCGTTTTTTGATCGGGAAGGAGTGAACACAAAAAAACTTTGCCCCTGTTGTTTCGCCGGTGCTTTTTGCCCTTCGCGCTCCGGCGGAAAGATCCCAGGATATCACCTTTTGTTCTTTATTTTGGGGGCGGGCGGCAGGCACAAAAGCCGTACCTCCGCTTTAATCCCGCAAGCTAAATGGAAACAGATCCGGATATCCCGCTTGACCTTTTTAGCGGCCGCACTGCCATAGTGATAGCGCAGGCAGCATACGGACGGCACCGGTCACGGCAGCGGTACAAGCAGTATCTGGCAAAGCCGCGGCAAGAGCAGACAGACTCAAGAATGATTTCATGAAGGATGTGGAAACACAGTGATCACAAAACAGGCTGTTAAGGGTTTTTTCAAGCGATATTTCATCGACGCCATGAGCTATATGGCGCTGGGGCTGTTTTCGTCACTCATCATAGGGCTTATCCTCTCGCAGCTCTCGCTGATCCCTTACCTTGGTTTCCTCAAGCCCTTTGCGAACATCGTATCGGCATCCTCCCCCGTGGTCGGCTCCGCCATAGGTGTCGCCATCGCCTACGGCATGAAAGTGAAGCCCCTGGTGATCTTTTCCTCCGCCGTAACCGGCGCACTTGGCTATGGACTGGGCGGGCCTGTGGGCGCATACCTGGCTGCGGTCGTGGGCGCGGAAGCAGGCAGGCTGATCTCAGGAAAAACGCCGGTGGACATCGTACTGGTACCCATGGTGACCATTGTGGCGGGCGGCGTTGTGGCAAACCTGACAGGCCCCGCCATCGCCGCGTTTATGCAGGGCCTGGGCGGCTTTATCAACCGTGCCACCGAACTGCATCCTTTGCCAATGGGCCTGGTGGTCGGGGCGATCATGGGACTGGCGCTCACCGCTCCTATCAGCTCCGCCGCCATCAGTATCTCGCTGGGTCTTGACGGCCTAGCGGCAGGCGCGGCATGCGCCGGCTGCTGCGCGCAGATGATCGGTTTTGCCGTGCAATCCTACCCGGATAACGGCGTGGGCGGATTACTGAGCCAGGGCCTGGGCACGTCCATGCTGCAATTTGGCAACATTTTGCGCAAACCCATTATCTGGCTTCCGCCCACCGTGGCATCAGCTATCATGGGTGCGCTGTCTTCCGCGGTGTTCTCCATGCCCAATAACGCTTTGGGCGGGGGTATGGGCACGAGCGGATTGGTGGGGCAGTTTGGCGCGTGGGCAAGCATGCAGGGCATTTTCCCTCCCTGGCAAGCATTGGGGCTTATATTACTGCTCCACTTCATATTGCCTGCCGCGATCACTTGGCTCATTTGCTTCCTGCTAAGGCGCGCCGGGCGGATAGGGCCCGGGGATATGAAGCTGGACTTGGGCTAACTCAACAGTGACTGCGCTCAATAAATACGCAAGGGGGCATTGACTGTTTTGAGTTACCTTGGCGAACTGGCGGCCATATTGGCGGCGCTGACTTGGACCATCAACAGCCTGGTCATCGAGAAACTGGGGCGCGGTTTCTCGTCCTGGGCAATCAATTTTTTGGGCAAATCTTTGGGTCTGCTTGGCGTCAGTCTCCTGGCCTTCACGCTGAGCGGCAGCATCCTGCCCGGCGCGGACGCGCGGCAATGGGCACTGCTTCTCTTGTCCGGTGTCATCGGGTTTTCTCTGGGCGACGGCTTTCTGTTCACCGCTTTCCAGCGCCTGGGCGCGAAGCGCACGCTGCTCATTTTTTCCGCAAACCCCATCATAACAGCCATTTTGGGCTGGTTCCTGCTGGGCGAAAGCTTGAGGCCGATGACGATCCTGGGCACGCTCCTGGCTGTGACCGGTATCATGATAGTCATTTTGGGAGACGTGCCCAATTCTGGCCGCAAGGGAGATATTGCGGGACTGATCAGCGCGCTGCTTGCCACGCTGGGACAATCGGCGGGCATGCTGCTAAGCAAATCAGGTATGCAAGGACTGGACGCGGTAAGCGCCGCGCAGATACGATTGGTCGGCGGGACGCTGGGCATCATGTTGATCCTGAGTGTCATGAAAAAATGGGGCGGCGTGCGGCCGATACTCCATTCGCCCAACGGGCGCAAAGTAATCAGCGCCAACGTGTTCCTGGGCACCCTCATCGGCATGGTGCTCTCGATGCTGGCCATTAAAATGACCCGGGTCGCTGTGGCGTCCATCCTGACCAGTCTGATGCCTGTCATGATCCTTCCCGTATCGGCGGTGTTCATGAAGGAAAAAATCACTTTACGCGAAACGGCGGGGGCAGTTATTACGGTACTGGGTGTGTCGCTGCTGTTTGTTTAGGCGGCGCAGCGTTGATCACTTGCTGTCAATACCATCCCGGAAGCCCGCGTCCACGTGGCTTGCATCGCAAAACGGCTTGTTGCATGAGGCTCCGCAGCGGCAAAGCGCGTAGCGGTTGCGAATTTCGTATTGTGAAGAGTCACTGCCAACCAATGCGATCCCTCCCCTAACGTATATCGGGCCGCTTACATCCAGGTCAGGGTCCTCAAGGATCCAAATGGAAGGTTCGAGCACCGGCTCGATCTGCGCATAGTCTGCGGTCTTGTCGTAGTGAACAAGCCGGCCTGTCGGGCAATCGCAAGCCGCCTTTATTGCTTCCCGGCGCAGATGAGCGTCTGCGGACTTCTCTGACAGCGACCACACATCGCCGTCTTCCCTGTGGCAGAAGCGGGCATAGGCACAGCGGCCATCGTCATGTAGATCAAGTGTCGGGCCCCTTAGCACTCTCGCGCGTTCCTCAAAAGGCATTTTGCTTGCTGTTTGAGTACCGTCGAAGCCCACCTTGCAGTGGCTGCCATCACAAAAAGGCGGGGTTGAAGTGCGGCCGCAGCGGCAAAGCAAATATTCCCCACGCGTTTGGAAACTGCGGGCTTTCCTGTATTCACGGTGACCGCCTTGTGACACCATGATCACTTCATCCAAAGGAACATTGCCCTCCACCCGGTAGGGACCGTTTTCCATTATTGTGATTTGTTTTCTCTTCATGTCACGATCTTCTTTTATCAATTCTGTTTATCCCTTTGAAAGCTGCCGTATTCTGATGACCATGCGTTTTTTATTATAGGTCGCTTTCATTTGGCCGTCAATCAATACAATCGCGACAGGGAACCGCGAACGCGCGGATACGGGGTCTTGTTGGGATCAGTGCTCGAATTGGGAAGACGTACATCGCGGCTTGCGCGCGGCTGTGATATGATGGTCTTGGTTGATCTTACCCAAAAAGGAGGACCCATTTTGTCGGAAAACGAAAAGGACTGTTCCCTGCAAAGCCTGCCTGATGCGGACAGGGAATGCGGCAGATTGGCCCTGAACGCCCAGATCGTGAGCGAATTATGGTCCAAAACCTACAACACACAGGGCAAGCCGGATTGGACTCACATTTTCAAATACTATCACGACGACATCGTCTTTCACGATTCCATCCAGCAAATCAGCGGGAAGGACGAATTCATCGCGCTGTGCGGACGGCTGACGAGCCGATGCAAAGAACTCAGGATGGACCTGGGAACTGTCATGCAGCAGGGCAATGAGATCATTTTTGACTGGACCATGACGATGATGTTCAATAAATTTCCCAGCACGCCCATCTTTGGCTGCACCAAACTGACACTCCATGAGGACGGCAGGATCATCCGGCAGCGGGACTATTATGACCTGTGGGGGGATATCTTCAACGGCATCCCCTGGTTTGTAAAGCCCTACCGCAGGTTCATGCGTAAAAAGTTCGGCTGAGGACTGAATATGAAGTATACAAAGGACGACCTGAATTTTCTGAAAGCCAGGCGAGCTGAACAACACGTAAGCACCGTGTCGATGCAAGGCAAAACCTGCGTGATCTCAGGCGCGACGTCAGGCGTGGGGCTGGAAGCGTCCAAGCGCCTGGCCAAAGGCGGCGCGGAACTCATTCTGGTCTGCCGTGATGCAAAAAAAGCCGACAACGCAGCGTCGCTGCTGCGAAACGACCATGGAGCGAAAGTACATGTGGTAACCGCTGATTTCAGCTGCCTTGACGATGTCAGGAGAGCCGCCGGACAGATACGGGAAATGACCGATTCGCTTGATGTGCTCATCAACAGCGCGGGGCTGCACTGCACAAGAAGGCACCTCACCCGGGATGGGAACGAACTGGTCTTTCAGGTCAACCACGTCGCGCCGTTCCTAATGACGATGCTGCTTCTGGACCTCCTCATAAAAAGCCCGCAGGGAAGGATCATCCAGGTCAATTCGGAGGGGCACCGCTTTGGCGGTTTGAATTTAAACGACCTTGATTGGACAAAACGCCCCTACATGGGCCTTAGAGCCTACGGATCCTCCAAGACCGCGCAGATCATGACAGTCATGGTGTTGTCCGAGCGCCTTAAGGGAACCGGGGTGACGATCAACGCGATGCACCCGGGCGGGGTCAGGACCAATATCGGCAACAACAACGGCATACTCTACAGGGCTTGGCTGCGCGGCATTGTTTGGCACTTCCTCAAGGATGCTGCCATTTCGGGTGAAGCGCTCTACTACTTGAGCAACGCGGAGGAATTGGCGCAGACCAGCGGGCGGTATTTCTTTCTGACGCAGGACATCAAACCCATGGCGCACGCGATGGATGAACAAGTGCGTGCGGCGATATGGGAAAAAACGTTGTCATTGACCGGTCTCCCGTTTGAGTTCCTTAATGGCGCGATCGGCGGCCAGTTTTCCGGTCAGAATGGATACAGGAAGACCTGAAGGACTGAACGTCCATTGCCCCGCCTGCAGGACGCCCGGAACCCGGGTCTTAACGGAACTGGTGATCCGGGGCATGCTGGATACCGCCGGTATTTGAGCGTTAGTGAACGCCCAACCCGTGATCGCGCCGCCGGTATTCCCGGTGCGCTCCACTATGGTGAGAGGGGTGGAAAGGAAAGCGTCCTCCACTTTATCACCCAGGCCCGGGTAGATAGACCCGGAGAGCACTTCAACGATCTCTTCTCGGCATAAGCGCTTGAACTCCTCATACCAGCCCTGTTCCCTGATATGGTTGACCAAGGGGTGATCCATCAGCGTGCTGACGATCAGTCCTGTTTTTCCTTTAGGCGCGAGGACCGGGTCCCGCAGGCACGGGATGGAGATTTCATAAGTAGTCAGCGCCAGATAGTCGCGCACATATGCGAATACAGCTTCCTTATCGCTGACGAACCTTCCGTTGCGGCTGACGCGCTCCCAAGACAGGGTGTTAAGGCCCATTTTGTTCGGCGTATAAAAGAAATGCGGGTTATGAATGCCGCCAAAGCAGGCTTTGTCCATGTCCACTGTCAGGTACACTGTCATGATGGAGTCGCCTCCCTCCTTGCCCGCAAGAAACGCCCGGCGCGCCGTGACCGCCTCCCGCGCTTTTTGAGGCAGCGCCTGAATGCCGGTAAGCGACCGGTATAGCGCGTGCTGATCCGCGCACCAAATGAGCCTGCCATACCGATGCCTGGTTCCGTCTTTGCCCCGGATCGTTTTGGCCGCGGGATCGACTTCCGATATTTCGTCAGACAAACTTACGGTGCCACCGTTTGCCCTGACGTATCCTTCCAGTGCTGATACCAGGGCGCCTGTTCCGCCCCTCGGATAATAATAATCCAGGTACAGGCTGAAGTAGCTCAGCGCGAAAAACGCCGGCGTCTTTCTAAAAAAGTGCTGGGCGATGAGGTCGATCAGTGATTCATTTCGCAGCACCTTGTGCAGACAGTCTTCCACCGGCATTTGGAAGCGCTTGACGTTACCGATTTTGGCGATATATCTGAACATCCATGGCAGCAGCGTTTTTCGCATGTATTCCGGATCTTTTTTGAAGTCCAAAAAGAGGGGATTATCGATCCCGTACAGTACATCCATATACTCCATGGATCGCTTCACAAGCCCGACAAATGCTTCCAGCCCACTGCTTTCTTCCGGAAACTGGCTTGCGAGCATCTCCCGGTAAGGCTCCAGGCTGTCTTTGGAAATCAGGTTGACGATCGCCTCCCCTATGCCGATGGAGACCGTGCTTTTTATGAAATCAACGTCGATGCCCAGCTGCCTGAGCATGGGAAACAGCACGCCGGAGTTTTCCGTCGCGCGAATGCCCCAGTCAAACACGAATCCCTTGTAGTCAAAAGAGCCGACCAGACCGCCCAGGCGGTCTTCTTTCTCACAAAGCAATACGCTGTGTCCGGCCCTGCACAAGTATGCTGCCGCCGTCAGTCCGGCGATACCGCCGCCGACAACGATCGCGTCATACTTCATCTCTTTATCCTTTTTCTGATCAATGCTCGGCATGCGTCCACGATGCTCCTTCACATGGATCTCACTGTGGATCCCTTCCTGAGGCTGCTCAGCGGCAGCATACCCGGATTTGCTCTTCGCGGTCAAGCGTGCAGCAGACACAAATCCAAGTTACGCCCGGCCAAGCTTACAAACCAAGGGGCGCGTCCTTTACTTAAGGTATCGACTCTTGACGACTCTTTCCAAAAAATCAACTATTGTGCGTTTGCGCGTAAAAGCTCGCGCCGCCGGGATAGATCTTCACATCCGGGAAGCCCAGATTTTTGAGGGCGACGGCCGCATTGTGCGCGCGCACGCCTACTTCACAAAATACAATGGTTTCCTTCGCGGGATCCAGCTCATTTTGGCGTTCGCGCAACCGGTCCAGCGGGATATTGATCGCTCCGGGGATGGCATAGTCCTGAACCTCGTACTCATCGCGCACATCCAGCACCTGGCTGTCCGGTTTTCTTTCCAGCACGTCCCAGGGGGCAAACGCCGCCATACCGTCCAGAACATTGCCGGCCATGAAGCCCGCCATGTTGACGGGATCTTTGGCCGAAGAAAAGGGCGGCGCGTACGCCAGTTCCAGTTCCGCCAGCGCGCGCACGGGTGCGCCCAGTCGGATGGCGGCAGCGATCACATCGATGCGTTTGTCCACGCCGCTCTGACCTACGATCTGTGCGCCGAAAACACGGCTGCCATCGCCCGCAAACAAGAGCTTTATCACCATATGCTCGGCGTCGGGGTAGTAGCCGGCGTGGTTCAATTGCGAAACCACCGCTTCTTCATAGTCTTTGCCGCGCACCATCCCCCGATTATTGAGGGCTTTTTCATTGGCGCCGGTAAAGGCGGCCGTCAGGTCAAAGACCTGTACCACGGAGGTGCCCAGCGTCCCCTCATACTTTGAGTCAAAGCCCGCGATATTATCCGCCACGATACGCCCCTGCTTGTTGGCAGGGCCCGCCAGAGGGATCATGGTGCCGTCACCAAAAATGAAGTCCGTGACCTGTGCGGCATCTCCCACCGCGTAAATATCAGGATCGCTGGTCAGCATATGCTCATCCACCAGGATGCCGCCACGGGGGCCTACCGCGAGACCTGAAGCGCGCGCGAGCTCACTGTTAGGGCGAACACCGATGGCCAGGACGATAAGCTCCGCGGAGAGTTCCGCCCCGCTTTTTAGGGTAATCTCAACGGCGTCCCCGGTATCGCGAAAAGAGTTCACGCCGTCCCCCAGCCGGAGCTTAACGCCGGCTTTGCGCATCGCGGCGTGCAGCGGCAGCGCCATTTCATAGTCAAGCGGCGCCAGCACTTGGTTGAGCATTTCGACCAAAGTAACCTGAAGCCCCCTTGCCGCAAGATTCTCCGCCATCTCCACGCCGATGAAACCACCGCCGATAATGGCAACCGAGCGGATGTTCTCTTTTTCGATCGTGTCGCGAATGCTGTCGGCATCATTCACTGTCCACAAGGTGCGAATGCGCGGCGAATCGATGCCGGGGATAGGCGGGCGCAGGGGCGAGGAACCGGTGGCGATTATCAGTTTATCATAACTTTCTTCATAGGGTGAGTCGCCGCCGGGGCCGCGCACTCTGACCGTTTTGGCGGCCGGGTCGATGGAAATGACTTCGCTGCGCACGCGCGCATCGATGTTATACCTTTCGCGCAGGCTTTCCGGTGTCTGCAGCAGCAATTCGCCACGGTCCCGGATGACATCGCCGACATAGTACGGCAACCCGCAATTGGCGTAGGAAACATAGTCCCCACGTTCAAGAATGATGATTTTAGCCTCTTCAGACAGGCGCCGCAACCTGGCAGCCGCACTGGCGCCACCCGCGACGCCGCCGACAATGACTACTTTTGACAAATCCTTTTTGTCCTCCGTTTCGAATGAATACCCTGTTAATCTACCCTAAGGAAGGGCCTTTTAACCGTCCACGGCGCCTCCTTGATCCAATACAACTCGCCAGTGCTGCTCCTTTCCAAAACTTCGGCCCTGGAAATCATCTTCAAGTGGACATTGTGAGAAAAACGGGTAAAATGATCTTAGGGAAACCCCAACAATGACATACCGTGAACTGTAACGCAGCAACCTGTCAGGAGGGCAGACATCATGAGTTACTTGTTCCAGATCATCCAGACAGAAGAGCAGCCCGCACTGTCCATCAGCATGACGACAAGAGCAAAGAACTTGCCCCGGGCCGTGGGCGACGCGATGGAGAAGGTGGTCAAATATATCCGTGGCCGGGGCGAGCAGCCCGTGGGCCCCGCCTTCATTGCCTACCACAACTGGGACATGGAAAACCTGCAGGTCGAAATCGGCTTTCCACTGATCAGAGCCATACAGGGTGAGGGCGAAATCGTCCTGCGTCCCATCCCGGCGGGCAAGAAAGCCTCGGGATTTCACAAGGGCCCTTACAGCGACATCAGTCCGGTTTATGACGCGCTGGCGAAATTCTTTCAAAAGAAGGGCTATGAAGCGACGGGCGTGGCATACGAATACTACTATAACTCGCCCGATGAAGTCCCCCCGAACGAATTGCTGACCAAAGTGGAGCTACTTCTGAAATAGGCCCGGCGCCTGCCCCCGTGGTCCGGAGAAACCAAACAAAGCGAGCTGTTACTTACCTGCGTCGCGTGTAACCGCATTTCTGGCACACGCCGACTGTTTTTGTGCGCACTTTCTCTCTGCGGTTAGGGGCGATCACGCGCCACAGCAGCATGGGCAGCGTGAGAAAAATCCACAGAAGAGGATGCAGCCACCATCCGATGACCAGCCAATACAGCATGCCGTGCCGCGACCGGTTAAGGGTATAAGTCGATGCCTGGAAATTCATAGTCCCCCCCGCAGCGCGGACAAATATTTCTCATACGCGAGCGCTCCTTTTGAAGGTTTTCCGAATGATAACAGAAACTCAATGGGGAAGCAATTCTCTTCTTCCACAAGAACAGGCCGCCTTGTATCCGTGCCCAAGTGGATAATGTACAAGTACTTGCAGGCAACGAGAGACTTTTGGAAAAAAGGGGCATCGTGTTTGCGCCTGCAGATACATGTGGAAGGGTTGTGTATGTGGCATTAAATCGCAAGTTGGCGGGATCGATCGAAATATCGGACCAATCGAAGCCTGACAGGAAAAAACGATCCATGACCTGAAAGCTTTGGGGATCAAGCACAATGTCATGCTTGCCGGTGACAAACGCGCGGTCGGCGAAGCCATGGCGCGGGCACTTCATTTGGACACAGCCTGTGCCGAGCTGCTTCAACATCAGAAAGTGGCACAGATCGAATTACCGGAAAAACAGAAAGAGACGCAGGGCCATTTGGCCTATGTGGGCAATGGCATCTATGATGCTCCGGTCCTTAAGCGATCAGATGTCGGCATCACCGTGGGAGCGCCGAGGGCCGATGCGGCTATCGAAGCGGCGGTCAAAATCGCGCGCAAAACGCGGCGTATTGCTCTTGAGATTATTCTCTTCGCAGTGTTCGTCAGAATGCTCGTGCTCATCCCGGCGGCACTTGGCCACGCCACCATGTGGCGAGCGGCTTTTTGGGGACGTAGGCGTTACTCTCATCACTGTCTTCAACGCCATGCGCATGATGCATATCGCCAAACAGCCTTAAGGTCCCAGACGTGTAACGAAGGAGACTCTCCTTGGACTTTCCGCCGAATGTTTATGCTTTGTTCTTGCCGCGCGTGCGCTTGACACTAAAAAACCCAAAACATATAATGAGCCTGCAACAAGGAAAGACAGTGGACGAGCGTTTCTTTTTCAAGGGAAATCTTGGCTCGCCGCAATGATACAGCCGGCCAAACGCCGCGGAAAGCGCCTCTTGATAACACGTTCACGACACAATCGTATTAACCTGCAAAGATGCACCGTTTACAGCGCGGAAACTGAGTCCCGGTAAGAACGCAGATCGTGCGTGAAGCGGAAGTGATACAGCGATCCATGGCCTTCCTTCAATCCCCGCTGAAGGAGGGCATTTGTGTAAGGAGGATGCGGATTTGAAGAATGAAGACCTGCGTTTCGCGTCTCGTATGGCGTGTGTGTCGGGCAGCGCGATCAGAGAACTGCTCAAACTGACCGCCAAACCGGGCATGATTTCCTTCGCCGGCGGAAATCCGGGCAGCTTTGCCCTGCCCAATGACGATATCGCAGAGATCGCCCATGATCTGCTCAAACGTGAGGGCAAAAGACTTCTTCAATATGGGCCCACGGAAGGATATCAGCCCCTGGTCGAAACACTGGTTGATTATCTCAAGGAAGAATTCTCCGCAGAGGCTGGCCCGGAAGAGATCCTGCCCATCACAGGCTCCGCCCAGGGGATCGACTTGATCTGCAAGGTGTATATCAACCCCGGGGACACAGTGCTGGTGGAAAGTCCAACCTTTCTTGGCAATATTCAGTGTATGCGTATTTTTGAAGCCAATATTGTCCCGGTCCCCATGGACGAAAATGGCATCATCCTTGAGGAACTGGAAATGCTGATCCAACGGCATCACCCAAAGATGCTTTATACGATTCCGACGTTCCAAAACCCAACCGGTATCACGATGTCGATGGAACGCAGAAAAGCGATCGCGGCTTTGGCGTCAAAATACCGGATGCTTGTGGCTGAGGATGAACCGTATCGCTCGCTCCGCTATTCGGGCACGCCGCTCCCTTCCATCAAATCATTTGATGAAGAAGGATGGGTCGTACTGCTGGGCAGTTTTTCCAAAGTCATCGCGCCCGGGCTGCGTGTCGGCTTCATGGCAGGGAACGCCTCCCTCATCAGAAAATGCACCGTCTGCAAGCAATCATCAGACGTGCATACGGCGACACTGAACCAGGCGATCGTGGATGAATACATGCGGCGCGGGCTTCTGAAGCCGCACGTTCAAGAGGCGTGCAGGGTTTACAGCCTTCAAATGAATGCCATGCTGGAGAAAATCGATACGATCAAAGAGATAGTACATCACACGGTGCCGAAAGGCGGGCTGTTCATATTTGCATCCATCGGGGAAGGACTGGACGTAGCTCCCCTGTTCAACTTGTCCGTCTTGAGACAAGTAGCCTTTGTTCCCGGAGAACCCTTCTATCCTGAAGGCGGACACAAAAACACCCTGCGGCTCAACTTCACCAACGCGGACGTCGGCACGATACACAGGGGGATGTCCGTCCTGAGAAGTTGCTTTGAAGAGACATGCCGGAAGCCCATCGCGCAAGTAAACACCCAATGGGACCCTAAAGGATGATCTCCGGCAGTTTTCTGCCCAAATGGTATTCGGCGTAGCGGATAAGGGGCGCAAGCGGCGGGTTCTCGACTGGCGGCACTTTGTCGATACCGCGCAGAAGAACGTCCCTGAGCCACTGTATTTGGGCCGGGTTCAGCCGCAAATGGCCCGGCATTCCGCCCGCACATTCCCCGCACGTAAGGCCGCCCGTTTCCGCATCCAGCCAGCCGCCATCCTTGGAGGACAGCGCTCTTTCGCAGACGGCGCAATGGTTGAGGCGGGGCTTGAACCCCTCTATCCGACTCAGATGGATGAGGTATGCCGCCGTGACGGCGTCCGGGGGATATTCGCTGTAGGAAAGTCTTGTCAGGGAGCGCGCCAGGAGGATAAACAAGTGTTCCGCGCCTTCCTCTTCCTGCGCGGCGGCTTCGGCGGCGCTTAGCAGCAAGGACGCGTACGTCAACAGCGTAATATCGCTCCTAAGCGGATAAAAACTATCGCCCAGGGTAAAGGATGTCACCAATTCGTGGCCCTTGCCCTTGAAAGTTACAAATTCGCCCATGGTGAACAGGGCACCCGCCGCCATCAGCGGGCTTTTAATTTTGCGACAGCCCCGCAGCGTGGCGGTCACGCGGCCGCGTCCCGGGGTAAGCAGCGTTAAGACACGGTCATTTTCCCTGTAGTCATGGCTGCGCAGCACGATACCCTGAGTGGTGCAATAGCTCACTTACATATCCTCACCTTAGCGGTGTTCCCCTACCGCGAAAACAGCCAACGTGCCGGGTCCTGAGTGTGCGCCCACCACGCAGCCGCAAGGGGAAATGAGGACTTCCTTGAGATTGGGCAGTCCCTCGCTAATCAGCCCTTTCAAGTACTCGGCGTCTTCCTCACAATCGCCATGGCTGATAAAAATAGTCTGCCCCTCTTTGGGGCTGGCATTTTCGATAATTTTGTTGGACAGAGTCCTGATGGAACGCTTGCGTCCCTGCACTTTTTCCATAGGGATCAGGCGGCCTTCCCAGTCTACATGCAACACAGGCTTAACGCCCAGCATGGTGCCCACAAAGGCTGTGCTGCGGCTGACACGCCCGCCTCTGAACAGAAAGTTGAGATCATCCACCGTAAACCACTGAATGATCTTCTGGCGGAAGATCTCCAGCCACTCCGCCACTTCCTCCAATGTTTTCCCTTTGGAGCGTTCTTCAAGCGCATAGTGCAAAAGCAGACCCTGTCCCAAAGAAGCGCAAAGGGAATCCACTACACGCACCTGCACCTTGGGGTTCACGTCCTTAAGCGCCGAGAGGGCCAGATTGGCTGACTGGACGGAGCCGGAAATGCCGCCGGACAGCGGGATCAAAAGTACTCCCTCGCCCTTGTCGGTCAAATCCTTGAGCACGCTGTAATACTGCGCCTGGTTGACCTGCGAAGTGGTCGCCGCCTTGCCGTCCCTGAGCTTTTGATAGAAACTGTGCACGTTCTTTTCGTCGCCGACTTCGTAGAAACCTTCTGCGCCGTCCAGCAAGTAAGGCATGGGTATCAGGGTGAACCTTTCATGCCGTTCCACATAGGCCGCCGGCAGATCCGATGCGGTGTCCGATACAATCCAAAAAGACACTATGGTGCACCTCCTCAAGTCAATACAGTCAATACAGTCAATATAGTCATTATAGCAACCAGCCAATTGCCCCGTCAAATAAAGGCTTAGTGTTCAAACAGCCTCAAGATATCTTCCTTCTTGAGTTTTTCGGGCATGACTTCGCCGGGTGTCACCAATTTATCGAATAACTGCCGCTTTCGTGATCCCAGCTCGACAACCTTTTCTTCTATGGAATCAAGGGTAACAAGGCGCATGACCTGTACCGTCTTATCCTGTCCAAGGCGATGGGCACGGTCGATGGCCTGGTCTTCTGTCGTGGGGTTCCACCACGGGTCATAATGAATAACGGTGTCCGCGCCGGTCAAGTTAAGACCCGTGCCACCGGCTTTCAGGGAAATGAGAAACAGACTGCCTTCGCCTTTATTGAAGCGATCTGCCATATCGAGGCGCTCCTTGGCAGGCGTTTCACCGTCCAGATACAGGGACGAAATGCCCAATTCCGCTAAGCGCTCGCCGATGATCTTCAGCATCCGCGTAAACTGCGAAAACAGCAGCACGCGGTGATCGTTCTCCAAAATGGCGGGCAATATGTCCATCAGCATTTCCAGTTTGCCCGATTCCCCGCGATAATCATCCATCACCAGGCGCGGATGGCAGCAGATCTCACGCAGTTCTGTCATGGCGGCAAGCACCTCGCCGCGCCCGCCCCTAAGACCCAGACGATCCAGAATATTCTGCACGCTCTGACGCTTCTGCAATAACACCGCGCTGTAGACCTTGCGCTGTTCCGCTGTCATGCCGGCATACATGGTCCTCTCCATCTTGTCCGGCAGTTCCGCCATGACTTCTTTCTTGAGCCGGCGCATAAGGAACGGGCGGATGCGCGCGCGCAGATCATCCGCGTTTCTTCCTTCGTCGTATCGTCTCAAAAACTCCGCAAACGGGGGCAGGTAGCCCGGCAGCACAAAATCAAACAGCGACCACAGTTCCCCCACGTTGTTTTCCATGGGTGTTCCCGACAGCGCCAGGCGTACCTCGCCCTTAAGCTTTTTGACAGCATTCGCGGCCACGCTCAGGGGATTTTTGATGTTCTGCGCTTCGTCGAGCACGGCAAAGCGGTAATCGTGCAGGGACAAAACGTCAATATCCTGCCTGATGATGGGGTAAGACACGATGACCAAATCCACCTCGTCTTTTTTGAGCGCTTCGATCTGCGCTTCACGCGCCGCGCGCGTACCGGCGATGACAACCGCCTTCAATTCCGGCGCGAAACGTCTGCACTCGCTCAGCCAATTATAGGTAAGGGAGGTAGGCGTGACGACGATGGACAAGCGGTGTTCTTTTTCTTCGTGTTTGGCGCACAGAATGGCCGCCAGCGTTTGCACCGTTTTGCCCAGCCCCATTTCATCCGCTAAAATGCCGCCCATCTTGAGCCGGTAGAGTGAATGGACCCATTCGAACCCGCGCTGCTGATAAGCGTACAGCCCGGGGATAGGGGATGTAACTTCCTTGGTCCTCAACGCCGCGCCGCTGATCGCACCCAGGTCCGCCTCCACCGGCAGGGCTTTTTCCTTAATGAGCGCGTTAAAGTACGCCGCGCGGTACAGCCCCAGATCCCCCTGCGGCGCGCCAAAGCTGCGCGCTTCCACGACCGCTTCCGCAAGCGGCACCCAATCATCGGTCCCTTGCAGGGACAGGAATGTGCCGTCCTTATACCTAAAGTACTTCTTCTTTTTGCGGATGGCCTCCAAGAGCGGAAGCAGCTCCTCCACCGGCTGTCCGTCATCGTACATATCAAGCGACAGGAGATGGTTGCCGCTGCGAAGGGATCCGGATAATTTGGGCTGGCGCGCGGTGGTCTTTTTGAACGCACCGGAAAAGTACACCTCCGCTTTTTCCATCAGCAGGGCCGCGCCCTCGGTAATAAAGCGATAGACGCCCTCATCGTCATTCATAAAGGCATACCCCTTGCGCACCCGGAAACCGGCCGCCGCCAATTCATCCATCACGGCTTTTTCGCCGGCAGCGTCGCGCAGGAGCAGCGGCGGCACATCATCTTTTAGCACGAAGGGATCCACCTGCGTATCCCCGTAGGCATACACGACACGTGCCACAATGTCCTTGCCCTGAGCATCAAGATACACGCGGGAGCGAAGAGGCAGGCGGATCATGCGTCGCTGCAGTTGTTCAGAGAAGGTGGCGGGCGCAGCGCGCAGCAAAGCGGGCAGCAGTTCGCCCATCACACGGGGCACGCTCTCGCGCCCAAAGACGAACACGGCGCGGCTGCCAGAGCGGAAACGCAGCACGGTGCGCATGAGCGCCTGATCTTCCTCGCGTATTTTGATTATTTCACCGTCCACCAGGAGGTATGCGCCTTCATCGGTGATCATCTCACACTGCTGCGGCAGCTGCGCTGTTACCAGCAGCGTTTTTTCTGAGCCGCTCACTTCAAAAAGAAGCGGCAGCGGCTGCTCCCGGATGCCCGTCTGCAGGGACACTTCGCCGTTTTTTTCAAACCGGAACGGCATATTTCCCAGTTTCTCAAGGACCGATGATGCCAGGGGAGAAGGCAGCTTCAGCTGGCGCGCCGCCTGCCCGATCAGCGGCTGCCCTGCTTCCTCCAGGGTGTGGCAATGCATGTCCAACAGGCTTAGCAGCGCTTTTTGCGCGGTTGAGTAGCCAACCCAATGGGGCTCGTAGGTGAAATTCTTCCCAAATGAAATGGTATCGCCGCGGCGCACGCCGCCCAAAAACTCAGGGATATTGCGCACGACATACAGACGGGTTTCACCGGTACGCAGCGCCAAATGAACCTCGCGCCCCAGCGCCAAAGTAACCTCCAACTGCAGCGTCTCCGCCCGCGGCAATACGCTTGCCACCGCGTCAAACAGGACGCCCGACGCCTGCCCTCTTTGCCGCAGCGCCATCGCGCGCAGGACGCCCGTCTTTGATGCCGCAATAAGCGCCGCTACGGTATAACGGTTGACGGCGTGGGAACCGTCAGTCAATATCACGTCCCCCGCGGTCAGGGACACCGTGTGGTAAGGGTTCCCCACGATCATATATTCCGCCTTCAGCTTGTTGCGGTACAGTTCACGCACCTGGCCCGTTCTGGCCAGGTGTTTTCCCTTAACCCATTCCTCGCGCCCGGCTAACAGCTTGATTTGTTCCAGTGTCAACATACATCCTCCATACAAAGCCTGAATAGACAGTATTCGACCTCCGGCTCGCCAATTCCTGCCGCGCAAAAAAAGCGCACCGGCGCTGAAAGACAACTTATCACTATAAGAACATCACCAAAGACACCGCCATAATGGCCATCCCCGTGATTACGCCGCCGATGGCGACATGATGTTCGCCGTATTGCTGGGCGTTGGGCAGCAGTTCATCAAAGGAAATAAATATCATGATCCCCGAAATGGCGGCGAACAAAATGCCGTACAAGGCGTCGGACATGAATGGCATCAAAATAAGCCAGCCCATCAGCGCGCCCAGAGGTTCCGCCATGCCGCTTAGGAACGACCACAGCAATGCCTTTTTTTTGGAGCCGGTGGCATGGTATATGGGCGTCGCCACGGCGATACCCTCAGGAATATTGTGGATGGCGATGGCAGCAACGATTGCGATAGCAGCAGTCGGGTCCCGCAGTGCCGATACAAATGTGGCAATGCCTTCGGGAAAATTATGGATGCCTACGGCCAGCGCAGTGAGAATGCCGGCACGCTTGAGCCTTTCCCCCGAGTCCCTTTCGCCCACCTGCCAGTTGCCCGCTTCGTGTGGATTGTCTTCATGGGGAACCAGCCCGTCGATGACGCCGATAAGCAGCATGCCGCCAAAAAAGGCGAGGATGGCGTACAGCCCGCCCATGCGGCTGCCATAGGCGGCATTGAGCAGATCCGCGGCCGCGGGCATCATTTCCACAAAGGAAATATATACCATGACCCCGGCGGACAGCCCCAATGCAGCGGTCAGGAACCTGGTGTTGGTCTTTTTCGCGAACAAGCTGATCACGCCGCCGATACCGGTGGACAGTCCGGCAACAGCCGTCAGCGCAAAAGCGTAAAGTACGTTTCCTTCTGACATCATTGGAATGCCCACAAGCTGAGCGCTATCACGGCCATGCCGCCCACCAAACCGTAAATGGCCAGATGGTGTTCACCGTAGACCTCAGCGCCCGGCAGCAGCTCATCAAGCGAAATGTATACCATGATGCCCCCCACGACGGCAAAAAGGACACCCAGGACGGTGCCGCTTATGTAGGGGCGAATGACAAAATATAGCAGCAGCGCGCCCAAAGGTTCGCCCAGTCCTGACAAAAGCGCATAGCCAAGCGCCGTTCTGCGGTTTTTGGAAGCCTCAAAAATGGGCATTGAGATAGCAATGCCTTCCGGAATATTATGTAGTGCAACCGCCGCCACCACGGGCAGCGCCACATGCAGGGGCTGCGCGCAGGACACAAAAGTCGCCATGCCTTCAGGGAAGTTGTGCAGGACGATCGCGGCGACCGTGACCATGCCCAAGCGCTTGGTTTTCGCGTTTTCACCCGGCTGAATGGCCGCCAGTTCGTGCGGGTTGATGCGGCCGGGAATCAGTTTGTCCACCAGGGCGGACAAGAATATACCGCCGAAAAATGCTGCCACAGCAACGAAAACGCCCGTCTTTGATCCGAAGGGCACAACCAACAGCCTTTGCGCGCTGCCGAACAATTCAAACATGGACACGAAAATCATCACGCCCGCCGAAAAACCCATGCTGACGGACAAAAAGCGCATGTCTTTCACCCTGCTGTAGAGGGCGATCAACGCGCCGATGCCGGTGGCAAGTCCCGCCAGCAGGGTAAGGAGGAGCGCGAAGCCTACTCTCTCTATGGAAAAAAAGTACCCCGTCACGCTATTTTACCGCTGAGGGCACGAAGGAGCAAGGGCAGCTTCTGTTCAAAGGGCACGCCGTACAGGCGCTCCTGCGGGCTTGGCGGAGCATCTTTGAGGCACTCATCCATAAAACATACCGCCAGTTCCACGCCGGCTTTGAGGGAAAACCCGTTAAGCTGCGCGCCGATAACAACGGCGGCAAACAGATCGCCCGTACCATGGAAGCAGCCCGGATACCTGGGCGCAAAAGCGCTGCACATTTGCGCGTCCGCTTCCAAGGAAGCGGCACCGATAGCGCTATTTTCCCCCGGAACGCCTGTCAGCACAGCAGCCTTGGCGCCAAGATGCACCAGTTGGCGCAGGATTTCTTCAGGGGGCGATGAAGAAGCGGTTTCTTCCAGGAGAAACGCGGCTTCGGTGCGATTGGGAAAAATGACATCGGCGCGCTGGCAAAGACCCCTGAACCCTTCCACTACTCCCTTGGTAATGCCGGGATACAGGCGCCCTTCATCCCCCATGACGGGGTCTACATACAGCTTAGTATCGCCCGCAAGAAAGTGGGACAGTGCCCTGTCAATGACAGGCAACTGGCCCGCGCCCGCGATATAACCGATATAAACGGCATCCACGCCCACATCGAGCTCTTCAATATGTCGCAAAATGGGCTCCAGATCGTCTGTCAAGTCGCGCTTGTAGACGTTCTTAAAGCCTGTGTGGGCACTCAAAAGCATGGTGGGAAAGGGTATGACCTGGATACCCATACACGACATTACGGGCAAAGCTACCGTGAGGGAGCACCGTCCCACGCAGGACATGTCCTGAACCAGCAAAATTTTTTTGGTTTTGTTGAGCACGTTACAGGGCACGCTCCTTGCCCATGAAGGCAACGCACAAGGTGCCGGGACCACAGTGCGAGCCAATGACCGGGCCGATCATGCGTAGGGCAACGGATTTTACCTGCGGTACCTTTGATTTTATCATCGCTGCCAGCTCGTTGGCGGCGGCTTCCGCATCAGCATGCAGCACATACACTTCTTGGTTTTCCGCGTTCTCGATTAGTTCCGCGGTCTTATCAGCCAGATAGCGCATCGCTTTTTTGCGCCCCTGCACCTTTCCTGCCGCTTCGATCTTACCCGCGCGACTGAGTGCCAAAATGGGCTTGATATCCAGCATGGAACCGACAAAAGCGCTGGTGGGCGACACGCGTCCGCCGCGTTTGAGGTAGACAAGATCATCCACGGTAAACCAGGCGTTGGCGCGCAGGCGGTTATCCATAAGCCACTGCGCGACCTCGTCCATGGGCGCGCCCTGTTCGTACAATTGATGAGCGCCCAGGACAAGCAGCGACATCGGGTAGGAAATGGTCAATGTATCCACGACCATGAACTTGCGCTCGGGGTACTTTTCTTTCAGTTCTTCCTGCGCGGCATAGACATTCTGGATGGTGGCGGACATTTCGCTGGAGAACGCCACAAATAAGAGGTCGCTTTGCTGCAATATCGGTTCAAAATACTCCAGGTAAGCTGCGGTGGGAAGCAGCGACGTTGAGGGCGCGGAGCCTTCACGCATCCGCCGGAACAGCTGTAGCTCGGCGCCGGAGCGGCCGCTGTCGTCAAAATACTCAACACCGTCCAGTGTGTAAGGCATCCGTACGACGGGAATGTTCTTCGCGTCTGCGATGCTGCCGGGCAGGTCTGAGTCGCTGTCAGTCATAAACACGTATTTCTGTGCCATTTGTAACCCCCATCTTAACGCTATCTATTTATGAACCTAGTAGATTGTATCATGCACAACCAATGGAATGCAACCAAGGCCCATTGCTTCCCTTAAGACAAAATGATAACATGGTCGCATCTCAAACAGGAGGCCGCGAACATGAATTATGCCCTGTTGCTGCGTAATTTCCTTGATGAAGAAGGCAGGCTCAAGCAGATGCCCGCCAAACATAAGCTGCGCATCTATGTCTATTGCTGGGCTGCATCGCATCTGGAAACGGAGAAAGTGTACACCGAGCCGGACCTAAACGGCGTCCTGAACAAAATGAGCACTACGGGCGATCCCGCCAGCATCAGGCGGGCGCTGGTGGACTATGGCTTTATGGAGCGCAAAACGGACGGTTCCGCCTATTGGCTGAAAAAAGAACAGCCCACCCCCGAAAGTCTGGGGATGGGGCTGTAAACGTTGCCAGAGACCACCGGGCGCTACACTTGGGCAGGCGCGCTTTGTTCTTCGCCTTCCTGCGCTTCAGTCTCCTGGGTAAGCAAAGCGGGCGGAGAATTCAGGATACTCATGAATTCTTCACCGCTAATAGTCTCTTTTTCGTAAAGGAACTTCGCCAGCTCATGGAGTTTCGGCAGATTATCGCGGATGATCGTTTCAGCGCGGTCATATTGCTTTTTGACCAGATCAATGGTCATCTGATCCACACGGGACGATGTTTCGGCTGATCCGGTCGATACCGTCTGTCCGCCCAGGTATGGGTTGACTTCCTGTTCAAAGGAAACCATGCCAAACTCATCGGTCATGCCCAGGCGCGTGATCATGGCGCGCGCCAGCTGTGTGGCGCGTTCAATGTCGTTGGCAGCGCCGGTCGTGATCGCGCCAAAGACTACGTCCTCCGCGACGCGGCCGGCGGTGTAGGTTGCGATCTTGTTTTCGATCTCTTCTTTGGACGTCAGGAAATGTTCGTCTTCCTCCACCTGCATCGTATATCCAAGAGCGCCCGACGTGCGCGGGATGATCGTGATCTTGTGCACCGGCGCCGACTCCTTCTGTTTGGCAGCAACCAGCGCGTGCCCGGTTTCGTGATAGGCAACAATGAGTTTTTCTTTATCGGACAATACTTGGCTTTTCTTTTGATACCCTGCCAACACGACTTCGATGGACTCTTCCAGATCCACCTGGTTGACACGCTTGCGGCCTTCGCGCACTGCGCGCAGAGCGGCCTCGTTGATGATATTCGCCAAGTCCGCGCCGGAAGTGCCTGCTGCGGCCCTGGCCACGGTAGACAGGTTGATACCCGGGTCGGTCTTCACTTTCTTGATGTGCACTTTAAGAATGTCGATACGGCCTTGCAGATCAGGCAGCTCTACCGGGATCCGCCTGTCAAAGCGGCCGGGGCGCAGCAAGGCGGGGTCAAGTATCTCGGGACGGTTGGTAGCGGCCAGGAGCACAACGCCCTTCTTGCCGTCAAAGCCATCCATTTCAGCCAGCAGCTGGTTAAGCGTCTGTTCGCGCTCGTCATTGCCGCCGCCAAGGCCCGTTGATTCGCGCTTTTTGCCAATGGTATCAATTTCATCAATGAAAACGATGCAGGGCGCTTTTTCTTCCGCCTGCTTGAACAAGTCGCGCACTTTTGACGCGCCCATGCCGACGAACATTTCCACAAATTCTGAACCGGAGATCGAGAAAAAAGGCACTTCCGCTTCGCCGGCTACGGCCTTGGCCAAAAGGGTCTTGCCTGTGCCGGGAGGGCCCACCAGCAGGGCGCCTTTGGGCAGCGTTGCGCCTATTTCGGCGTACTTACCGGGGTTGTGCAGGAACTCAACGATTTCCTGCAGCGCTTCCTTGGCTTCATCCTGACCTGCGACGTCGGCAAACTTTATGCCGGTCTCTGACTGGATGTAGATGCGGGCGTTGGATTTTCCCAGCTGCATAGCATTCATGCCGCCGCCCATCTTCTTGGTCATCTGCTTGGTGAGGAAATTGCCCAACAGCATGAAAATGCCGATGGGGATCACCCAGGAAAGAAGCAGCGTCAGCAAAGGCGACGCTTGCTTGATGATGGGGGATGTATAGGTGACGCCTACCTTGTTCAGGCGCTCAACAAGACCCGGATCATCCACGATGCCGGTCACATAAAGCTGCGGCTCGGGCAAAGCTTTGTCGGTAAAACTGATCTGATTTTGAGCGCTGTCGATGTATACTTGCGAAAGCTGCTGTCTGTCGAGCATATCAAGAAAGTCGCTGTAGGGCACTTCCTTCACCGACTGGTTGACGAGGCCCGGCATGATCACCAGGTTGAACAGCATAATAACCGCCAGCGCGATGGCGTAATAAAACATGATCGGGCGTTTGGGGGGCTGAACTTCTTTCATGTACTACTCTTTCTTAGGGGCTCAAAGCCTCAGCGTATATTGGTGATCACCTGGTCAGAAAACGTCATGCCGATGCGGGCGACGCGTCCGCCTGAAATGGCGTAGGTAAGCCAGATGGTGCCGGGAGTGGCAAGGCCCGACTTGATCGTGCAGTAGACCAGCTCCCCTTCAAGGGGATCGTCGGACGCAACCGTGTAAGCGGCATAACCTATGGGGGCATCGTAGTAGATGCCGCGATCGCCGCGCTGATTGGGCAGCTGCCCCATGTCACGGAATTTGCCGGTTACTTCATCCATGGATTGCCCAACGCGCGTTTTGCGGGGGCCCGTGAGGTCTGAAAGATCCGTATCGATGTGATACAGCAGGTTACCGTCATCCGTCAATACAAATCGCGCTTCGCCCCACGCATACGAGCAAACAGTGCTCGTGCCCTTCACAAGGCTGTCCTTGCCTTCCTCTCTGGTTTGCGGCTCGCCGAATCGCTTGATAAACTCATCGACGGTGATCTTCATGAGGGCGAAATCCTCAAACGTATCCTCAGAAGAAAAATACTTGTCGAACCTGCCGGCGATCCTGTAGTCCTGCGTCATTTCATTACTGATCTTACCGTAACTGTTGACGGCGATCGCCTTTAGGTACACGCGGCCGGGCGGCAATTGGATGCCTTCGCCCACATATTCGGGTGAACTGACGGTCGGCCTTGTGCCGTCAATGGTATAGTACATCCGCACATTGGGGTCATCTCCCACGTTGCGCAAGTTGACCTTGAAGGGCTTCTTGTACTCCCCGGGCTGCACGTTGGCACGGGGCGCAAGTGGTACGGGCAAGGTAATGGTGTACTTGACGCTCATTTCATCGCTCAGGAGGTTCCGGGACACGCAGACCGCACGAAAAGTATGCACCCCCTCCTGCATATGAAGAGGCTCTGTAAAGAGTATACCCTCTTCGGGCAGTATCTCATCGCCCGTGGCATAGTAAATATCATATCCCTCATCGGATGAAAACGAGACAGTCTGCGTAAACACATACCGTCCGCCTGCCAACGACGCGGTAGGCGGGGACGGAACCAACTGACTGCGCTCCTTGAAAAAGGCGGTTTCACCGGTATCCTCAAAGGCGATCTTCAAAAGGTCCGCCGCCTCGGCTGTCAGCCCGCCGTCCTGTAAAATGCGGATGGCGTTGCGATAGCCCACGATGCGCATGGTTTTGCGCGCGGGTTCATCGCCCGGGTTCTCTTCATAAATGCGGGTGTAGACCGCCATGGCATCCTTGGCGCGCCCGGCGGCTTCGTATGCTTCCGCGAGGAAAAGCAGATTACGGGAAATGTCTTCCCCTTCCGGCTCCTGCGCCAGGGCTTTTTCATACGTCGCGATAGCGCGGGGGATCTCGCCGCGGTCCAGTTGCTCGGTACCCACAGTCCACAGCGCGGCGGCATTGGCTTCCCGTCCGGCGCGGGCCAGGATGACCTGCCCGGCGGGTGTCAGCTTCAAATACGCGTATGTACCCACCATAAGCAAAAAGGCCAGAATAACACACGCAAACCCGACCCACGCCCAGTTGATAACGTGCTTGCGATAATAGATGCTTTCATTGCGCGGCCGCGGCTGACCGCGGCGCTTCTTGCGCCGTTTATCCGTGCTTGCCTTTTTGATGCTCTGTGATAAGGGCGGCAGCGCATCATCGGGCATGGAAGCCAAATGGGAAACGGCCGGGGTACCCGGCTCTTCCCCCATATATGCGCCGCAATAGGGACAAACGTGCGACGCGGACTGCGATTCCCGGCCGCAGCGTATGCAGGTCATCCCCATCCCCCTTTAATCTTCCGGCCCAAACAGGGCATTGTATTGCGCATCCTCGTCAAATTCGCGCGCAGGCGCTTCGCCGCCCAGCCCCTCAATGGCGCTGCGCAACTCGATAAAGTCAAGATAATTGGTTTCCTCCGATGCCGCCGCCTCCATCAGGATAGGCAGGGCGCGGTTATCGCCCAACCGTCCCAAATAAGCGGCAAGGATGCCCCGGCGTTCGGGATCGAGGATAAACAGGCGAATCAAACCTTGATAGATGCGCTCGTCGCCGGGGTAACGGCTGAGCACGGACAGGAGCGCTTCCTGCGCCCGGTCATCAGCATCGTCAAGGGCCTTAAGCATTTCGGGCACGGCGGCTTCACCCATTTCGTCCAAGGATTCGATGGCGTTGTCGCACAAATCGTCGTCCTCCTCATGCGTTACCTGCCACCTGATATAAAGGCGCATGGGCGCAAAGCTGTTGATGTCGCGCAGGAGCGTGACCGCCAGCATGCGCTCTTCCTGCGGCCTGTAAGTGTCTTCAAGGCGCGAGAGCAACGGCTTCTCGGCTTGCGGTCCCAAATCTGCGATGCGGCTCAGGAGCATATCGGGCACGCCGATATTCGCGGAAACATAATCTGACAAGAGGCTGCACAGTTCATCCGCATCCGTGAAGCGATCAAAGTATTCACCGGGACTTTGGCCATCCAGCCAAGCGACCGGGGTATCCAGAAAAGCGTCATAAACAGAGGGCAGATCGCGTTCCATGTCATCCGCATGCGCGTACTTATCGCGGTTTTCTTCCGCCCAGCTTGTCAGATACAGGGTAAACTTCGCGTCAAAATCAATCAGCAGCATTATCCACATCCTCCCGCGGCAGTTGAGCGTTCGTGAGCAGCTTTTTTATGTCGTCCGGGGAAAAAACGCGCCGTGTACGGCAAAACCAGCACACCATTTCCACATCGTCGTTTTCCTCCAACATGCTGCGCAGTTCCTTTTCCCCGGTAGCAATCAGCGCGCCGGTCATCTTTTCGCGGGAACAATCACACTTGTAGCCTAGGGGCTTTTCGTCCAATATCTCAAGATCCATGTCTCTAAACCATGCGCCAAGCAACTCTTCCATGGAGCGGTCATACAGCTCGCGGCTGATATTGCTGAAAAAGGGTATACGCATCTCGACCATCTGCAGGGTCTTTTCCTTACAGCCGGGCATGGGCTGAATGAGAATGCCCCCGCTGGACAGCACCGCGCCTTCCGAGTTAAGGCACCCCAGAGCGATGAGCGATGGCGTTTGCTCGGATACGGCAAAATACTGCGTCAAATCCTGCGCGACGCCGCCGGAAACCAGCGCGCTGGCGCCCACGTACGGTTCGCCCGCTCCCATGTCCTTGATAACGGTAAGGCGGCCGTTCCGGCCGATGAAGCCCTCCACGTCCTGTTTGCCATTTAACTTGGGGAGCTCCGCCTGGGGGTTTTCCAAGCTAATTTTTAGATTGCCGCCGCGGCCTACGCTGGTTACTTTGCCGCCCGCGCCGTCGCCTGCAAATGTGATGGTGACACTGCCTTTGTCTTCCTTGAGCATGGCCGATACGATCGCAGTGCCGGACAAAATGCGGCCTATGGCGGCAGTGGCAACATCACTGGCCAGGTGGGTATCCGACGCTTCCTGCGTAAGCCTGGTGGTGCGGCACATCATGATACGCGCTTGTCCGCCCATGATGGTGGCGCGCAGCAACATATCAGGCGCGCCAAAGATAAGCCCGTCCATAGTTGCTGTGTTGTCTTGGTAGTCCTGAGTCATCTTTCCTCCAAAGCCGTTTTGACGGCCGTAATGTGAATTCTGTGTTCCGTGTCCGTGGGCGCCTGGTTTCCAACGTCACCAAAGACCCGGATGTCCTCAAACCCGCACTCTGACAGGGATCTTTCAAGTTCTTCCCTGCGCCATGCCTGTTGGGACTGCGTTTCGACAGCTCGGTCGTACGCCCCGTCGTCACGCCTGGAAAAAATGTCCAGCTGCATGTGCACCCGGCGGCGGGCAGCTTCCCACTCGTTTTGCCATAGGACGCATGTGTCGCTGTCGGATTTTCCCAAGGTGTTATCGCCCAGAACATGCTGTAATTTATGCTCGGTACTGACGTCCAGCGCAACGACGCCACCCGCCCCAAGCGCGCTATGCGCCGCACAGAAAAAGTCTTTCAGCTGTTTTGAAGTCATCAGGTAGTTGGGCCCGTCGCACGTGCAAAGTACGGCATCCACCGCACGGTGGAGCTTCAATTTTCGCATATCCTGCCTGACAAAGCGGATATCCCGGCCCGATTCCCGCGCCTTTCTGACGGCGATATTCAGCATATCTTCGGATGCGTCAACGCCGGTCATGCGAAAACAGCGGCTAAGCGGAATAGTCAGACCGCCTGTCCCGCACGCGCATTCCACCACCTGCGCCCCCGCCATCACGCCGCGCTCCAGGAGCCGTTCCGCGTAGAAATCCGCCCAGCCGGCGTAATCGACATCCCGCATCAACAGATCGTACACCGAAGCAAAACTTGAATACATTTAGACGATCGTATCCTTACTGCCGGCAAAGGCCGGAGCCGTTTCCTCATCGTCTTCATCGTCGTCGTCCCTGTCCTCGGGGTTGATGAGGCCGCGGTTCACGCTTGCGCCTTCAATACGGCTGTTGATATAGCGATCAAACACACTGTTTGTGAAGGACGCGTATACGAACCGCGCCAGCGCGTTGCCCAGAAAAACATAGTAGCCGCCGAGCACCATCACCGCGTAGAGGCCCCAGGGGGTGAACAGCATAAACACAGAAGCGAGGATGGCAGGCACCAGCATGATGAGCCGCACGAGCACCGTCTGCGGCAGACGTCCGATGGCCAGCAGCAGGCTGTTTTTGACCAGCTGGCCAAATTTCATCTCGTAGGACACCATCATGGGATAAGCGAAAGTGAGGCCCAAAAACCAGACGACGCCCAGCGTCATGGTAAGCACCTGCGGGATGACAAATAGCGGGCTGGTCTTTGCCATGCCGCCGTAAAACTGCCAGCAAAGGAGCATGGTAAAGGGCACGATGCCGGTGATCAGCGATATTCCCAGCGCCTGTTTCCAGTTGCTTTTTAGTGCGTCCTTAAAGTCCGACCAGACAAAAGCATGCTCATCCCGCGCCCAGTTACGCGTCACGTACGCCATGCCTGCCTGAATGGGACCGGTAATGGCGATGCAGGGCGCCAATTGAAGCAGTGCCATAAACGCCACATTGTACAGCGCCTGGGCGCGGTTGTTGTAGATGTCCAGGTATTCCGGCGTGGCGGCAGCCATATCGGCTTCCACGTCCATGAAGATGCCCACCAGTGACAGCGTATTGCTGAACAGATTGACCAAAACGTACATCATGGGCAAAAAGGCGATCACCGCCAACAGGTTAAGCCGGAAAAGGCCGGCTATTCGCACGCGCAGCATCTCAAAAAAGAGCTGTTTGCGGTTTTCGGGCAGGTCGCGCTTGCTATAGTCGCCCTTGCCGCTTTTGCCGTAGTAGTAGCTGTTCATCATCCGTCCAAACATGTGCCGCCTCCTGATATAATCATCCAATTCTTATTATACCATGCGTGCAAAGCAAAATAAACCAAAGCATGTGAACAAACTGTAACAGGTCCCACGCAAACCGCAGGCGTTATGCTGCTTTGAGATGCGAAAACTACTCCACCGTAACGGACTTGGCGAGGTTGCGCGGCTTATCTACATCATTCCCATTGAGGGCCGCCACGTAATAGGCAAACAACTGCAGCAGGAGAATAGCAATGACGGGCTGCAGTTCATCCGACAGATAGGGTATTGGCAGGCTGTGGTCCACTACGTGCTTTATGTCTTCGTCTCCCTGAAGGGTAATGGCGATCACGACGGCGCCGCGCGCCTTGACCTCCTGGATATTGCTCTGCATCTTTTCCCTGAGCCTTTTTTGCGTAACCAGCGCAATGACCAGGGTACCAGGCTGGATCAGGGAAATGGTGCCGTGCTTCAATTCACCCGCCGCCTGCGCTTCCGAATGGATGTAGGAGATCTCCTTGAGCTTGAGGGACCCTTCAAGAGAAAGGGAAAAATCGATTCCGCGGCCCACAAAGTAGATATCCTTGCAGTTAAAAAACAGCGAAGCCAGGCGCTGCACTTCCCGATGGTCGCTGAGGACCCCCTCAGTGACCTCGGGCAGTCTGAGCAGCATCTCCTGTGCTTCGCCAAGCTCTTCGTCACTCATTTTCCCGGTCTCCTGCGCCAGGTACATCGTCACCAGCACCAGCGCAGCGATCTGCGACGTATATCCTTTGGTAGTCGCCACAGCGATCTCGGGACCGGCCCAGGTGTACAGGGTATAGTCCGCCTCGCGCGCGATGGTCGAACCCACCACATTTACAATGGCAAGTGTCCTGACGCCATGGGCTTTCGCTTCCCTAAGCGCAGCGATGCTGTCGGCAGTCTCTCCGGACTGGCTGATAATGATGACAAGGTGGTCAGGCTTGAGGATGGGCCGGCGGTAACGGAACTCAGAAGCGATATCCACTTCAACCGGTATACCCAGCTTGCTCTCCAGCAGGTTTTTGCCCAGGCGCCCCGCGTGATAGGCGGAACCGCACGCCACGATGTAAACCATGCTGATGTGTCGGATCCAGTCCGGATCAAGCTTCAGATCGTCCAGAATGAAGCGTCCGTCCTTGATGCGGGGACGGATGGTTTCCCGAAGGGCTGCGGGCTGCTCCATCATTTCCTTCATCATGAAGTGTTCATAGCCGCCTTTTTCCGCGGCGGATACATCCCAATCCACATGGAAGGGCTCTTTTTCGAACCTGTCCCCGTAAGCGTTGTGGAAAACGATGGATTCCGGCGTCAGCAGGGCGACTTCACCGTCCTCCAAAAGATAAACCTCCCGCGTGAGGTTCAGGATTGCCGGTATATCGGAGACAATGTAGTTTTCCTTTTCACCCCGTCCGACGATCAGGGGACTGTCCTTGCGTATGGCGGCGATCACGTCGGGCTCGTCAACACTCAGGACACCCAGCGCATAGGAACCTTCCAGATGCTGAGCAGCCGTCATCAAGGTTTTAACCAGATCCCCCTGATCATAGAATTCGATCAGGTTGCTGATGACTTCGGAGTCGGTATCCGATCGGAACACATAGCCCTTCAAGATCAGCATCTCCTTGAGCGGGCGATAGTTTTCGATAATGCCATTATGAACAACGGCAAAATGCCCGTTATGGGACAGATGCGGGTGCGAGTTGCGATCGGAAGGCTCGCCGTGCGTTGCCCAGCGCGTATGCCCGATGCCCATACTGCCCGGCATATCCCGGCCGTCCGCAGTCATATTGGCCAAAAGCTGAAGCCTTCCGCGCGTCTTGCGCACCTGGATGGCCCCCCGGTCGATGACCGCCATGCCGGCCGAATCATAGCCCCTGTACTCCAGTTTCTTGAGCGCCTCCAGCAATATGGGCGCTGCCTGGCGATGCCCGGCGTACCCCATGATTCCGCACATAACGTTTCCTCCCCTGCATACTCTGAATGAACTGAATATACCCTGATCAACATCTCTTTGGCGCGTGGCGGATATTACCGCATCAGCGCTGACTCTACAAAGTCACGGAAAAGCGGATGCGGCCTGTCGGGCCGGCTTTTGAACTCCGGATGAAACTGAACACCCACAAAGAACGGGTGGTCGGGCAGCTCCACGATTTCCGCGAGGCCCCTGTCAGGATTCCAACCCGTGAAGCGCATGCCTTTCTCCTCAAAAGCCCGCAAAAAGCGGTTGTTGAACTCATAGCGATGGCGGTGACGCTCAAAAACAAGGTGCCTTCCATAGGCTTCAAAGGCCTTTGAAGCCTCCTTCAGTTTGCACGCAAACGTGCCAAGGCGCATCGTGCCGCCAAGGGTATCAAGGTTCTGGTCCGGCATGAGGAAAATGACAGGATACGGCGTATCTTCAGACACCTCCGTGCTGTCCGCCTCTTGCAGCAAGAGTACATTTTTGGCAAACTCTATAACCGCCGTTTGCATGCCAAGGCATAAGCCCAAAAAGGGTACGTTCTTTTCACGCGCATAGCGAATGGCAGTCATTTTGCCGGTCAGCCCGCGCGCGCCAAATCCCCCGGGCACCAAAATGCCCTGCGCGCCTGACAGCATCTCATCAACGTTGCCGTCACACAGATCCTCCGCTTTGATCCATTGAATGGCCACGCGGCATCCGGCGGATATGCCCGCGTGCTTGAGCGCTTCCACCACGCTCATATAGGCGTCAGGCAATTCCACATATTTCCCGACGATGGCTATCCTAACAAGCTTCTGACAAGCTTTGTCAGCTTGCACCAGCTGTTCCCACGCGCCCAGGTCACATTTCAAACCCTTAAGGCCCAGCAGCTCACATACGCCGGCATCCATCCCTTCCCTATGCAGAGTCAGGGGGATCTCATAAAGCGTATCGGCGTCGATGTTTTCAAAGACACGCGCGGCGGGCATATTGCAGAACATGCCGATTTTCGCACGTACTTCCTGCGACAAGGGTACCTCGGTGCGGCATACGAGGATATCCGGCTGAAGGCCCATCGACCCCAATTCCTTCACGGAGTGCTGCGTCGGCTTGGTCTTTATCTCCCCCGCCTTGCGCAGATAAGGCACTAAGGTCACATGGATGAGCAAGGTGTCACCCCGCTCCAGCTCATAGCGGATCTGCCTGATGGCTTCCAAATACGGCTGTCCTTCTATGTCCCCCACTGTGCCGCCGATTTCAACGATGACCACATCGGGCTTTGATCCCTTTTCAGCTATAGCGAAGATGTTTGCCTTGATCTCATTGGTAATGTGGGGAATGATCTGCACGGTGTCCCCAAGATAGTCCCCGCGCCTTTCCCTGTCTATGACGTTCTTGAAGATCCGGCCTCCGGTCACATTTGATCCCCTTGAAAGATTCTCGTCAATGAATCGCTCGTAGTGACCCAGGTCCAGGTCAGTCTCCGCCCCATCCTCGGTCACAAATACTTCGCCATGCTGGTAGGGGTTCATGGTACCCGGATCCACATTGAAATAGGGATCAAGCTTTTGCATGGTTACTTTCAATCCTCGGCATTTGAGCAGCCGCCCGAGGGACGCCGCCGTGATCCCTTTGCCCAGCGACGAAACAACGCCGCCGGTGACAAATATGTACTTTACCGCCACTTTATGTCCTTTCCTGCGCGAAACGCGCGTGTATCCCCCTGCTCTGTTACGCCCTAATGATGCGCTGCGCGACCAGAGACATGCGGATCCCTTCCTGCATGCTGACCCGCTGCAGCAGCCTGTGCGCATCGCCTTCATCAATGTTGTGACGTTCGGACAAGAGGAGCTTGGCCAGGCGGATGGTTTCCTCTTCTTGCGCGCTTCGGTTGCGGTGCAGGGCCCATTGTCGCTTTTCTTCGCTTCGAAGCAGGAATCGTATCTTCTCTGCCAGTTCGCGCACGTTAAGCGGCATTTCCATAAGGACAAGTCCCTCCCCCGCGTTTTCCGGGCATCGGGAGGAACGCTGCAATACCACGACCAGCGCGTCCTCCCCCAGTATCCGGGATAGGTCAGCTGCCGTCATGTCCGATAGTCTTGGCCCACACAAAACCAAGCCTCCCCCGGAACGCCTGACCGCGCGGATCACTGTGGCACCCGCATTGTGCGTTTCCATAAGCGGCAGGCCTTCCGCCCTGAGCGCCCGTGAGAGGCTTTGGCAGGTTTGCTGATTTGTGAACGCCGGAAAGACGCTCAGCATTGCGTTTCGCCGCCCGGGTCATGGGGAGAACGCATGATCAGTAAATGCCCAGGTATTTCTTGACTTCCCAATCACTCACCTGCGTGCGGTATTCATCCCACTCCTTTTCCTTGCCTTCCAGGTAATGGGCAGTGACATGTTCGCCCAGCGCGTCGGTCATGAGGGCGTCCTCCTTCATGGCTTCCAGCGCCTCCTTGAGAGAGCCGGGCAGGCTTTCTATGCCTTTTTCCCGACGCTGCGCTTCGTTCATGGCAAAGATGTTTTCAGCAATTTCCTTGGGAGGCTGGAGTTTTTCCTTGATGCCGTCCAGCCCCGCCGTCAGACAGAGCGCCAACGCCAGATAGGGGTTGCATGTCGGGTCGGGGCTGCGCAATTCAAGCCTCGTGCTTTGCCCGCGTGCCGCCGGCACGCGGATCAGCACGCTGCGGTTAACAGAGGACCATGCCAGGTAGCAGGGGGCCTCGTAACCCGGCACCAAACGCTTATACGAGTTGACCAAGGGATTGGTCACCGCCGTCATTCCCCGTACATGCTTGAGGAGCCCCGCGATGAAGCTATAGGCTTCCCAAGACAGCTGCCGGGGATCCGTCTCGTCAAAGAAGATGTTTTTCCCTTCCCTGAAGAGGGACATATTGGTGTGCATGCCCGAACCACTCCTGCCAAACAGAGGCTTGGGCATGAAAGTCGCGTGCAGGCCGCTGCGCCTGGCGAGTGATTTGACGGCAAGCTTGAAGCTGATGATGTTGTCAGCCGCGCGCATGGCATCGGTATATTTGAAGTCGATCTCGTGTTGTCCGGGAGCCACCTCGTGATGGGATGCCTCGATCTCAAAACCCATCTCCTCCAGCGCCATGCATACCTCGCGCCTGACGCCCTCGCCATGGTCAAGGGGGCTCAAGTCAAAGTAGCTGGCTTCGTCCCCGGTGACAGTCGTCGCTTCGCCCTTTTCATCCAGCTGGAAGAGGAAAAATTCGCATTCCGGCCCGACATTGAAGGCGTATCCCATCTCCTCCGCTTGTTTTAGCGCACGCTTGAGCACATACCGCGGGTCTCCTTCAAACGGCTTCCCCTTGGTTGTGTAGACATCGCAGATCATGCGGGCAACCCGGTCGTGGTCCGGCCGCCAGGGCAGCACGGTGAAGGTATCAAGGTCGGGATGCAGCCGCATATCCGACTCCTCGATGCGCATGAAGCCTTCGATAGAACTGCCGTCAATGGTGACCTGGTTATTGAGTGCCCTCTCGATTTGCGACGCAGTGATCGCTACATTCTTGATTTGCCCGAAGATGTCCGTAAACTGCATGCGAATGAAACGGATGTCCTCTTCTTTGACTCTGCGAATGATCTCTTCCTTAGTCGCCATAGCCATGCGCTTTCCCTCCTCAATAAAAATAAGGCTGGTTGTGCTGAAGTTTCATCAGCACCCTCGCCCCATGAATGACGAAATTATAAATGCGGGACATGCGACCCGTCAAGTTTTTCCTTTGTACTGTTGATTTGCATAGTATTCGTCAGCTTCCGGGCCGATCCCGCAGCGTTCAAGAGATCACGGTCCCGATTTTCAGATATGATCACGAGGGCCGGTAAGACGCCCACCCGGGACAAAAAACGCCCGAACATATGTGCCGCGTGGCTCTTTTTTGGTGTATAATGTGGTCGTTGCGCATGGACAACCCGGTCCGCCAAAGCTGCGCAGTCCCGTGAAAGAAGGAGATGGACAAATGCAACTGAAAGTCAAAGACATCCGCAAAAGCTTCGCCGACAAGGAAGTGCTGCATGGTATCAACTTCACCGTGCAAAGCGGCAAAGCCATGGGATTTTTGGGCCGCAACGGGGCGGGAAAATCAACCCTGTTCAGGTGCCTGATGAATGTGTTTCGCGCTGATTCGGGGCAATTTCTGCTGGACGGCAAACCCTTTAAACCGGGCGATTACCGCATCGGCTACTTGCCTGAAGAGCGCGGAATGTACGCCAAAAATAAAGTGCTGGAGCAATTGGTCTACTTTGCAAGACTGCGCGGCGGAAGCAAGGAAGACGCGACGCGCTCGGCCAAAGAATGGATCAGCTTCTTTGAACTGGACGACTACGCGAACCGCCCTTTGGAGCACCTTTCCAAAGGCAACCAGCAGAAGATCCAAATCGCCCAAGCATTCCTCAATGACCCGGACATCCTGATCCTGGACGAACCTTTCAGCGGCCTGGACCCGGTCAACGCGGGGATTTTCAAGGGAGCCATCAAGGAATTCGTCAAAAAGGGCGCTTTGCTCATCTTCTCCTCCCACCAAATGGCGTATGTGGAGGAAGTGTGCGACGATATTTCGCTCATCCACGAGGGGGACATCCTCTTGACAGGTGATCTGGACGCGATCAAGCGCCAGAGGGGCCAGCACAAGCTGTACATGCGGGTGGATGATTTGCCTCCTGCGGCATTGATCGACCTTCTGAAACAGGCGTTTCCTCCCGTCACTTGCGATATATTGGAGGAAAGCATCATCATCGACACCGGCAATCAGGTGGCGCAAACAGACATCATGGCGTTCCTTTCAAAACAACCCTGGACTGTGGCACGCTTTGGCGTGTATGAACCCAGCCTCAATGACATCTTTATTTCCCTGGCAGGAGGTGAACAGGCATGAGGAATTTTAAACTGGTCTTCGGTTACGAACTCAGCAACCAATTGGGCAAAAAAAGCGTTCGGGTAACGACCTTCATAATCATGCTGGTCGTATTTGCGCTGTTCTTCATTCCGCGCTTTGGCGATCTGTTTGCGCCGCCCCAGGTGGCGTTGGACTCAGCGGCACCGGGGGACGCGGGTTATGTGGCGGCAGTGGAGGGCGCGGGTTATGTATTTAGTGATGAGGATCTTAAAAACCACTTTGTCCCCATCCTGCGCGCTGAGGAAAACGACATCTACGCTTCTCGGGATGAACTTCTTGAAGCCGTGCGTGAGCGCGATGTTGCCGTCGGTTTTGTTATCAAATCCCCGACCGCTTTTGAAAGTATCTGGCAGGACAAGGACATGTACTCCACCGCGCCTGACACGCTGGCCGCCATCATGAGCCGCGCTCATATCAACAGCATGCTCAGTGCCAAAAATATCACGCTGGAGGAAGTCGAGGCTGTTCAAAACTTCCAGGTGGACCAGGCCACCACTATTATGGGCAAGAATAGCGTAAACAACGTTATTTTGGCCTTCGCATTCACATTTGTTGTATATATGATTGTTCTCATGTATGGGAACACCACTTCCACAATGATCGCGCGCGAAAAGGACTCCAAAACCATGGAACTGCTGATCACTTCCGCCAATCCATCCAGCCTGATCCTGGGAAAAGTGGCGGCAAGCGGCGCTTCCGCCATGATCCAGATGGGGCTCATCCTCGCGGCGGCGGTCGCCGGTTTCAGGATAAACAAAAACCTGCTGCCCCCCGAAATCACAGTGATGCTTTCCGGCACGCTGACAACGGAATACATCGCGGCGTTCCTGTTCTACTCGCTCGTGGGCTATATCATGTACTTGTTCCTCTACGCGTCCCTTGGTTCCACAGTGAGCAAAGTAGAGGATGTCGGCGGCGCCACAGCGCTGATACAATTCCTGTTTATCGGTGCTTACCTTGCTTCTACTCTAACCATGAACCTGCCCAATTCCACGTTATCGGTGATCACGTCCCTGTTCCCCTTCACCAGCATCATGGTGATGCCGCTGCGCGTCGCGCTGGTAACGGTACCCTTGTGGCAGCACGCGCTGGCAGGCGGGTTGCTAACGCTTTTCACCATTGGGTTTGCGTTCCTCTCCATCAAGATCTACCGCTGGGGCACACTGAACTACGGCAACAAGAAGGGCTTCTTCCACGCCATCAAAATGGTGCTGAAAGTCAAAAACTAAGACATAAAGCACTTGTTCCCAAGCATGCCGTCATCTGACAGCATCTAAAGCCAAACTAAACAATCAAAAAATCGCGTCAACTTCCAAGG
>LSQX01268442.1_pt1 | contig 59238 bp, 45 predicted proteins | sample 654561 | NCBI WGS metagenome assembly LSQX01 (sample SAMN04489861, study PRJNA283612) | anaerobic digester metagenome | isolation source: 4 biogas reactors fed with cattle manure at either 37C or 55C with and... | place: Denmark: Kongens Lyngby | collected 2014
GCCCAGAATTGAGCAGCAAGGTTCCGGTCAGACAGCTCAAGGTCCTGCCACTGCATTATCCGCGAAAGAAACAGGAAGCGCTGCTCGTTCTCTGTCTGCTGCAGTTTGCGGAAGCCGCGCTCCATCTCATAGTATACGAACGGGCACAAGAGCATCAGCGCATCATCTTCGGTTGCGCGGTCCAGCCCTTCAGTTACATCTTCACGCTGTGCGAGCAGATCAATGAACGCGTTGGTGTCGAGAACGTAGACGGGCCTCAACTCGTTTCTTCCCCTCTGAACGTGAAGGGGTGGGCCTCTACGAATTCACGAAACCTGCGCCAGTAGTCCCTGTCATCTTCGCTGAGAGGCGCAGCATTATACTCCCTGATCCAATCACGTAAGCGTCTATTCTCTGGTGACAACCGTATGGTGCCGCCGTCATCGGTCCCGTTTGCGTCTCTGGCAGCCGTATCCGCCATCACTTCCACGCTCCTTTCTCTCCCACAGTATACCCTCCCCGGCCCCGAGCATCAATCCTCGTTGTCCGGGTCATGCACGCCCACCTCGCCCACGTAGCCGGGGAAGCCGCGCTCGTTGAGCGTGTAGCCGAAACGCTCCGCCCAGACCTCCTTCGGCGCCCCATCATCGCCGATCTCGGTCATCCATGCCTTCAGTTCCGCCTGCAACTCCTCGCGCACACCCTCGCTCTCCTGGTCATCAATCAGGTTCGACTGCTGGAACGGGTCGTACTCGTTGTCGTAGAGCAGCCACGGCCCCTCAAGCGTTTCCACGTAGGTGTGAGCGTGCGTGCGCACTCCGCGCCATTCGGGGCTCTCGTTGTGATCCCCCGTCCATGACATCGGGTTCGCTATGTATGCCGATGTCGGCTCCAGGCCTCCCTGATCGCGAGCCGCCAGCGACAGATCATATCCCTGCACGGTGTCGGGTATCTCCACGTCCATCAGCGACAGCAGCGTGGGCATGAGGTCGGGCACGTTGATCAACGTATCTGTCCGCAGCCCCGCCGGAAGCTCTCCCGGCCACTGCATCACGAACGGCACCATAATCGACTCATCCCACGGTTTCTGCTTGCGCTGCATACCGTGGGCGCCGAGCATATCACCGTGATCCGACGTGAAGACCACGATCGTCTCTTCCGCTATGCCAAGCTCCTCAAGCTCCAGCAGCAGTCGCCCGAGGTTGCGATCCAACGCCGTGATATGCCCGTAGTAGCCGGCAATGTCTTCACGCGCCTTCTCGACTGTGTTCGGTCGCAACTGCAGTTCCGCGGGGTCGTAGATGTCATACTCCTCCGGCATCTCATGGTAGGGGTTATGTGGCGGCGCCCATGAGATGAACAGGGAGAATGGATCGCCCGCGTGTTCGCGCAGGTAGTGAAGCGCGATATCCGTGAAGCCATCGGAGGAGTAGCCGTCTATATAGATCGGTTCGGGATCATCGCGGTAGTAGTGCGTGTGCATGTAGCTGTGCGTGCAGTCATTGGCCGCCCAGAAGTCGAAGCCCTGCCTGCGCGGACCGGGAGGCGTCAAGCCGCCGCGATAGCGGCCATCGAGATGCCACTTGCCGATGTAGCCGGTCGCATAGCCCTCGTCGGCAAGCACCTCCGCGATGCACAGTTCATCCACCGGCAGGCGCACGTCATTCATGGCGGTGCGGCAGGCGAGGGGATAGCGCCCAGTCAGCAGTGAGGCTCGGTAGGGTGTGCAGACCGGGCACGTCGCTACGGCATTCTCGAACACCACGCCCTGCTCGGCCATTCGGTCCATAGCCGGCGTATGGACCTGCTCGTTGCCCATGAAGCCGCAGGCCTGCGCGCGCATCTGATCGGCGAAGACGAAGAGCAGATTCGGCCGCTTGCCGCTGTGGTTGTGGGACATGAGAGCATCCTCCTGAAACTGATGTTCACCCGCCACTATCCACTTCACCGCTGACGCGGGCAGTCCCTCTCGCGCAAGTGGCAGCCCGGACATGCAGGTGCGCGTCATCCGACGCGATCCCACCGGATCATTGATTTCTCTTGATGCGGGAGGTGTTTTGCACATTCGGTTGAACCTGTACTCTGACGCTGTCGGGAAAAAATCGCATTGCATCAATGTCCTGCAGGAGGTGTGCAATGTTCACAACGAGACGTGGCTTCACGCTAATCGAACTGCTCGTGGTGATCGCGATCATCGCGATCCTCGCCGCCATCCTCTTCCCCGTCTTCGCGCGGGCGCGGGAGAAGGCGCGGCAAACGTCCTGTCTCTCGAACGTCAAGCAGCTTGCCCTCTCCATGCTCATGTATGTCCAGGACTACGACGAGAGGTTTACGGTCGAGAGGAACCTCTTCTACACCTCAGGTGGGCGGCGCTGGTTCCAGGCTATCGCCCCGTACGTGAAGAACTCACAGGTCTTTGCCTGCCCGAGCGCGCCGACATTGATGACTGAGACACCGGCGAACTCCGGCTACTACTTCGGCGGATACGGCTACAACGGATACGGGACCAACGCGTCGAACGGACTCGGCTACCGCTATGAATCCGACAGCGGCGCGCCCGCCGCAGGCGGCTACTCGTTGTCGGATATAGAGGATCCTTCGCGGATGATGATGCTCTCCGAGCCGGTGAGCAACAACGGGATCCTCCGCGGCTATGGCACGAGTTACATCCCGGGCGACCGGCACAACGGCGGCAGCAACGTCGCGCACGTTGACGGCCATGCGAAGTGGTACACGAAGGAGACCCTCAATCCCAACAAGACCAGCACGTGGTCGGATCGAACGCATCCCGCGTGGCCCTACTGGGTCCGCAAACCCTCAACCACTACCGGTTACTGAGCCACTGTCGCCGTCCATTCCCCGGCCAGCTATCCACGACGAGGCGGAATTTCTTATCCGCCTCGTCGCTTTATCTGACACGACCTGGCAGGCGCTTGCACGAGTTGTGACATGATTCGTCACGGGGGGTGGAGGAACCGTCCCGAGTTAGGGAGAAAGCGCTACCACGCCGGATCGCCCCGTTTAAGAAATCGTCTATGGAGGGCTGTCATGCAGATACTGCTTCGCATAGCGCTGATCGCGACGATGCTGACGGGAGTGGTCGGCGGCGCAGTGGCCGCGGATGTCTCCCCGGAAGATGTCATGCTCAAGGTGGAACTACAAAGCTGGGGCGTGACGAGAGGCATTGAGCCCGTTGCCCACGAGCAGGCATCAGGGGGATACGCGATGTCCATGGCGGCCGATGCTCTTGCAGTTGGGGGCCTCGACCTCGCGGCAGGCGAGTACACCCTCGTCCTCTGGCAGCATGCGCCCGCGGGCGACGCGGATGGCTTCTTCGTGGAGATCAACGGCCAGCGTACGCGCCTCCTCGGCAGCATCGGAAGCTGGCGCACGCTCACCCACCCCTTCGAGGTCGCACAGGCGGGTCCGGTGACCATCGCCATCATCGGGCAGGAGCCCACGATGACAGTTGACATGATCGCCGTCGTCCGCGGCACCTACGAGCGCGGAGAGATCGAGTTCGCGGACATCCCGGGTGAGACCGTGGGCGAGAGCATCGGCCTCGCGGATATCCCGCGACTCAGTTCGCCGAGACGGCTCGCGCAGATACTCGAGGCTCCGCTAACGCCCGACGCTCAGACGGTCTACGTGCAGTCGTTTGATGCAGACTGCCCCGGCATCACCGGCGAGCATCAGTGGATAGATGGGCCGTTCGGGCGCGCGGTGATCCTCGACATGCCGGATGGCCGCTTCAGCATAGACGCCAGCGAACTTGATATCACACAGAGCGGGACGATCGAATGGTGGGTGAAGCCGCGTGAAGCCGCGCGCGTATGGTGGGACCAGGGCTGGCACTACTTCCTGCACATGGCGCCTGCTGAGAACGGTGGCCTGCAGTTCGACCTCAGCCGCCACCCCATCACCGGCCTGCTTCTCACGCTCACGCGCGATGGCGAGCCCTACACGCTGCAGGAGGGCGAGCACGAGGCCGTCCGGATGGAGACCGGCGGCGTGGACATCGAGCAGTGGCATCACATGCTCGTTTCGTGGGACTTCACCGGCGACCGCCAGTACCTCTGGCTCATGATTGATGGCGTGGGCATGGAGAGCTTCTTTCCGCGATCCTTTGAGCCGACGCCGTTTGCCCGTATAGACCTGGCCAACACGCCGGCGAACTGGGATATCCCCTATCTGCCGATGGACGGTGCCATTGACGAGATCCGCATCAGCAACACGTCCGTCGCGGACAGGCTGCAGAGATAGCATCTGAACGGGAATATCTGGCGCCATGGAGGGCCTGATCATGCGAAGAACCATCCTTGTCGTGAGCGTATTGACGCTGCTTGCCGCCCCCTGCTTTGCGCTCAACGAGGCGCTGGTCGAGGAGGCGACGCTGGCGCTTTCGAAGGCGACCACCTATCTCGTCGAGGAGGTTGCGGTCGGAGGCGGCTACGCGGGATCCTATCTTCCCGACCTCAGCGACCAGTGGGGCGAGGGAAGCATCACCGCGACGATGAACTGGGTGCAGCCGCCGGGAAGCCCGAGCACCGGCATGGCGTTCATGCGGGCCTACGAGGCCACCGGCGACGAGCAGTTCCTCCAGGCGGCGAAGCTCAATGCCGAGTCGCTGGCCTGGGGGCAACTCGCCATAGGCGGGTGGGACTACAACATAGACTTCTCGCCCGCGGGTGAGGAGCGCTGGTTCTACCGCCACAACGTCGGCAGCGACAACCCGAAGCTTACCTCTGGCCGTAACACAGGCACCATGGATGACAATGTCACCCAGGCCGCCACCACGCTGCTGATCAACGTTGATCGGGCGTTGCAGAAGGCCGGGCAGCCAGACGAGGCGATCCATGAGGCGACGATGGCGGCGCTCGACTACCTGCTGGCGGCGCAGGCTCCGGGCGGCGGCTGGCCGCAGCGCTACCCGCTCAGCGGCCGGGGCTACCAGGACTACATGACCCTCAATGATAACACGATGCGAGACTGCGCCACCGTAATGATGCTGGCGTGGCGCGAGTATGCCGATCAACGCTACTACGACTCCGTTGCCCGCTGCGGCGACTTCATCATCAAGGCGCAGCTTCCCGAGCCGCAGCCGTCATGGGCGCAGCAGTACGACGCCGACCTCAAGCCCGGTTGGGCGCGGCGCTTTGAGCCAGCGGCGGTATGCACGGGCGAAGCCCACGGGATCATGCGCCTGCTGGTGGAGATCGCCGCATTCACCGGCGACCCGCGCTACCTCGAGCCCCTACCGGCTGCGATGGCATGGTTCGAGCGTTCACAGCTTGAGAACGGCCGCTGGGCGCGCTTCTATGAATTGAAGACGAACCGACCGCTTTATTTCTATGCCGATACCTACCGCCTTACCTACGATGGTAGCAACACCCCAGATCACTACGCCTTCGAGGGGGGGTATTACAACTCCTCACTGCGCGACAGGCTGGAGCAGATAGAGGAGGCGGGCTTTGACAACTGGGTCGCCGCGCGTCAGGCTCCCACGGAGGTATCGCGCGAGAGCCAGATCCGCCAGGCGGAGGCGCTGGAGGCGGAGGTGCGCGAGATCCTCGATGCGCGCACCGAGAACGGTGTCTGGCTCGGTCGGGGCGGCTACGGGCCGGGCGTGTCGCACCTCAGCATGAGCGCCGTGCAGCAGCGCATGAACAAGCTATCGGAGTATGTCGGCCTGGCGAAGGGCTATCCGGGGCGCTGACAGCCAGTTTGCGGGGAGGCCGACAAATGTCTGGCATACCGTCCGTTCATCGCATCCTCGTCCTCGACGGACACGGCCGGGGTCATGTCGTGGAGCGCGAGACACCGGCGATCCCGCCGGGGCATGTGCTGGTGCGCAATCGCGCTTCGATGTTCAGCCAGGGCACCCAACTGCGCTCGGCCTTTGCGTACCGCAGGGAGCCCAACCCTGACATGGAGCCGCGTCCGCTCGGCTACCAGTCCGCCGGCGACATAGTCGCGCTCGGCGAGGGTGTCAGCAGTCGCGAGGTCGGCCAGAGGGTGGCGTGTATGTCGGGCGGGCCGGGAGCCGCGGGAGTGGGTGCCTATCACGCGGATTATGTATTGGTCGGCGCAGGCCTGACCAGCCCAATCCCCGATGACGTGGGCTACCCCGAAGCTGCATCGGCGCATCTCGGCGCCACGGCCATGCACGCGATTCGCCGGGCGGAACTGCAACTTTGCGAGGACGTGCTGGTGGTCGGCCTCGGAGTGGTTGGGCAGTTCGCGGTGCGTCTCGCGACGCTCTCGGGCGCGCGCGTGGTGGGGTGGGACATGCTGGAGATCAGGCGCAAGGCCGCACTGGCTGGCGGCGCGGGGCTGACGGTCAATCCCTCCGAGGATGACCTCATGGCGCTCACCCGCGACTTCACCCTGCAGCGGGGGCTTGACTGCGCGTTCATCGCCTTCGGCGGCGACAGCGATGAGGTCTTCCAGCAGGTCGTGGATTGCATGAAGGTCTCCCCCGACACCCATCAGATGGGGCGCATCGTCATCGTCGGCGGCTTCAGCTTCAAGCACCAGTGGGCGGCAGCGCTCGGCAACCTCGACGTCCGCAGCGCCGCCCGCACCGGCCCCGGTTTCCTCGATCCGGCGTACGAGGAGGGCAACGACTACCCGCCCGTCTTCGTGCAGTGGAGCACTCAGCGCAACCTCCACGAGTGTCTGCGGCTGATGAGCGAGGGGCGCCTGCGCGTCGGGGAGTTCATCACGCACACATTCGCCATGACGGACGCCGCCGATGCCATAGACACCATCATTGAACGGACTGATGAGACCGTCGGCGTCGTCCTCGATCATGACAGGTGAGCCGCGATGATGGAACACCCCCCACGGCCGCCGGTTGGGTGCCTGATGTCGCGAGCGGTGGTGTGGATCAGATGAAGTCGCTCTCGCGCAGATCGTGGCGGGAGCCGCTGCGTATCTCGTGGATCTTGCTCAGTTCCGTCCTCGCGCGGCGATAGCCCGCGTGCACACTCAAGGCCCGGTGCTGTGCCCGCTCGGCCTCGTATAGTTGGCCGAGTTTGCGCAGGATCATACCGTAGTTCGACCAGTAGCGGGCGCTGCGGGGATCAACATCTACCGCTGTGGCCGCGGCATCACGGGCGGCCGGGAGGTTGTCGAGCTTGTAACGCGCTCCGGCGAGCACGGACCACGCCTCAGCGTCGTCGGCGTACTCCTCCAGCCACGGCTCGAGCACCTCGACCGCGAGGAGCGGTTGCCCGCTGCGGATGAAGCGCTTCGCGAGATCAACCGGGCTGTCGAGTGTCTTGTCCACAGGCACGAATCATTCCCCCGCGTCGTATGATCGATCTGACCGAAGACAGTCTACCCCGATCGATGTGCTGCAGCCGTTAACACCCTGAGAACGATCAGCGACAGATGATGAGGGTACCGTCTTTCCCGGGTTCGAAGGCCGAGACGATCCACACATTGATGCCCCGGTCACAGGCAAACTGCAATGCTTCGCGCTGAATGACCTGCGGGAAGGGATCCATGGCGAAGACGTCGTCGGCCGAGATCTCGCCGAACCTGCGGGCATCCTCATGCCGCCGCGGATCTTTGTCGTAGACACCGTCCACGTCGCTGAACATCGTGCACTCTTCCTGCCCGAGTGCGTGCGCCAGGGCTACGGCGGTAAGATTCGAGCCACCACGACCGAGAATCGACACCTCGTCGCGGCCACTCTCAGGCTCGTGATAGTATCCCTGGAAGCCCGCCACAACCGGAACGATGCCCTTCTCCACCAGCTCCGCCACGTGCTGACTTTCCACCCGCTCGATGTAGGCGCCGACGGGGCCACCGCCTGTGACTATGCCCGCCTCGCGACCGGTCATCGAGCGCGCGGGGCAGCCCTTCTCCTCAAGGCTCATGGCGAGGGCACTGTTCGCCCGCAGTTCGCCCGACATCAGCAAGCGGGCGTACTCGCGCGGGGACGGATCGGAGGTGATAGCAGCGGCGAGGTGATCGAGCTTGTCGGTGGCCCAGTCAAAGGCGGAGACGATTACGACGGGAACGTTGCCACTCTCTGTCATCGGCAGGATGAAGTCGCGAGCTACCTCCGACAGACGCCTGGCGCGCGCATCATTGCGGCGCTGAGCCAGCGTGCGATAGATCTCATTGACCTTGTCCATACGATGCAGTTCTTCCAGCAGCCGCTCCTCATTGGGCCCAAAGCGGAACTGCCCCTGCATGGACGTGCCACCGAACTTGACAACGGGAATCGCGGACATAAGCGTCCTCACTCCGATCGCTTCAGAGGAACGCGGGTGAGCGTTCAGTATCATTGCGTGGACCAACAGCGGCGCTGTAACGGGCCGCGAGAGCGTATGCTACACGAAACCCCACCACCGTGCAAGCGAAATGCGGCAGTAGGGAATCCGCGGAAACTCACCGGTACTGGCGCAGGACCCGCACCGGCCCGACCAAGCCTGAACGCAGGCTCTGCTGCATCCACGGTAGCGTCCGCTCATAGTAGGCGTTGGCCCAGCCCTTCGCACGCGCCCACTCTACCACCTCGGGACGCGCGACCTGATTCGCCAGCGTTGTCGTCACCTCAACGACCAGATCGTTGATGCCCTCGACGGCGATCTCCGTGATCTCCACCAGGTGCGGCGGCCATGCGCTCTCCCCCAACTCCTCCCCGTTCAGCCACGCCCTCACCACGCATCCCGCCTCGCCCAGGTCGAGGAACAACGTCCGACCCTCATTGCCGGTCGGCACGTAGAGGTCGATGATGTAGCGCACCGTGCCCGCGAACTCCCGCAGACCAAGCTCCTCCAGCGGCTGAAGATGAAAATCGGCCGGCACCTCCGCCGGTACGTAGGCTGCCTCCCGCACCTGAAGATCGCCTTCGGCCGTGATGACGTGCTCCCGAACGATCTCGAGCGACTGCGCCCGCACCTCCGTGCTGATAGCCATGAGCGCCATCTTGCGCGGAGCGATGGGAGGATCGCCCTCGATCGGGCAGGTGGTGATCAGCGCCGATGCGCCCGGGAGGAGCTTGAGACTGAAGGTGGTTGTCTCGCTCACCTCGCGATGTACCGCCAGCAACCGCACCTCTCCGGTGAGGCTGTCGCGAAGCTCGACCACCCGCGGCTCGTCGGCGGTGAGCATCAGCTTCGGCTCGATCGCCCGCTCACCCTGATTGTGCAGCAGGTGGACTCCGACCTCACCCGCTGCGCGATTTGACACCATCAGGTCGGGCTGCGGGCTGTCAAGCTGCAACTCATAGCGGCCCACCACCAGCAGCAGCAGTTCCGCCAGCCGCGCAATCTCCTCCGGCGGCACGAGCAGACAGGCGCCATCGGCCACCTCGCGGTCGGTGAACTGCGCGGAGCCACCGGGCCCGAGATAGGCAGTGGTGAAGCCGTCAAGGGGGAAAGTGAGGGACATGCCGAGGCCCCTCGGATCGTCTCCGCCCATGTTCCGCTGAGCGTAGGCGCGATCCATCTCAACCGCGTCCTGCAGCACCCGTCCAAGCGCCTCGCTGAACGCCTCGCCGCCGCCGAACTCGGCGGCCATGCGCGGACGCTCTCCGCACAAAGCCACACGCCCGCCGGAAGCCCGGAGATCCGCGAGTGCGCTCAGGACGTCGGCCGACATGACCGGCGTCTGCGGAACGATCACCGTGCCGTAGAGCTGCCCCGCGGATGCAAGGCAGCCGCCAGCGACCTCACCTGCGGCGAGTGTGCGCGCATCAATGAAGTCGAAGGCCACCTGCCGCGCCTGAAGGCTCGCGCAGATCTCCCGCAGCGACTGCCACGCCGCCTCCATCCCCTCGCCACCGAGCCACGCCGCCTCAATCGGGTAGTAGACCGCGACGTCAACGATCGGTTCGCTCTCGCGGATGGCGGTGCTCATCACCGCGCAGTGCTCAGCGAAGGAGGAGAAGCTCTCCCACAGCGGATTACCCTCGCCGAGGTGGCTCATGGTGCCGACCCAGTGCCCGCCGCCGGTGTGCGAGTAGAGGGCCATCGGACAGATGTAGTTGATGCCTAAGGCGAACTGATAGTCGGCCACCCACCGCATCTGCTCCGGCGTTAGGGAGTGGCCGTAGACGGCAAAGGTCTCGCTGAGCGCGAGGTTGTGCCATGGTGACTCGCCGGGCTCCTGCCATGCCCTCTGCGCCAGCGCCGAGGCAGCGAAGCCGGGGAAAGCGAAGTTGTCCTCTCCGGGGTATATCTGCCGCCAGATAGCGTCAACGCCAGGAGCGTGGAGCGTTCCTGCGGTCTTGAAGAAGTGGCCGAAACCGCGGCGGTGGTCGGGGAGGTTGTCCTCACCGCCGACGTGACCTGTGTGAATCAGCCCGTGCTCCTCACACCAGCGGTTGATCGGCTCGAAGTAGGCTGCCTCGAACAGGTCGGTCCACAGTTCGGTGAACTCACATCGAAGCGCCGCGATCTCCGCCTCAGAGAGATGCTCCGCCAGATCCACGCCCAGCGCATCGGCGGAGAACAGCGCGGGCAGGGACGCCTGCAGATCGAAGCCTCGCTGCGAGCGGAACTCCTCGAGCATACTCGCAGTCCATGGGATCATGTCGGTGCCGACCATGCCTCGGATGGAGGTCTCGTCGGTGAAGATGCCGGGGATGGTTCCGCCGAAGTGGTCCCCCACCGCCTCCGCATAGCGCTCGTGCGTCACCTCGATGAAGCGCCGGGTGGCATCCTCGTTGAGATGGTCCACCGCGCCTTCAACGATCTCCCGAGTGAAGGCGATCACCTGCTCTCCAAGCGACACCTCCGCGATGACCTCACCGGTACCACCGGCGCGCAGGACACGTGCGGCAAGTTCCGGATGCCCCTCCAGCACCAGTCCCTGCGCGGTACCGCTCGGCCAGCCACCCTCGTCGTAAAGCCACGCGTAAAGACCCAACCGGCCGGCCTCCTCCACGGCTATACGCACCAGGTCGAAGTAATCGTCCGAGAGGTACGCCGGCTCCATGCCGGAGATGAAGTCTCTGACGCGGAAGCGCTCGCCCATCGGGTGCAGGAAGAAACCGCCACAGCCCCGGTCTGCCATCTGACGGATCTGTTCGCGGACGAGATCGGCGGTGAGAGGACCATTGAGCAACCAGAACATCGCCGGCCTGTGAGCGGCGGAGGGATCTCTGAGCATCTCAGGCAGGCTGCGTCGAGCGCCAGGCATTTCCATCACTCCAGGGAGCGTCGGTGGAGGGAAATCCGTCACTGCGGTCTTCGCGCTTTGCATGCGCGTCACCTTCCGCATTCCGACCGGGACGGAGGATTGTGCGCACCCCGCAGCGAAGCCTGCACGGCACATTGGCGGGATACTGAACCGGGGGGATTGCCTTGACAGACGACCGAGTGCGGGTCCTCCACCTGCTGCCGCACGTTGCCGGCGGAGGAGCGACCCTGCTGGCGATGGAGTTGGCGGCGCGTCTGGACCCGCAGCGATACGCCGTGAAGCTGGCCGTCGGGCCATCGGATAGCGGCGAGGGAAGTCTCCTGCCACAGATGCGCGCGCGCGGCCTGGACGTCCTGATCGTGCCGAACATGCGACGCGAACCGCATGCGCGCGCCGATCTGCGGGCTACGCTCGAGATTGCCCGCATCCTCCAGCGCGAGCGGCCGCACATAGTCCACTCGCATGGCTCGAAGTCGCGTCTTCTGGCGCCGCTGGCGACCGGCCTGTGCCCAACACCGGTCAACGTCGCGCACATCTGGGGCTGGGAGTGGCAGGTGGCGGCCGACGCGGTCCGTGGAGCGCTCTACACCACTGCCGCATACCTCTCCGTGCAGGGCCACCAGGCGCTCATCGCATGCTCCGATGCGATGCGCGATCAGGGCCTGCTGCGCGGCGTGGGCCATCCCGGTCAATACGACGTGGTGCGGCCGTCAGTTGACCTCGAGCGCTTCTCACCCGAGGGGCGCGAGCAAGACCGCCATGAGGTGCGCGCGGAGTTCAACCTCCCTCCCGACACACCCCTGATCGGCTCCGCCATGCGCCTCGCGCCGCAGAAGGCGCCTGAGGTGCTGCTGGGAGCGGCCGCCCTTCTGTCGGCGCTGATGCCGAGGGTTCACTGGCTGATTGCCGGAGGCGGCCCCCGCGAGGCGACCGTGCGCCAGATGGTCCGGCGCCTCGATCTAACCGACCGCGTCATCCTCGCTGGTCCTCGCAGCGACATCCCCCGCCTGCTCAGGGCCTGCGACCTCTTCGCACTCTCATCGGCATGGGAGCCATTCGGCGTCGCTTACCTCGAGGCCGGCGCTGTGGGGTTGCCGGTGGTGGGCACGCGCGTTGACGGCTCCTCTGAGGCCGTGGTGCACGGTACGACCGGGCTGCTCGTCGAGCCGGGCAACCCGGCTCTGCTGGCAACCGCCATCGTGAGGGTGCTGAGCGATCGCCCGCTCTCACAGCGCCTCGGCGAGGCGGGCATGCAGCGAGCGAAGCTCTTCGACCATGAACGCTTCGTGGGCGGCGTCGAGCGCGTCTACGAGCGCCTGCTCAGAACGCGCGACTTGTGAGGCCGCCGCCGATCCTCCGCTGCCCCATCAGCGGCCCGCAAGCCGACGCCACTCCCGCTCATACGCGCGCACCATCGCGTTGATGTCGTGGTGCGCCTCCACGGTTGCGCGGGCCGAGGCGCCGAGGCGACCCGCGAGGCAGCGGTCGGCCAGCAGGCGGCAGATCGCCCGGGCCAGAGCCTCCGGAGATTCCTCCGGCAGCACCACGCCGTTGATCCCATCCTCGACGGCAGGAGCCGCCGCGGGCGTGACCACCACCGGGCGCCCGGTTGCCATCGCCTCAAGCACCGACGCCGGATCACCCTCATGCCGCGATGCCAGCGCGAACAGATCGCAGGTGCGCAGCAGTTCCGGCACATCATCTCTGCGCCCGAGGAGGCGGATGGCGCCCACAACGCCGAGGCTACGCGCGAGATGCTCCAACTCCGATCGGTGATCCGACAGGCCATCCACGTTTCCGCCCGCAATCAGAAGACGCGCCGACGCGAACTGCGTCAGCACGTGAGGCATCGCGCGAATCAGCAGGTCGAAGCCCTTGCGCGGAACGAGGCAGCCGACGGAGAGTATCACCGGAGCGTCCGGCGGGATGCCGAGGGCGGCGCGAGTCTCTCCGTCCCGGCCGGGGTGAAACTGCGCGAGGTCAACGGCGTTGCGAATGATCCGCGACCGGGAGATGAGCCGCTCCTCCTCCGCAAGCCCGCGGAAGGTGCAGGCCGTCAGGGGCACGATCGTGTCAGAGCAGGCTCCCGCCAGCCAGACGGCATGCCGCGGCATCCGCTCCCGAATACGCACGTTCCACAGCACGGGCACACCCGCGAGACGAGCACCTGGCCCGGCCGTGATAGCCGCGCGCGTCTGATTGCAGTGCAGCACCTCGGCCTCTGAGCGCCGCAGCCACTCCGCCACGCGCACAGCATAAGCGCCCAACGAGAGCGCGGCCTTGCACAGCGTCAACGGCCCCGCGACGGGAAGCTGCTCGCCGTAGCCGTTGAGCGGCGCCGCAGGCTCCATGACATCCACGTGGCAGCCCACTGCCTCCAGCAATGACACCAGTGGGCCATCGCGCGGGACCAGCGCGACGGGGTGGAATCGCTGGCGATCCAGCCGCCGGACAAGCTCCAGCAGAACGAGTCCGGCGCCCTCCTCAAGGGCGTAGGCGTCGAAGAAAGCCAGTCGGATCGGACGATCATCGGTGGAAGGCGCCATCGGATCCCCCCGGGGTGGACACTCTGTCAGGCTTCGGGCGACTGCGAGATGGCGCGCAGGAAGATGCGATCTGCTTCCTCGCTGCAGGCCGCGACGACGAAGCGTTCCGACACAAGCGCCTCAAGCTCTTTCAGACCGAACCTGTGCAGGTGCGTGTCACGCGCGGATACCTTCCGGCCGCCGCCTATGCCGCTTACCACGGAACGCAGCGCCCCGCCGATCCCGCAGCTTCTGCGCGATGACTTTCCCTGCAGGATGCACAATGTTCCCCCATCTCGCAGGACGCGCGCGGCCTCTGCGATAGCCTCGTCAGGCCGGCAGGTATGATCGAGGGAGCCCAGCATCAGCACGACGTCGAAGCTGCTCCGGGCGAAGGGCAGGACCTCCCCCACCGCCTGCACGAGACTCACCGGGCGTGACGCGCGGGGCATGTGCGGCGGAAGGTCGCCTCCCGGCGCCCGCCCGCCGGGCAGCGGGTCTATCCCGACGTAGGTGCAGTCGCCGCCAATCAGATCTGATAGCTGGCCCGCACCCGCGCCGATGTCGAGACAGTCGAACGGACCGTCAGGCAGAGCGCAGAACTCGAGGAACTGCTCGTGCAACGCGAGGGCGGCGCTCCGGCGCTCCGCAGCGGCCTGCTCGTCCGACCATGCGTCCTCGCGCCACTGGAGGAAGTCCAGCATCGCCTCTCGCCACTCGGACCAGTGTTCGTCGCCCGCGCGGAGATTCGAGGCCAGTCCCGGCGGCATCAAGCGCGGGATGTCGTCAACCACACGGTACCAGCGCTTGCACTCGGGGCAGCCGAGACTCCCTTCAACAATCGTCTCTTCCGCGCTCCGCTCGGTATCCAGGCGTAAGGGACCGCCACCGCATGCAGGACACGCCAGACACGCCAGCAGCTTCTCGGCCAGCATGAAAACCACCCTACTCGATGTATCCGAGCGAGCGCAGGCGCTCCATCACCACCTCGTCGTCACCTGCGCGCGCATTCCGTCCAGCCTCCGGCGCCGTATCATTCACCGGCAGCGACTCAACCTCCTCCCTCGCCTCCTCAGCAAGTAGATCGAGCATCGCTGCGCCATCAAAATGACCGGGCACGGAGCATCCAAGCAGATGCACAATCGTCGGCGCGACGTCGTAGATGGATCGCACTCCAGCTTCGCTCGCCAGTCGGAAGGACGGCCCATACGCGATGAGCGTACCGTCCGGGTGGTGCGCACCGGGAGGCAGCCGTGGCGCGGCCTTCCGCTCAACCAGCCTATCCCCCGCGCCCGATGACCAGATGCCCCGGCGGGTGACAACATCGTGCCGCCAGTGTACGAGCAGATCGGGCATCAGATCTGCCTCCGGGCCATGAAAATGCGCCGCCCCCCGCTCAACCGCTGCCACGAGATCGGCGCCGGTGTCCGCGTCCCTCAGCGACAGCAGACCCTCGGACAGCTCATCCAGCAGAAGCTCATACTCAGTGCCCGGCTCCACGATCCCCCTCGGTTGACGGCCACGCAGGTTGATGAAGACGTGGCCGACCTCGGTGAATGCGCGGGTGCGGGACCAGTCCGCTGATACGCCGCACACTCCCGCCTGGGTGCGCGTCTGCCACGATGGCAGATGCGCCCTGAGCCACGCCTTCGAGCGGTTGGGGAGGCCGCTTCGAAGCATCGCGAAGCCATCGCGGAGGATGCGGTCGGCGACACGCCTCGGGGCACTGCGTCCGACCGGCGCGAGGTAGCCCGCGTCGATCAGCCACGGTCTGAGCAGGACCTGGCCGCCGGAGTTGGGGGCCTGCCCGTGATCGGACACGATCAGCAGGTCGGCGGCATCGCCCGCAGCCCGCAGGAGCTTCGCTATCCCGTCATCGAGCGCCCGGTACACGCTCTTGATGCTCTCGCGCCAGTGCGAAGCCGTGACGGTATCGTGCATCGGGTGTGCTTCGTCCAGCAGATGCCAGCACCAGTGCTGGAGCGAGTCCGTCTCCGTGACGACAACGCACAGAAGATCCGGGCGCTCCGCTTCCAGCAGCCACTGCGCGACGCTCAGCTTCGTCTCGATCCCGCTGCGAGCCGCCGATGCGGCACGATCGTAGCGCCCGCCCTCGGCATGCCGCCGCACATCGGGGTGGATCGGGTAGTCGCCAACATGCATTGCGATTTGTGCGGCCAGTTTGGGCGGGTGCGTGAAGCCTTCGGCTGATGGTGACGGGCAGAGCCATCCGGAGATCATGACGCCATTCACCGGCTCTGCCGGATACGACACCGGCATGTTCAGCACCGCAACCCGCCGACCGGCGTCGGAAAGCAATCGCCAGATGGTGGCTGCCTGGCGGGAGCGCGCGTCTATCTGCTCAAACTGATAGCTGCCGCGGATCGGGTTGGTGAAGTGCACAATCCCGTGGCGACCGGGATTCACGCCCGTCGCGATGGAGGTCCATGCCGAGGCGCTCTGATAGTTGGGGGTGGAGCGGAGCGTGCCGAAGCAGCCGGATCCGATCAGCCGGCCGAGCGCGGGCATGGTCCCGTCCGCTGCGAAACGCTCGGCGAGTGCCGGAGGCAGTCCGTCAATGCCGACGACCACCAGGGGTGGCATCTCAGAGGTCGTAGCCGTTTGCTCGCAGATGTGCCGCAACGACCGCGGATGCTGCCTCCGCCCGCGCAGGGTCGTCTACGATCCGTGGCAGATCCCGCTCGATGGTACGAATCGGATGGCGAGACATCATCGCATCCACGAATGCCTGCCGCAGCACCTGTCCATCGAAGTACGTAGGCACCCGTTCACCACGCAAGTACATGACGGTAGCGGCGACGTCCTCCACCCGCGCACCCTCGATCCGCACGCCACTGTGCAGGCCCTTTCCCGCGGCGATGATGATCCCCTCCGGAGCGGGCAGGCCCGGTGAGTTACGCCCCGCGGGAGGGCGTGCCACCTTCACGCGCCCGTCTCTTCCCGTTGCAGTGAGACCCTCCACGACGCGCTTGTGATCCCAGCGCGTCACAAGGTGCGGGAGGCGGTTCATGAACGGTCCGGAGCAGACCCTCTCGCGGTCGCGGGCCCAATCCAGCGGCCGGCGTCCGGTCGCGGGGTCTATTGCAGTTTGCAGCGCGGACGAGATCTGCAGCGACAGCCGGTCCGATGTCCCGTTGCTCACAATCCCGTGCGGGAACTCGTTCTCATGATGGAAGTAGAGATGGCCGCCTGGCGCCGGTATGACCCAGCTTCGTTCGTAGTCAAGCCACGAATCGCTCTCGCCGCGCGACGGCTGCTCCTGTTCCAGCGGTTGGGGCAACATGTCTGCCAGGAAAGCGGGCAGGATGCCCTGCAGCGTCTCCAGGGCGCCATCAATCAGACGCGCTGACCGGCTCATCAGGTCGTGCCACAGCCCCTCGGCCGATGACCTCGTGGCGAAAAGGTCGAGATAACCCATCAGTTCGGGCACACACAGCGCCGCACGACTGTTGAGCCCCATCCCATAGCCGGAGACGATCAGCAGATAGTCATCGGGCTCAAGCGCCTCCATCAGGCGACCGATGATGGCATCTACCTCTTCGTGCATCTGTGTGATGATCTTGCCGTGTGCGGTGTAAAGCTCCTCCCGGAACGACGAGTGCTTGCGGTCAAACAAGTGCCAGCACCAGCGCAACATGCGCTCAAGCTCCACGAAGTTCACCGCCAGCATGTCCCAGCGGTGATCGGCGAGCAGTTCCTCAATGAAGGCTGCCTTGCCGCGCATCGCCTCGATCGCCTGCTCCAGCGCCTCCTGATACCGTCCCGCAGCCGCAAGCGGCCCAACACGCACATTCAGCGGCACATCCCGCAGCTTGCGCGCGGCCATGGAGGCGACGCGTCCCGGATGGGCGAAGCCCTCAGCATCGCTTGAGGGCGCGAGCCATCCTGATACCGTCGTCCACTCAGCCTCACGCGCGGGGAAGGTCATCGGGACGAAGACGGTCCCTGCCTCATGGCCGCGCTCGCTGAGCATCTGCGGCAGCGTGGGCGCTCGGAGCATCCTCGCATGGGCGGGATGCCACTGGTAGCTCTCCGGCATCAGGTTCTGCATGCCCCAGACGCCGTGCTTGCCCGGATTGACGCCCGTCAGCAGCGAAGACCACGCGCAGCATGGGTCGAGGTTCGCCGACGACTGCAGATGGCCGTAGACGCCGTGGCGCATCAACGCGCGGAGGTTCGGCATCTGCCCCGTGGAGGTCAGTCTCTCCACGAGGTCCGGGGTCGCGCCGTCGATGCCGATCAGCAGCAGCATACGCACAATGCCGCGAGACCCTCCGCGGCCCTCCGAAAAACATTCCAACAAATCAACGCTCTCACACGCACGACTCCCCCCGCGGCGGATAGTACCGCGAACTGCTACGTCCCCCCCCCGTCGCGACGATGCCCATCAGACGGCCGCCAACCTGCTCCGCCAGCATCCGCACACCCAGCACCGAACCGCTGGAGGCCCGCCGAAGGTCAGCCACGAGCAGGACCGGACGATCGGCAGTAACCAGCGGCAACGCGGCCAGCACACCGCTCCCACCGGGCGGTACAATCAGCGCCAGGTCAACTCCGCGCGCCAGCAGTATCTCCGAAACTTGGTCTGCGGAGCGACCCTGCAGCACCTGATCCAGTCCGGCCTCGCCCGGGGCCCCATCCCCCGTATCCAGAGAGATTACAAGCGCCCTCCGGCCCTCCTCCGCCGCCACGGCAGCCAGTGCCCGAGCTACCGCCGGTGCATCATCGCCACCCTCGGCCTCAGCAAGCACCAACATTGAGGGCGCCGGCAGATGCAGCGATGACGCGACCGTCTGCCTCAGCAGCGACCTCAGCGCCGCCGCCGATGCCTCATCCGGCGCGCCGTCTCGCCATCTGCCGCCAAGGCATGCCAGCACCGGCAGGCCCGACGCTTCCGCCAACCGCTCCGGCTCGTGCAGCCTCTCGTCAAGCTGTTCGACCAGCACCACCGACAGCAACCCCAGCAGAAGCCCCGCGGCAATGCCCGCCGCGAGCGTCAGCACCGGCCGCGGACGAATCGGTCTGTCCGCCGCGATTGCATGCTCCACGAGGCGTGCGGACGGCCCGCGCGTCTGTTCCGCAATCTCGTACTCCTGCTGCTTCTCCTTGAGCGCGAGGTACACCCGTTCAAGCAGTTGCATCTCGCGCTGCAGCTTGAGCAGGCGGACCTGCTCGGCGGGCAACCCGGCAAGCTCTGCCTCGACCCCGCCCGCCGCCCGCCGAAGCACGCGCAGTGACTGCTCCGCCGCCATCTGCTCCGCCTCGGCGAGGATTAGCTCCTGCACAACCTCCTGCGCCACCGGATTGAGCGCTTCCTGCCGCGAATCTACCACCTCAGCGGCTGTCGACTCAAGCCCGCGGCGCAATTCATCCACCCTGGCTGCGGCGCTCCGCACCGGCATGCTCTCCGAAGCATACTCCTCCAGCAGGGCAACGCGCTCTGCCTCGGCCTCCGCCAGCGCCACCTGCAGCTCGGGAATCTCCGGCGTGCGCCGCATGATGGTCGCCGCCACAACAGTGGCATCCAGCCCCTCGAGGCGCGCGCTCAACTCCTCACGCATGGCAGCGCGCGCCTTCATCGTCGATTCGGCCACAGACGCCTGCTCGGAGAGCCGCACGAGCAGGCCAATCTGCTGCCGCGCGCTCTCATCAAGCGCCACCGTGCCCGCATCCTCGCCGAAGAGACGCAGGCTCTCCTCAGCCTCCGCAAGCCGCGCCTCGGTGTCGGCGATCTGCTCCTCCACGTAGCGACGCGTGCGTCTCGTCGTCGAGCGCGCCTCGCTGAGGCTGCGCCCGAGGTAGGACAGCGCGAGCGCGTTCACGAAGTCCCGCGCCTGCTCCCGGTCCGCCGACTGCAGGCGGACCTCTATCAACTCAGCATCCGCAACCGGCCCCACATGCAGCGTGTCAAGCACCTCCTGCCACGGCTCGGGCCATGCCAGGGGGGGCGGCTGGACAGGCAGGCGCTCAATCAGCCCCGGAAGCTCCTCCAGCAGTTCATCGCTCATCCCCGCCGACACGAGACGCCGCAGCAGGTCGGGATGGTCGTTCATCAGCCCCCATGCGGTCTCCAGCGATGGGCGGCTGTCAATTATCTCCACCTGCGTCGCGAGATCATCGCCACCAAGGCTTGAGACCGGATCTCCGAGCATAGATAGCACGGGCGCGGCAGCCGACAGGACCGCCGCACGCGGCCCCGACTGATTCGCCACCACCAGCGTCGCGCGCGCCTGGTAGATCGGGGTGCCTAGCAGCACGTAGGCGGCGGCCACTGCAAAGCACAACCCGACTACTCCCAGCAACAGCCCACCTCTGCGGCGCAGCAGCCGCAGGTGATCGCGCAGGGTGATCGGCTCAAGCGGTCGCGATGACATGATCAGAACATGATCCGCAGCAGCCCCGATACGCCCAGCAGCAGGCGCGCGACCTCGTCGCGTGTGATTGAGCCGTCCCGCGGAATGAAGACCACGTCACCCGGCAGCAGGGCCGGATTCTCAACACCCTCCTGCCCGCGTAACACCGCCTGGGCATCGAACTCAGCCATCACCGGCCCCCCATCCGACTGGCGCCACAGCACAGCTTTGTCCGGCCGCGACTGCTGCTGCTCCCATCCGCCTGCCGCCGCCACGGCATCGAGCAGCGTCATTCCCGGCCTGAATGTGATCGGCCCGGGATGCACCACCATCCCGACTACCGCAACCCGCTCGGTGTCACGCGGCAGCACCAGCGTGTCCCCATCCTCAAGTCGCGGATTAGCCGCCGTCTCCTCCGCACCAAGAATCGCCGCGACATCAACTCGCTCGCTCGAGCCATCGCTGCGAACCAGCAGCGCGGAGTCCAGCCGCGCATCGTCCGCGACATCGCCCGCCAGTGCAAGCGCATCCGAGACGCGGTCCCCCTCGTCAAGATTGTACCGGCCGGGCGTACCGAAGGCGCCAACCAGCGAGACCCGCCGCCGCACCTCCGGCACGATCAGCAGGTCCCCCTGCGCAAGCTGCAGATCCGTGGCGGCATCTGCGGCCGCCGCCACGGTCAGGTCAACCTCAACCGTCGTGCCATCGGCGCGCACCAGCATGCCCCGCTCCGCAGCCACCTCAGTCAACCCGCCCGCGACGGCCACCAACTCCGCCGCACGCGCGCCCTCCTCAAGCGGATAGCGTCCGGGCGATCGCACCTGGCCCGTCACGGTCAGGAGAAGCTGCGGGCCGACCACCAGCGTCTCCCCCGGTGCCAGCATAATTTCTGCCGCGCCCACCTCAGCGCCACTCACCCCGAAGTCAAGCGCGCGCCCGTTACCCTCGCGGTCGATCACCACCGCGTGCCGTCCCATCACCGCCGGGCTGAGGCCTTCGGCAAGCGCAATTGCCTCGTTCACCCCCACCGGACCAGTCACATCGAACGCGCCCGGGGAGCGGACCGCACCCAGCACGTAGATCGGCGTGAGGTGCCTCGCCACGAGCCGCACCGTCACGCGCGGGTCGCGAAGTTCCGCCGCAAGCAGGCGCGCAATCTCACCTGCAAGCTCGGCGGTGCTCAGGCCGGAAGCGGTGATCTCCCCCACCACCGGGAGGCTCACCATGCCGTCAGGCCCCACCGTCGCCGCCGGCACGCTCAAATCATCGTGATACAGCACGTGCACGGCGATCACGTCATCGATCCCGAGGCGATAGGGCTCGGACGCCCACACCGGCAGGCACGCCACGACAGCAGCCAGCGCGACGCTGACGCCGATCAGTCGCAGGAACTCGCTACGGGCATCCATGAAGGGCAGTCCCCCCGCAGATCTCTTCGTGGGCAGGCGGCAGTATAACGCAGCAACAGCAACCGGGCAAGTGCAGTGATTCGGCCACAGCGGGCGCGTCAACCCGCAAAATGACGCAAAAGGTTGACCGCCCACGCAACGCCGAACGCTATCAGCAATATCCGTGCGGCCCGCGGACGCATCACCGTGGCAGGGAGCGCGGGCGTGCCGCGAAGCAGCGCCACCGCCGCCCCGGCGCCGAGCATCCACGTCGCCGCATACAACACCGGCCCGAGCAGATGCGCCGCCACGGCGCCCGCCACGTCCCCTCGCGCCATCAGCGTGAACGCGGTGGTCAGCCCGCAGGCCGGGCAGGGCAGCCCTGTCAGCCACCGAAAGCCGCAGGGCAGCAACATCACTGCCTCATGCGTACCGTGGCCGTTCGTACTGGGCTCGAGCAGCCGCGCAAGTACCAACACCGCAACGCTCAGCAGCAACAAAGCCGCAGCCTCGATCCGGCGCCCCGCCACACTCTGCTGCGCCTGCTCCATCAGCCGACCGCCTGTCCCCTCCGCGCTCTCTCCCTACTCAGCCCCATCGATCATACCACCGTCGCCCTCGCCTGTCACGGGCGCGTCAGAAGGCGGAGAACCCGTGTCGCTCCGGACCCACAGCTCGATCCACGGGTAGGGATAGAGCCAGTCCTGCGCCCACGGGCGCGGAGATGCCCAGTTCCACGCCAATCCTCGCGGAGAGCTGACCGGCTCGTACTGCTGATCGTTGAGGACCCGCATGAAGCGGGCCGCCGTCGGATCTCCCGCGGCAAGCTTCACCGCCAGTTCGAAGCCGGTCAGCACCACCGCATCAGGCCGCTGCTCGAACAGCGCGTCCGCGTCAAGCCCGATCACGCGCAGTTCCCTGATCGGCCGGCGATATGCGCCCCACAGAGGATGCTCCCGCAACATTACGCCACCGTTGCAGTAGTCCACAGGCGGATGATAGAACCACGGCTCCGTCAGAAATCCGATGCTGCCGCCGCTCGGCACCCGTTCCTCCAGCAGCGCCAACGCCTCGGCATGCGGGTCCTCCGCCCGAAGCTCGTGAAGCAGTCGCCGGTCCAACACCGCGGCCCCCAGCGCGGCTCCGGCCAGTATGATCGCGACGCCGATTGCTATCCCCCACACCGGCAGCCGCCCCCGGACCGCAGCGATCTGATCCACCGAGACCACCCCGGCCGCGAGAATCGCGATCACCGGCAGCAGCGGCATCAGATACCGCGCGTAACGCACCTCAGTCCCGGCCGTCATGCTGAGCGCCGCCAACCCGAAGAGCAGCAGCGGCCACAGAGCACGGTTCCCCGCGAGCAGCCCGGCCACGAGGCCGATCAGCGCCGCCACGGGCATAATGCCCCCCGTGCCGATCATGAGTTCCCGCAGGTAGAATGCCGGACCACTGGGGTAGATCGCCAGCATCGCCGGATCATCGCCCACTCGCATGTGCGCCATCTCGAAGGAAATGTCGCGCCATGCACTTTGCCAGTCCAGCACCGTGAACGGTGATGTCAGCGCAAAAGCCGCCAGCGCCGCCACCGGGAGTGCAACCACCGTCGTCCACCGCGGCGCGGCATCTGTCCCACGGTCACGCTGCCACACTATCAGCCACGCCGCCAGCGGAGCAACGATCGCGACTGCGCCGCTGTACTTGACGCTCGCGGCGAGGCCTGTCGCGATCCCGGCCCAGATGATGCCCCGCAGGTCCGGGCGATCGACCAGCGCCACGGAGAAGTAGAGCGCGAGCGCCACGAAGAACGCGCCGGGGACGTCCACTGTGGCGTAGTGCGAATGCAGCAGATGCAGCGGCGCGAGCGTAAGCAGCAGGCCCGCCGCCAGTCCCTCGCGATGCCCCCAAATGCGGGCGGCGGTCGCGTAGACAACAGCGACGGTCGCGGTCGCCAGCAGCACCGTCACGATGCGCGCGATGAGCGTCCACTCCCGCAGCATCACCGGCAGCAATGCGCCGCCCGGCGTGGCCTCAGGCAGCGCAGCGAATATCTCCGGGCGAAAAAGCGCGGCCGCAATGCCCACAAGGTACAGATACAGGCTGCCGTAGTTGAAGAAATGCGGGTTGGGGTCGCCCAGCGCCATTGAGATGGCGCCGCGCAGGGAGTGGTACTCATCCGGGTGGTACGAGAAGAGGTGCGTGTCGTCAGGCAGCCCCCAGGTGATCCCGACCAGGCGCAGCGTGAGGGCGAGGCCCAGCAGCACCACCACGGCGGCGATCCGTCCCGCCTGTGTGCCGGCAGGCCCCGGTTCGCTCTGCGGCAGATCTGCTGTCATGTTCCCTCCTACGCCGAAGCGGCGCCTCCGTCAGTCGGTGAGGCGCCGCCCGCTTGATCCTCCTCAGGCTATCCTGCTGAGTGCATGATCGCGTAGTGCGATGGCTTGCCCCAGTTCCCGGCGCCATCCACTGCCCGCACATGCATAAACCACAGGCCGGTCGTGAGCGCGTCAAAGCTCTTCGCCGCCGTCGCACCCATCGACTCCGCCGGAGGTTCAGTCGCCGGCTCCTGGTCCAGCACGTAGCTGTACCCGGCAATACCTGTCGTATCAGTGGCCTTCCAGCGGAACACCGGCTTCACCGTGCCGACGCTGCCGATGATGACGTTGTCGAAGTGAGCCGTCGTTCCCACCTTATTGTCCCGGCTGTTGCGGTCGCCGACCATGATCGCGGTGACATTGAGCGCACCCTGGCGCTGATGGCGCTTGAGCAGCGGCGCCACGTTCACTGACGCATGGTGCCACTTGCCGTCGGCGCGCATCCCGGGGATGCGGCCGATCGAGCCGCTCGGGTCATCCGTCATCGCCACCGGCCACCACTGCCCGTTCATGTGCAGCAGCAGGTCCAGCTTCGTACCACTGTCGAAGCGGTAGTCGAAAGCTATCACCGGGAACTGGTCGGCCTGGAAGGTCCGCGGCGTCAGCAGTGCCTGCATGTGCCCGTCGTCACGCTGCTGCGTCAGCTTCACGCTCCCCGAACCGCTCGCAGCAGTCGTGGTGTCATGCTCGACCAGCGCGCCCTCGGCCCCGCCACGCGTCGCCCACCCGTCCACACCGTCCTCAAATGTCTGCGTCAGGAACGAGCGGTGTGTGCTGCAGTCGATTTCCGCGATCACCGGCGGCGTCTTATCCTTCGAGTAGTCCATCGTCCACGACCAGCTTGGCAACTCCGTTACCGGGTTGCCGGCATAGTCGGCGGCCCGCTTCAGTGTCACCTCGATCTGCTGTCCGTCGGCGAACACCGTCGGCTGGGGCGAGGTGTTCTCGCAGTTCCACACCAGCCTGCCCTGATCGGAAAGATAGGTCAGGCCGTTGTTCGAGACGGAGTAGTCCTCGCCGCCCACGTTGAGCACCACGCTTCCCGGATCCACTCCCGCAATGCCCGAATCCTTCAGGTCCAGCACGAGGCTTGAGGTCGCCGTCTGAGCCCCCGCTGCAGGCGATACCTGGGCGGCGGTTGGCTGCGAGCTGTCAATCAGCAGGCGCCGGTGAGCGGTCTCCGACCACTTGCCCGCCGAATTCGCGGCCCGCACATGCAGCCATCCATCCACATCTCCGCTCTCCGACCAGTCAATCTCACTGCTCCGCGCCACTACCTGCTGCGGCAGTTGCGTCCACGGATTCTTGTCGATCGCCCAGTTCACGCCCCCCAGCCCGGCAATGTCATGCAACTGCCACGCCATACGCACGGGCTGCGCGGCGCTCACGATCGGGATCAGGCTGAAGTCATCTATGTTGTACATCTGCCCCGGCGCGTTTGACGTCCACCCGCTGTCGGCGATCCACATCTGCAGCACGTTGTAGCCGGGAGCCTGCGGATCGTCGGCGCGCAGCATCTGATAGAGGTCAAATTCCGCGTAGCGCCAGGTGTTGTCGGCCACTACATCCGGGACTTCACCAATCCGCTGGTAGCTGCTGTCGGTGTCGGTAAAACGAATGCTCTTGCGCGCCCCATTGACGTGCAGCATGATGTCCGCGCGCAGCCGCTCCGGCACCTTGTACGCGAAGCGCACGACGCGGTAGCGGCCGGCGTCGAACGCCGTCTTGCGGATGTACGCGCCAAAGCTGCCGCCGGTGGTCGGATTGACCAGCCTCAGAGAAGACTTCCCGCTTGCGGCGGTGGTTGGGTCCAGACTTACAACCGCGCCTCCCTCGGCGCCCCAGTTGCTCCACTCGCCCGTGTCGTGCTCGAAATCGTCCACCAGCGGCGCAATGTCGCCGACCGTGATGACCGGCGCAGGCGGAGCGCTCTGAACTACCTCAGGTCCCACGCGGAAGGCCCAACGCCTCTCGCCGCCCGCCATGGAGGCGCCGTTGCGGTCTGCCGCGGCGAGCAGTTCGACGGGCAGCGTGCCGCCCGACGGGAACGACATCCCCAGAGCGGCGACATCCACCACTACCTCTTCGCTCCCGGGGTCGAACCTGACGTTCCGGCCATCAATGCCCAGTTCCCGCTCACCTACGGCTACCTTGATGGAGGCGGGATTGACGCCAATACCTCCGCCGTCGCTGACCTTGATGCGAACCGGGCCTCCATCCGCCAGCGCATTGCCCGCCGGGGTTACTCCGATCACCGAGGGGCCTGTGCTGTCGTGCAGCACCAGGAGCGTCTCAGCCTCGCCCCATGAACCGTCCTCCAGTCTGGGCGTGGCATGCACATACCACGCACCATCCCTGGTGGGCTCCAGCGTGGCCGTCCCGTCCTCAGAGTTCGCCTCCGCCGGTGCGGGCCGGCTGCCATCGCTGCCAAGCCCGATAGCCCACCCGGTGGCCGTGACGCCTTTTGCCGCGGCGGCAGCAACAGTGATTGTGCCCGGCGCGGGCTTGTGCAACCCAAGGTTGTCCAGCAGCACCGTGGTGCCTGCGATGTTACCCCCGAACCCCGCGTCGAGGTAGTCCTTGCTGCTCATATTGCCGATGAACAGGTCGCTCGCGATGAGCTTGGCTTCAGCGCCGAACGCCTGCTGGGCATGTCCGAGCAGGTCGAACTGCGCATGATGCCACTGGCCGTCGGCCTTTACGCCGGCTATGCGGCCAATAAGCTGCCGCCCTGCCGAGGCCTCAGCAGGCCCGGAGAAGACGATCTCGCACGGCTCACCGTCAACCGTGAGGTGGACGTTTACCCTGGCGTTCGGGTCGAGGCGGTAGTCGAAGGACAGGCGCGGAAGCTGGCGTAGATCGAGGCGCCCGCCATGCAGATTGGCCGCAAAAGTGCCACCTGCGTAGGTGTTGATGAGCTTGGCGCAATGTCCCGCGCCATCTGCTCCCGGCGCGGCGATAGTGACCATCGCTCCCTGGTCGCCATCGCGACCGGAGACGCCGCCGAGATCGGTGCTGAAATCGTTGAAGATCGCCGGATGCGAGGCGCTCGTCAGGGTCGCCTGCCGCGGATGCACCTGCTCTGTCCGCCGCACCGCAAGGTGCGTCATTGGCACCGGATCGCGCGGGATCTGCTCGCGCTCGTAGTAGATCTTGATGCGTGAGAGGATCAGACCGTTGTCGCGGGCCCAGATGCCGACGCGACCGCCATCGAGCGGCTCATCATCGCGCGTCTCGGCGACCAGCTTGTTGTCCACCCAGAAGCTGAGCGTGTCGCCGGACTTGCGCACCTTGACCATCCACCACTTGCGGTGGAAGTCATACGTGCTCGGATAGGCGTCCTCGAAGATCGGCAGGAGCGCTTCGGGGTCGCGGTTCTCCGTGAGGACGCGCGTGCCCTTCATGATGCGGGTGGAGCTGTTCAGTTCCCCACCGTAGATGAAGCTGTAGCCGCTGGAGGGATTCGCGCCATCGCCGCAGATGGTGATGTTCATGTCGTTGGGGTTGCGATAGGAGCGCACACCCTCAGTGACGCCCATCTTGAAGGCCGCATACAGCTCAACGGTGATGTCGCCGAGGAACTGCCGCTTGTTCCAGAAAGCCGCGATGCCGTTCGGCTCAAAGCCGCCCAGCCACGACCACTGCGGGCTGCAGGTCCAGCGACTGGTGGTCTCCCAGAGCCCACCTGCCATGATCCAGTCCGTAGGCGGGTCGGAGAAGGTGTAGTCGTAGACGTGATCGGAGTAGATCGCGGTGTCGCCGGGCGTGACCGGAATGCCCCCGATCTCCAGCCCGACGTAGCGGTTCTCAGTCGGCAGCACCCAGTCAACCGCCGCCGGCGCCAGCAACTGCTCCCGTCGCGCAAGCTCGTCCTGAACCGCGGTAAGGCTCGCATGGGCCTGTGCGTGTCCCGCGTCGGCCGCAAGCACCTGCTCGAATAGACCCGCGGCTTCACTCAGGCGCCCCTGCAACCGCCGCACCTCCGCCAGCCAGTAGCGCGACTCGTGCGAGGTGGCCTTTGCCGTGAGTACCGTCTCGAATGCTGACGCGGCGCCCTCGAGGTCTCCGAGGCCAAAGTGCGCCCGCCCCAGCCAGAAGTGCGCGGCCAACTGATCGGGCGCAGCCGTGACTACCTCCTGAAGCTCTGTCACGGCCTCGGCCATGCGGCCCTGAGCGACCAACTCTCTGCCGCGCTCGATGGATGCCGCCCCGGCAGGGGCGACCGCCATCACCGCCGCTATCAGGCAAAGCACCAGCACATGAACGACCGGCTTTCGGCCCATCTGCAGTCCCTCGCAGCCAAGTGTCTTCAGCGCTTCTCGTTGAAGATGACTTTCCCATCAATTGCGGCCACGACCCACGTCCCCTTCCGCTCAAAGCGCACGGGACACGGATCGCTCGATGTCTCGACTGTCGCCTCGCCCAGCGTCTCGGTCCCTGCAAGCAGCGTCGCGGTGATGGCGCGGGAGCCCTTCGCGGTTACAAGCACCAGCGTCAGCCCCGACTCGGGCTCCTCAGGCATGGCATCGAGGCGCAGGCGCAACTCCCCCTCAGCCGCCTCAACGCCAGGGATCGCGAAGGCGACAGTCTTGTCGCCGAAGTAGTCGCCCTTGGTCCACCACGCACCGTCTTCCTCCTCGGGCTTGGTCCACGGCGCCCGGGTGGTAGCCCATTCGGCCATCTCGGGATGCTCGTCGTCCTCCGCGAACTCCTTCGTGACACGAGCAATCCTCTTCGGCGGGATCATCGCAACATTGAGATTGTCAAAGCGAACCGGACCATTCCCCTCGGCGAGCAGTCCTACCCGACCCGCCTCGGCATTGCTGTCGTATGCATCGAGCACCCGCTTGCCATCAAGATAGCCCGTGATCAGCCCACCGTCAACAATGGCGCGGATGCGGTGATTGCTGCCGCCGGGCAGATGTGCCGGCGCGGAGGAGAGAACCTCCTCATTACCGTCCGTCACGCGCACAATCTGCGCCTGCCCCTCGTATGCCGTACCGCTGCCCATCGTGCCGAATCGCAGCGCGTACCAGGACGATTCGTCGGCGCAGAGCACTATTCCCGCCGCGCCGCCGAGACTCACATCGCTCGTCACCCAGTAGTTTGACCATTCGGCGCGACCTGAGAGTGCGACACGACGACCTGCGGGCGGACTTGCCAGCCCACCTCCGGCATACTGCCATGTCCCGGCCTGCTCCACCCATCGCCCGGGTGCGGGCGTCTCGAAGTCCTCGCTCAGGACCTCCCAGGCATCCACCGCCACACTGTCGAAGAAGACGCCACCGCGGCCCTCGCAGTAGAGTCCCGGCTGGCCCTGGCCGAAGAGATCCGCCTGGACCACAGCGCGCGGCTCATCGTCAATCAGGCACTGGATCAGCCGATCGCAGACGCGAAGCTGCATCTGATACCACTGTCCCGGCAGATGCCCCCCGGGGCTCTCCGCCAGCACCGAGACCTCGCCTCCGCTGACAGCGATAAGCTGCAGCCGATCCGCATCCTCACCCTCGCTGAGGGCGGATGTCCAGCGGGCCGCGATGTAATTCTCCGCATCCTGAAGATAGGCCACGAGGCCGACGGGGTCCGCTTCGGTAGCTCGCACCGCCGCGGTGACCTGATAGTTGTTCCAGAACCAGTATCCCGCCGTCGAGATGGCAGGCCCTCCCTCGCCCTTGCCCCAGTAGCTGAAGGCGTTGGTGGACTTGTCCTCCTCCATCCGCTCGCTCTGCTCATCCACCCGCAGCGATTCCGTCTTCCATGTGCCCGAAACTACCTCCCACACGCTCACCGCATCTTCCGTGCGCATGAAGTCGTCGGACATGAAGACGCCACCGAGCGGCTGGACCATCGCGTCGGGGATCTCGCCGCCGGTGATCGCATAGCCGACCTGCCCGCCCGAGAGGCTGCTGTCCCATGCCCGGGCAAGTACCTGGCGATCGAGGATAAACTCGATCCGCCAGCCATCACGCCGGACGGTCAGCTCGAGATCGCTGTCGGGGGCGAACTCCGCGCGCGGGTAGCCGTAGCCGATCTTCATCGAGTTGCCGTCGAGCACGCGCTCGATGCCGACCTCGCCCGGAGCGCAGGTGATGGCGTAGGTGTTCTGCGGGTCGCTGTAGTCGAGGAATATCTGCAGGCGCAGCGTAGCGGGATCGTCAACGTGAAGCGTTGCCGCGAAGCCGTAGGGGGCCTCCGCGGGCTCTTCGAGCAGCGTCGGAGCGATCTGCGCGCAAACAGGCATGACTGCAGCCGCGCTCATGATGACGAGCGCGACTGCAAGCACTGTTCGCGGGCGCCGGTGTCCGCGCGACATGTCGGTCAGTCTCATGTCCGGCTCCCTGTCTCCGATAACCTGGCGCGGGTATCGGCTACTTGACGATGTACTGCGGCGTGCGCGTTTCAGCCCTGGTGGGGACGTAGCGAGTGCTGTTGATCAGCATAAACTGATCGAGGCGGGCGCCGTCCTCCCGGTTCTGAAAGCGGATCGTGTGCTCGCCGGCGCTGAGCGTGAGCTTGGGGCCCTTGACCCAGTGCCATGTCTGATATGTCGCGTCCTCGATGTAGGTGGCCGGATTGCTGTCCACCACGATGAAGAACGAGTTGCCACAGGAGTCATACCACCAGGTGCGCGCCCAGAGCTGGTAGACGCCGGCGGTCGGGACCTTCACCTTGAAGCGGGCGTTACCATCATCGCCCGGCCCGGTCTCGGTGGTCGCGTGCGGCCGGCGCAGCGGAATGTAGATGGCCTTGCCACCGGCGGCGCCCTGTGATGCCGTCACTGCCATCGAGGGCTTGATCGAGCTGTAATCCTCGCCCTCGACGACCATCTTGACGGTAGCGGCCCACGCCATTGTGGCAATGAGCATGACGCACAGCGTGACGATCACGGCGGGTACTATGAAGCGACGCATGTTCAGTCCTCCCCACGGCTTTCCGAAGTGCCGCCCGTCTCCTGAGCGGTCACGTCCTGTCCCTGGAAACCGCGCAGATGCACGGATGCTATCATCGCGAAGATCAGGGCCCACACCAGGCTGGTACCTCTGACGAAGAGGCTCGAGAACAAGTTTACCAGCAATATGCCGTAGGTCGCTCCCAGAAGCCCCCAGGAAACGCCCATGGACCAGTCGTCTCGAGCCCGGCGCCAGTTTGTCTCTGCCAGTCGCCAGAAGTGACCGAGCCAGGCCATGAATGCGACCAGTCCGATGAGACCCATCGACGACGCGATGACAAGGTACAGGTTGTTCGTGTCCGGTTCAATCTTGCGGGCGTTAGGAACGTACCCCCAGTATGTGCTTTCGCCTATGTGCAACTGATAGTTACCGACACCCACTCCAAGCGGTGGATTGTCCGCCAGCATCAGGAGTGCGGCGCGCCATTCCAGCCAGCGCTTCTGTATGAGCACGTCGGGCGCGAAGCCCTCGACCTCTTTGAACGCCGCGCGCCGCTCCACCGGATCGGCCACTTCAGTGAAGATCGCCGAGCGGTTGCGCGGCAGCCACATGACGATGATCGTGACCAGCAGCACCGTGCCGAGCAGGTAGTACCCGACGGCGCGCAGGCTCTTGAGCGCGCATAGCACCAGCAGGATCAGCGCGAGGCACCAGAACTGGATGCCCGCCAGCATCGTGAGCGCCCCGAGAGCGACCACGAACAGGAACCAGGCTCGATGCAGCGAGTCCCGCGTCCAGATGGCAATGCCGAACAGCAGCGGCAACACCATCACAAGATACGCGCCATATACGTTCCGGTTGCCAAAGGTCCCGCGCACCTGCATCGCGTCGGCTGTTGTGAAGTACTGATAGAGAGCGACAAAGACCACGACAGTCGTGGCGATCGCCAATGCCTTCGCGGCAACCACGATCCGGTGCTGCCCTCTGAGCACATCAGCAAAGAGCGCATACACCGCGATGAAGTAGAGCCCAAGCTGTGCTATCTCCACCGCCGCCGAGCGCATGCTCGTGGCGCCGAGGGCCGACAGCGCGGCTACTGCGATGACCGCCCAAATGGCCCCCGGTGGCCGGATGATCGCGTGCCACCGTCGTCCGAGCAGCGTCACCAGCAGCCACAGACCAAAGAGCGCCGCCGCATAAAGGTCCGCGTAGAGAACGAAAGGCCCATCCTTCGGATGCATCGCGTACGAATACTGCGTCGGCGCTATGAGCACCAGCGCCACTGTCAGTGGCCACAGCAGGTCCTCAAGTCGCTCGACGAATCCCCTCGGGCGCGTACCGACGTCAGCCACGATCAGGTCACCATCATGTTTCTGGCCGCCGCCGCAATCAGCGCCAGGCCGAAGTAGATGTGCGGTGCCACGCCGACGCCGCGAACACCCGACGATGTCACGCAGACCAGCATCAGCAGCGAATACGCCACTACGCGAAAGGCCAGAAGACTGAGACTGCTCGCAGTACCCGAGAGATCGTAGACGTTCCGCAGGCCCAGCCACATGGCCGCCGCGAGCAGCAGCATCAGTGCCGCAGCCGCAATGATGGCGGGCCGCCACTCCACCCGATCGGGCAGCAGGCGCCTGTCAACCGCAGCCTGCAGCGCGAGAAACAGCGCCGCCACCACCACGCCGATATGCGCAAGGCTCGGCTCATACAGGATCACGGGACTCTCCAGCAGCGCAGCGGCCGTAGTCAGGGCGACAATCTGCGGGTCGTAGGCCAGGTAGAGCAGCAATGCCCCGCCCACCGCGAGCAGGCCGCGCGCTACCATCCCGTGCGTCGAGCGCCGGGTCAAGATGGCGGCGAGCATGAGCGCGACTCCCACCAGCGCCATCCCCGCATACTCCATGCGGTCGAGAAAGCCCGGCGGCTGCAGCGTGTAGACGCCACCGGCGGCTACGGTCAGCAGGCCCGCATGCACACCGACCATCGGCCACCACGCCGGGCGCATCTCCTCTGCGATTTCAATACGCTCGGCAGCCACCCTGACACCTCAAGTCGAACGTGTCATCTCTGCGAATAGCGCCGCCCTGAGGACTCGTGCCCTCGGGGCTCACTGTATTAGAAATCGAACTCCGCCAAAAGTTCCGTTCCCGTGCAATGCCTGGCCTGCAACTCCAGTACTTGCATCAGATGCCGCACAATCGCCCCGTGAATCTCCCCCCGGCCGGGCGCTGAGCGGCCCAGACCGCTCAGTGACGCCATCTGCTCCGCCTGCAGGCCACAGGGGTTGAGCAGCGTCCACCACATTGGATCGCAATCAACATTCAGCGCGAAGCCGTGGTAGGTCACCCAACCCCGCACCGCGATACCGATGCTGGCGACCTTGCGCCCGCTCACCCACACCCCTGTGAAGCCCTCAACCCGCTGCGCCTCGTAGCCGAACTCCCGGAGCGCTCCGATCAGGACCTCCTCGACTGCGCGCAGATACCAGTGCAGGTCCTGCCGGTGGCTCCGCAGGTCGAGAATCGGGTAGCCAACCACCTGCCCCGGACCGTGGAAGGTCGCACGCCCGCCTCTGCTCACCCGGCGCACCTGAGCGCCGGCAGCCTCGAGCAGATCAACGCTCACTTCCGCCGTCGGCTCATCTACCGCGCTCCCAAGCGTGACCACCGGGTCATGCTCCACCAGCAGAAGGCTATCCGGGACCGTACCGGCCCGGCGCGCTGCAACAAGCCTCAGTTGCAGCGCCTCGGCCTCCTCATGTGCCATCCGCCCGAGGTCGGCGATGCGGCAGATGCGGTCGGTCACTGTGCGCGCACCTCAATCAAGCGCTCGTAGCAGTTCGCCAGCGAGCTGAGCATCCGCTCCCGGGAATGCTCCCGCACCACCATGTCGCGCGCCGCCTGGGCCATCGCCGCCGACTGCCCCTCCTGCCGCAGGGCCCGCACGATCCCCTCGGCGAGTTCCTCGGGGGCCGCTGGCGGGGCAAGCCAACCGGTTCTGTTGGGCACGATCAGATCAACAATGCCCGGGATCGCGCTGCCGAGGACCGGAACGCCGACCGCCATCGCCTCAATCAGCGCGTAGGGCATGCCCTCCCACAGCGATGGCATCACGAACAGGTCCAGTCCCGCGAGGAGGCGCGGGATGTCATCGCGCGCGCCGAGGAACCGAACGCGCCTCCCCAATCCCAGCGCCTCTGCCCCGCCCCTCAGTTCGTCTTCGAGATCACCTGAGCCGGCGATCACAAAGGTGGTGTGAGGCAGTTCCGCAAGCACCAGTGCGGCAGCATGAAGCAGATCGCGGTGCCCCTTCTGCTCGACCAGTCCACCGACCGTGCCGACGATGCGATGCCGCGGCGGCAGGCCAATCTCCTCACGCACCCGGAGGGCATCCGGCTGAGGATGAAAGCGCCTCAGATCAACGCCCGTTCGCACCACCGCCGCTCTGCTCGGCGGCACAATCCTCCGGCGTACCGCGATTTCACGCTCGCTGTCGCAGGTGCAGATGAGCAGATCGGTGATGCGGCCGGCGAGGCGCTCGAGCCAGTGGTAGAGGAAGGCGCGAGATGGCGTCACGCGCATCTCAAAAGCGAAGGCATGCGGGGAGTACACCCGCGCAGCCGGGTTGTGCGCCCGCCATGCCGCGAGGCGGCCGAGCATCCCCGCCTTGGAGCTGTGCGTGTGGATGATGTCGTAGCGATTGGCACGGAAGTGATCGCGCAACTCGCGGAATGCCCGCAGATCCTCCCGCCGATCTATCTCGCGCACCATCTCCACGACCTCCACGCGCACACCCGCGGCCCGGAGCGCCTCAATGTCGGCGACGAAGCGCTCGTCGCGGCGGGTGGACACGATCGCGGTCTGCTCAAAGCGATCCGTGGGGAGCCCAAGGCAGGCGTCCATCAGATACTGACGAGTCCCCCCGGCAGTTGCCTCGAGTACATGGCACACGCTGATGCGCTCTGTGTTTCCCGGCATTGCCTCAGCGGCCCCCGAAGCGCTTCATGAGCTTGCCGCGGACGTAGCCGGTGACCATCGTCAGTTCCTCGATCCGCAGTACGGCGGCGGCGGCGAGATACACAACAATGCCGCTGCAGCCGACAACCGCCAGGAAGATCAGCCGTTGGATGGTGCCGGCGTCCACCACCATCGAGCCAACGCCGTTCGCCACCACGGCCACAGCCGCCGTCATGATCCCCGTGGCGATCAGCAGGCGCGCCAGAAAACTCACAATCGCCGCGCGGTTCACGGCTCCGATACGCTTGCGTAGCATGAGGTAGAGCGCGATCACTTTGAGGCCCTTGCTGATGGAGAGAGCCGCCGCGATGATGCCGATACTGCGGTTGAAGGCGTAGACACCTGCACCGGCAATCAGAATGTGCAGCACCGCGGCCACCGCACCGGCGTAATTCGGCGTGGCCGTGTCCCCGAGCGCGAAGTACCACTTGTTGATGGATGCCTCCACCGCAAAGAATGGCAGACCAGCCGCGTAGGGCACGAGAGCGCGCGTGACCGCGACGGTATCCTCGGAGGTGAACTCGCCGCGCTCAAAGGCAGTGGCGATGATCGGCTGCGCCAGGACCATCATCGCGACCGCCAGTGGTACGAAGATGAATGCCATCACGCGCGTCATGGAGACCAGCGAGTCGGCGAGTCGCTTGCGATCCTGCTGCGAGGCCCACTCAGAGACGAAGGGGTAGACGACGAGGCTGACCGCCAGCGGCAGAATGAGTGTCGGGAGGTCGGCGAGCATGCGCCCGTAGTTGAGCGCCGAGACTACACCCTCACCCGCGTCGGTGCCAAAGCGGCGGTCGAAGTAGTTCCGCGCCAGTGAGAAGAGCAGGCCGACGATCACAGGCGGCATGAGGCTGAACATGCGCCGGACGTCGGGATTGCTCACGTCGAGCCCCGGGCGGAAGGTCGTCATGCGCCGCAATATAGCCGGTATCTGCACGAGCAGCCTCGCCGCTCCACCGAGCAGCACACCCACGGCCGCAGCCTTCAGCCCTTCAGGTTCTCCTGTCGGATAGATGCCAAAGCCGATCAGCGCGCCGATGGTACCAAAGAGCACAAACTGCCGCGTGGCGTCCGCGAGAGCCGGGATCGTGAACTCCTTGTGCGAATGCAGCGTAAGCTCCGTCATCACCGACAGCACCATCAGGAGCGTCGCGGCGCCGGAGATTCGAAGCATGTCCGCCGCGAGATCAACCATCTCAAGGCCCGGGAAGAGCGTGCGGATCAGCCCCGGCGCCCAGATGATTGCCGCCAGCACCAGAGGCGTCATGAAGACAAAGACAAATGTGCTGATCACGCTGAAGTATCGCCACGCGCGATCGTCCTCACCTTCCGACTTGCGGGCGACGAAGATCGGCAGATACGTCGGGCGCAGGAGTTTCTCTATCTTCACGTACAACTCGAAAACGATCGTCTTGTAGACGACCACGAAAGCATCAACCGCGGCTCCGCGTCCCCAGTAGGCGGCAATGAGTATCTCCTTGCCATACCCGAGGATCTTGCCCAGCAGCCCAAAAGCGCTGATGATGATTGCCGCGAGAGTCATCCTGGCCGCTGCGCTCTGCTCCACAGTCACTCGTTCTTCCGGCGGTTCAATCACATCTCTCACCGTTCGTTGCGTCTTGCCCGCACAGATGCGTCAACGACGACGGCTCATCACGCTGGCAAACAGATCGGCCAGCTTCAGCACATTCTCCTTCACATCGAACCGCGTCACCACCGCAAGCCGCCCCTGCTCGACCACTTTCGCCCGAAGCTCCTCGTCAAAGAGCATGCGCTCGATCTGATCGGCAAGGTCCTCGGCATCGCCCGGCTTCGCCAGCAGCCCCGTCTCCTCGTGCTCGATCAGCTCCGGGATCGCCGAGACGCGCGTGCTTACCGCCGGTACACCCAGCGCCAGCGCCTCGAGCAGCACGTTCGGCAGCCCGTCGCGATCGCCATCACTCGCCACAACGGATGCCAGCACGAACACCGCTGCCCTCCGAAAGAGCGGGATCAGGCGCTCGTGCTCGATAGCGCCCGAAAGCTCGACGCAATTCTCCAGCGAAAGCCCCGTCACCAGGCGCCGCAGGTCGGCCTCATCCGGCCCCGCGCCGACTATCTGCAGGCGGAAGCTGATGCCACGTTTGCGCAGCAGCGCCGCCGCCCGCAGCAGCACCGGGAAGCCCTTCTTCTCCACCAGTCTACCAATCGACAGGACAAGCGGCACATCATCGGAGGGCTCTGACGAGGGCAGCGGCATCAACTCGACGACGTCAACTCCGTGATAGATCAAGTTCAGCCGACCGCTGGCGGACATCGGATGCTGCCGCCGCAGATGCTCCAGCCCCGCCTCCGTGCAGACGGCCACAAACTCCGCCTCGCGCGTCTTCCTGTCCATCAGAACGGTCTCGCCGGCGAAAAGGTCCCTCGCATGCGCCGAGACTGAGAAAGTCGTCTCCAGTATGTGCGCCAGCAGCAGCCCGACCGTAGCGGGCATGGAGGCGAAATGAGCGTGTACGTGCCTCGGCTTGGTTCCCCGCAGCGCACAGGCGAAGAATGCCGCCGCCGCCATGCTGCGAATGATCTCCCCCGCGGCGTTCGGGGCGCCCAGGATGCACTTCACCGCATACAGCGTCGCGCCGATTGTCCCGAAAGGACGCAGAATAAGCGTCACAAGCCCCGCGAGCAGCGAGCGCAGCGACAACGGCGATGGCCGGTACACCGTGCGCTCCGCCAGCCCCAGGGCATCGGCATGGACTACCGCCTCGCCCGGCTCGAGTGACAGGATCGAGATCCGCAGGCCCCTCCGCTCAAGCTCGAGGATCTCGCGCAGGATGAAGGTCTCCGACAGCGAGGGAAAGCTGCCCAGCACGTATACCAGCCTGCCGCCTCGCTCACTGCGCCTCAATCGCGACCTCCCGGTAGGCCCGTGCAACAACCTCTGCGTGCGCTGCCCACCTGTATTTCGCCGAGTGCTCGATCCCCCGCCGGCTCATCCGCGCCCGTGCTTGCGCGTCATCAACAAGCTCCCGCAGCGCCCCTGCAAGCCCCTCCGGGCCGGCATCGAGCGGCACAACCATCGCCGCCTTTCCAGCCACCTCCGGCAGAGCGCCACCGTCGGAGATCACTACCGGCGTTCCGCAGGCCATCGCCTCCAGCGGCGTGAGGCCGAAACCCTCGTGCAGCGACCACTGGACAAGCACCTCCGCGCCCGAATACAGCCCGCACAGGTCCTCCTCGGCAATCCAGTCCAGACGCCGAATGCGGTCCGCCACCGGTGAGCCTTCGATGGCCGCAAGGGTCTGTTTGTACTTCCATCCGCACTTCCCGGCGATGACCAGGTGGTGCGGGATCGCGCCCGCGAGTGCCTCGAAAGCCCGCACCACGCCCGCCAGGTTCTTCCGCGGCTCAAGGTTGCCGACCGACAGCAGATACTTCTCCGGAAGATTGTAGCGCCCGCGCAGCCGCTCGACGGCCTCTTCATCCGCGGGCGCGAAACTCTCGCTGACCCCCAGCGGCGCGACGCGCACCCGACTCGACTCCACCCCCAGGTGCTCGATCAACTCCTGCTTCGTGAACTCGCTCGGGGCCACCACGGCACTGGCCCGGCGCGCGCTTGCTGTCATCACCATGCCGTAGTGAACCACGTTGTGCCACTGGCACCATTCGGGCCGGCAGACCGTGATGGCGTCGTGAATCGTGGCCACAGATGGCCCGTCCCAGTTCAGCGGGAGGACATACGCAGGGCCGTGAACCACGTCAACTGACTCCGCCCTCAGCCGAGCAGCCGCGATAAGCTGCTCGTAGAGCACTCGACCCGCCCGCCTGCCTGCCCACCGGGGCGCGGTCAGCACTCTGAGCGCCGGGCCCGGCGGTACCGCATCATCACGCCCCTCAGCTATCAGGACTGCGAAGTGCTGGTCCGGCGGCTCGATCTCAGCGAGCCCCTCCAGCAGCCCAAGCGTCGCACGCTCGACGCCTGACGGCCGTTCGCCGGCCAGCAGGCAGTCAATCCCGATGCTTAGCTGATTGCGCTCGTCATGACCGCCGTTCATCAGCGCGCTGCCGCCAGCGCCTCCTCGTAGAGGTTCTCTGTAAGCCGGGCCATGCGTGAGGCCGAAAACAGGTCGTCTACGCGCCGCCTCGCGGTAGCGCCCATCCGTTCGGCTCCGCCCTGCCGCGACAAAAGCTCCACGACGCGATCGGAGATCGCCCGCGGCTCGTCAGGTGGCACGAGGATGCCACTCTCCCCATCCTCGATGACTTCCGATGGTCCGCAGCGATCCACTGCCACGCAGGGTACGCCAAGGCTCATCGCCTCGATGAGCACTCGCCCCAGCGGTTCATCGGCGGCACAATGCACCAGCACATCCATCGCGCCCATCAGCGAGGCCACGTCCTCACGATAGCCGGTGAAGACGAGGCGCCCGCTCAAGCCGAGCCTCACGGCCGTCTGGCGCAGGTCGGCGACGTACTCAGGATGGTCGCCGAAGATGTCGGCGCCCACCACGAGGAACCACGCGCGTGAGTTGCGCGCGAGTATACCTGCAGCCGCCTCGAGGAACAGGTCCTGCCGCTTCCACGGCACGAGCTGCCCGATGTTGCCGATGACGATGGCATCGTCGGCGATGCGAAACTCCCTCAGCACCTCCGTACGCGAGCGCTCAGGGTAAAAGAGCGTCCGGTCGATGCCGTTGTAAATGAGCGTGATGCGATCCTGCGCTGCAGGATGTGCCTCACAAAGATTGTCGGCCACGCATGCCGAGATCGCCGCGATCCGCGTCACCCTTGGCACCACCCACCGCACTGCTCGCCGCGGTGCCCGCAGGTCTCGTGCATGCCAGACGATCGGCAGTTCGCGCGCCGGGCCGCCGGCAGCGGCAACGGCTGCGATCACGCTGTTCGCGGCGATAAGCTGCGCCCCAAGCTCCTCGGCTGCAGTGCCCAGCGCCGCCCCCCACCGCTTCAGTCGCAGCCAGCCCGAGAACGCCTCCCAGGGGTTCCGAGGGCGATTGAGCCGCAGTGGCGGCAGCAGACTCACCGGCACCTTCAGCGCATCAAGCTCCGCCGCCAGCCTGCCTGCCGGAACGGCCGCCACGGGTTGGATCCGCCGCCGGTCAAGGTGGTGCGCCAGCGTTAGAAGGCTGTTCTCCGCGCCGCTGACCTCGCCGACGTGGTTGACCAGCAGTACGCGCGCCGGCGCGGGATCACCCATCGCCACCACTCGTTGCCGGATAGCGCCCGACGAGCCACTCAAGCGTCACATCCATGACCTCCCGCTCCCAGCCGAGTGAGTAGAAGGCGTGATTCGCGCCCTCGACCACGTGATGCTCAAACTCGCGCCCTGCCTCCTCGGATAGATCACGGTAGTGCCCGACCGCACTGGTGGTCAGAGGATCGTTGCCGCCGTAGATGAACAGAATGCGCCCCCCGAAGTCCACGAAGCGCCGGTACCAGTCGATCTCGCGATCGCTCTTCGCGCCCTCCTCACCTGCGCCTTTGCCGCCGCGGGTGAGAGCCCGCATGATCATGCGCGGCTGCAGCCTGCCGCCGATCAGCTTCGCCCATGTCTCCCTGCGGAAGAGCTTCGACAGATAGCTCGCGTAGGTGCTGCGCCGCTTGGCTGCATCGGCCCCCGCACGCGACCCGGCCACAATCGGCGCCGACCAGAGCACAAGCGAATCGATGCGCTCATCCAGCACACCGGCCCCAATCGCCACCTCGCTGCCCGAGCAGTCGCCGATCAGCGCCACGCGCTCAACACCCATCTCATCGCAGACCAGCCGCGCCGCGGCCACCGCGTCCTCGATCATCGTCGAGAGCGTGGTCGCCGATGCGTCGCCCTCACTGTCTCCGCGGCCACGGAAGTCGAACCGCAGGGAGGCGAAGCCAAGCTCGGCGGCCTGTCGCGCGCTCTTCGTGAACATCTGATGCGGCCCGATTCGGTATCCCGACCAGCCGTGCAGAAAGACCAGTGCCCCGGGCCGTGGCGGCCCTTCGGGCCTGTGCAGCACACCGAGCACCCGCTGTCCGTGGCTGGGGAAGAACAGATGCTGCTCCATCGTCTGTTGCTGCGTAATCACTGCTGCCTCAGCCATTCGACTGTCGCGGAGATCACGGGCGTCGCGTCCATCACACCGATCCGCTGCCAGATCGGCTCCTGACGCACCGCGCGCGCTGTCCCCATAGTGTAAGCGTCTGCGAGCCGCTGCAACTGCTCCCCCATCGCCTCCCCGGCTCCCAGTGCGACTACGAGAACCGGCCGCGGATAGACCGGTGGCGGCTCCAGCAGGTTCACCTCGGCAAGCTGCTCGCGCATCGCCTCGCCGACACTGTAGCCGTCAAAATCTACCGTGCCCTCGCCTGAAGCGCCTGCAGTGTGGGCGGCAGTCGTGCCGCTCCCGCCGCCCTCGTGGCTGGTCATCATCGCCTTGATGATTGACCGGCGCAGATTCTGCTTGATGTAACGCTCACCGTCCACGATCGGCTCCCAGAGCACCAGGCAGGCAACATCCGGGCGATCCTCGGCAACCTCTGCCGCGAGCGTGGCCCCGAGTCGCAAGCCCAGCAGTCCCACCGCTGAAGAGGTCTCGCGCGCCGCGCACTCAAGCGCGCTCTCAATATCCAGCCGCCAGTCATTGAGATCGTACTGCTCGAAGCAGCCGGGGCTGTCTCCACAGCCGCGATTGTCGAAGCGCAGCACCGCCCACCCGGCCGCCGCACACGCACGCGCCGCCTCTACCATGCTCCGGTGAGCGCACTTCTTCTCCTCCGCGAACGGGTGGCAGAAGACAAGCGCCTGCTGCGTCTCCTCCAGCGGCTCATGGATCACGCCGTGGAGAAGCTCGCCCGCGCTCTCAAAGCTGACAAGTCGCTCCTGTGCTGCTGTCACAACTCACTCAGCTCCGCTTCGTCTCTACGTACTCCGCGAGGCTGTTGACGGTGGCAAAGAGGTCCACGCTGAAGTCCTCATCCTCAAAGGATATGTCGAACTGCTCCTCGAGGCCGACCACGATCTCAAAGAGATTGACCGAGTCGATCTCGTAGTTCTCCATCAGGTTCTCATCATCGGCCATCTGCTGCGGATCGGCGTCGAGGAAGAGGCGCTCCACGATCATTTCCTTGATCTGCTGCTTGAGTTGCTGATCGGACATCCACGTCATCTCCTTCGTCATGGGCTGCATGGCTTCCCGTCTCGGTCAACTATCGGAGGTATCCCCGTCTGCTCAATCGGCCTCGTCTCAAGACGCTCCCAGTGGCACTCCTCGTCCGACGGCCCGTCCTCCTGCTCGAACATCTGCCGCCACCGGCGCTTGAACTCCATGCCGTTACGCACAGTCACGTATTTGTAGTTCACATCCGGCGAGTTGTCGGTTGTGACGCTCTCGTAGTGGTACATCTCAGCAACGGGATCGTACAGAACCTTCCATCCCGCCTCGCGCGCGCGATAGCAAAAGTCAAAGTCCTCGAACTGCGCGGGATTGAATATCTCGTCCAGTCCGCCGATCTTATCCGGTATCTCGCCCTTCATCAACCAGCAGGCGCTGATGAGACATTGCACCTCTCGGCGCTGGTTGTGCTCGGGGGCATCAATCTGCTTGCCCCGTCCGAGATACTTGACCCTCCCCGTGCGCGAGATCGCCGCCCCGGCATGCTGGATGTTGTAAGGCTCGAACGGAAAGACCAGCTTCGGGCCGACGATGCCGTTGGACGTCGCCTCTTCAAGCACCCCGGCGAGGATGCTGAGCCACTCGCTCGAGCGCACAGCGACATCGTTGTCCATGAAGCCGATGTACTCGCCACAGGCCACCGAGAGGCCCTGATTGCGCGCTGTGCAGGCGCCGACATTTGTATCATTGCGGATCAGGTCGAAGTCCACACCCGCTTCCTCGGCCAGCTCCGGGAAGCGGTCCTCGAGGAACGGTACCGTGCCGTCGGTGGAGCCGTTGTCCACCACAACGATCTGCGACGGCCGCGGCATTCCCCTGAGCATGCTGTCGAGACACAGCTCGGTGTACTTGCGCTTGTTGTAGCTGACCACGATGATTGTCGCGTCCGCAGTAGTAAGCAAGTCAGCAACCCCTCGTGCGTCAGTAGTTGATCACATCAGCCGCAGCCTGCGCGATGTCGCGCCAGTCCGGCGTGGCGGCACGCTCAAGCACCTCCGCCGCAGGCACCGGAACATCGAGCGCCGCGACTCTACGCGGCGGCGCATCGAGCAGGTCGAAGCATTCCTCGGTGATCCGCTGCGCAATCTCAGCCGAAACGCCACCTGTGAGCGACCCCTCCTCCACCACCACCGCCCGGCCCGTCGCCTCGACCGACGTCGCCACTGTGTCCATGTCGAGCGGAGAGAGGGTGCGCAGATCAACTACCTCCGCCTCCACGCCATGTTCGGCAAGGGCATCGGCGGCCCTCAGCGCCTCAGCGACCATCCGCGAGTACGCCACGATAGTGATGTGCTCGCCTTCACGGCGGATGGCGGCCTCGCCCAGTGGCACCGTGTAGTCACCATCCGGCACCGGCTGTCGCTGGCCGTAGAGCAGCTTGCTCTCCACGAAGACCACGGGGTCGTCGCAGCGGATGGCGGACTTGAGCATGCCCTTGGCGTCCTCGGCCGTAGAGGGGGCGACAACGAGCAGACCGGGCGTACTGATCAGCCAACGTTCGAGGCTCTGTGAGTGCGTGGGGCCGTAGGAGCGCCCGGCACCTGCGGGGCAGCGCAGCACCAGCGGGATCGTGCACTGCTCGCCGTACTGGTAGCGGAACTTCGCTGCGTGGTTGCATAGCTGGTCCATCGCCAGCGTGAGGAAGTCCATGAACATGAGCTCCGCCACCGGGCGCAGGCCGGTCATCGCCGCCCCGACCGCCACGCCGACGAAACCGTTCTCGCTGATGGGGGTGTTGCGCACCCGGTCCTTGCCGAAGCGCCCTGCCATGTCCCGGGTGATCTTGAAAGCCCCGCCGTACTCAGCGATGTCCTCGCCTATCAGGATGACCCGCTCATCGCGCGCCATCTCCTCCTCGAGGGCCTCGCGAATCGCGTGTGAGTAGAAGATCTCTCTCATGTTAGTCCGATCAGGCTGCAGGTGTCAGTGCTCAGCGTTAACAACAACCGAGAGCGCGGAAAGGTCGCGCGGGATCTACTTCCTCGGGTCGCAGAACGGACGAAGCCCCTCGGAGCCCGGCCTCAGGCGGTACACCGCCCCCGTCTCTACCTCGGTGACAAACAAGTCGCGCAGGTCATCTCCGCCGAAGGCCACGTTCGTGGGCCTCTCTCCGCCAGCGGGAAGGGTGCCGATGCGCTTGCCCTCAGCGTCAAAAACCGCGATCTCCCCCATGCCGTAGTGCGCGACGTAGAGGTTGCCGTCTACGTCCAGCGCCATGCCATCGCCGCCGGTTCCTCCCGGCATCTCCGCGAACGGCCGCGGGCCATCAAGCGAACCGTCTGTGCGCACTTCGAAGGCGAGCACGCGGTGAGCCCGCGTCTCTGCCACGTAAAGCAGCGAGGCATCGGCCGTCAATGCCAACCCGTTCGGGAAGGCCATGCCGTCGGCGACTACCTCGATCTGCCCCTCGCGCGAGACGTGGTAAATGACGCCCACCCTGTCTTCCGCGCCCGAACCACCCGGCCCGGTCATGTAGATCGAGCCGTCCTGCGCGAACACAAGGTCATTCGGCTTCCGCAGCGGCTCTCCTCCCCACGAGCCTGCTATCTCCGCCAAATCGCTGCCATCGTAGCGCAGAAGCTGGTTGGCCCCTGCCTCGGCGACCCACAGGACGTTCATCTCATCGAAGACCGCGCCGTTTGGTGTGCTGCCGGTGTGCACGTAGTCATGCGCCCGGCCGTCCTCTATCCGCGAGACCCAGCCGCTGTCACACTGCACGAGGTAGAGGCTGCCGTCCGCGTCGAAGCATGGCCCCTCGGGAAAGGCGAGCCCGTCGGCGATCAGTTCAAGCTCGTCATTCACCTGGCGTCACTCCTCCTGCGCCTGTCGCGAGACACGCACCTGTTGCTCGCCCGCACCGACCTGCATCTGCGCGATCCCCTCGATGTTGACCGTGGCACCTGATTCACTGCTGACGGTCATCGCCACCTCATCGTCACTGAACACGATGTCAGAGACGGTAACCTCGCCCTCAACAGGCGTGATCGTGATCGGCAGGCGCTCCAGCACCACCAACTCGCCCTCCTCCAGATCAACCTGCGTCTTCGCTTCAGCCCCGACCACAGTAGCGAAGCCGCGGTCGGTAATCATGCCGTCGGTGTCGAAATGCGTCACACGCGCGAGTGTCCGCTCACCATGCCAGCCAAAGTCGCCGGAGATGCTGACCACGATGCGCTCCTGCCCGAGCAGGTAGCCCGGATGCAGTTCGATCGGCGTGAACGGGAAGAGGTAGGGCTGAACCTGGTGCTCGTAGCCCATCCAACTCGTCGCGACCGGCAGGCTCGCCTGGTTGACCACGCGGACGAAGCGGTCAAAGCTCTGATAGCTGCTGAGGTAACCGAGCGGGGTGTCCAGCAGGCCCTCATACCACCAGACATCGTTATGCTGCTGCTCGACCATGCGCGGAACTTCCAGTTCAAGCAGGCGCCGGATGCTGGTCGGCCCGTTGCCCATCACCATGCCACCGTGCTCACGGACCTTCTCCACCACGGCGACGCGGTGGTCGGCGCCGGCGATGGACTGCACGGCAATCTGATGGTCCACCTCATGCGTCTCCGGATCTATCACGCAGGAATAGCCGTCGCCGAAGAGGTGCGTCACCAGCGGCGCGCCGTAGCCGGTCGTCTCCATCTCATCCCAGTAGAGGCCGTCAATGCCCATCTGCTCGAAGTAATCATCCACCGCGTCGAGCATGGCGCGACCGTAGGAGTTCTCCAGCGTCGCCAGCATGCTCCACGAGATCGAGTACTGCCCGCTCCACTCGGTGAAGTGGTGCTGTCCCTCAGCGTTTGTGATGGCGCTGTCGGGATAGCGCTCGTTGGCGTCGGGGAAGCTGTCGCGCTGGGTGTCGTAGTAGACGAGGCAGGTTGACCCGGGCCGCGCCTCGTGGATTTTGTCGATCGCGCGGCGGAGGCGGTCTCGGAAGCTCGCCCAGTACTCATCCAGCACGTAGGTTCCAAAGCCAATCGTATGCGAGTTGGCCTTGCGGTCAACCCAGCCGCCGCAGTAGATGAAGTAGTCTATGCCGCGCTCATCGAGCTGCGCCCGGAGGTCCTCGATGGGCATGTCTATCACCGTGTCAGGGTTGAAGAACGCCCAGGGCCCCGGAGTGAGGTAGTTCGAGTCCCAGTCATCGCGCACCGCATTGATGAAGTCAAAGTAGTCGTTGGACGCCATCGGGTAGACCGACCAGCGCAGCGTATGCTCGCCGCCCTGCGGCAGCCAGAGCATCTCCGTCCGCAGGCCGGTGGCATTCTCTTCAGCATCGTAATGCAGCCATGCCTGGTTGCGATAGACGTCATCCTCGCAGATCATGCCTACGCCGTGATCCTCGCCCGCCACATACACTGACGGGTTGCCGGGCGAGTAGTAGCGACTGCGGCCTGGATCAACGCTACCGGCAATGTGAATGCGCCTGTCGCCGTCGAGCATAACGCGGTTGTCCACGATCAGGCCGAGGTCGCGGTTGCGCAGGTTGACCCACGTGTCGGCGACTTCGACGCGGTCTTCATGCACCGTGATCGCGCGCCTCAGTTCGTAGTCCGGCCCGCGGCCGACGATCAGCGGTTCCTGCCCGCTCCGCAATGAGGTGCTCCAGGCACCCTGCCCCTCGACCGTGGGTTCGGGAGAGGCCTCCAGGCGGTTGAAACCACCGCCGGGGTAGCTGACCAGCGTCTCGAACGGATAACGCACGCCATCCACGGTGATCTCAAAGCCTCCGGTGTTGAATGCGCCCCACTCGAACTGCGCGGGGCCAGCGACCGGCTCTCCCCGGTTTACCGGCTGATCCATCACCGCGTCGGCGGAGAGGGTCGGGCTGCGACCATCGCGCGTCTCGAGGCGCATCATTCCCACCACGAGATCGAGGTCGCCGCCAACCCTCGCGGCCAGTGAGGGTGTACTCAGATTCGTGATCGCGATCGTGTTCTGCTGGTCCTCATGCAGCAGGTCGCTGATGTCGAGAACGAAGCGGTATGCTTCGCCGTCATACCAGGGCTGAGCGTTGCAGACCTCAAAATCCGGCGCGTATACCACTCTCCACTGCCCGCGCTCCTGCCAGAGCAGCGTGAGCCCGCCCGAGTACGCGAAGCTCATCGGCTTGTTCACAAGCCGTTCGACGGTGCGGCTCTTCGCGCCGGTGACAAGCTCACCGTTGACCTGTACCTGCATCAGGTAGTTGGACCCCGAGGGCGAGGGTGCATCCACCCGAGCGGTCAGTTCCAGCAGCGCCGTCCGATCCTGTGTCTCCACCGGCGCGATCTGCCACTCATGTGTGGCCTGAACCGCGATAGCCTCCGGCTCAGTCACGATCTCGATAGGCTGCGACCACGCTGCCATCACCGTCATCAGTCCCAGTGCCGCGCAGATAATTGCTCGCATCAAGTTCATCCTCCTGGCGTAGCGACAACCTCGAACGCCCCGCAGCCTGGCGGATCGGGGCGCGGGTTGCCGTAGAAGTCATGTGTTACCGCCGGTCGGCGGTCTGTTGGCTGCAAGGTCTCTGCGCTTCCCGCCCCTGCCGCGGGGGATTCCGCCAGCAGGCGGTAATCACCGGCAGCGGCGTCAGCAAAGAGCGGGTCGAGTTCGGCGAGCGTGCTGTCCGCATCGAAGCCGGCCTCGCGCCATTGCTCCCACGTTGCGATCTCCGGGGTATTGCCCGTGCGCGCAGTCAGCCAGTTGCGCGGCGCGGGCATCAGATACATGAAGTAGTTCGAACGAAGCAGAGTAATATCCTGTTCGGGCGTCTCCCCCATCGACTGGTATATGTCGCCGACTGACACGGGCGAATACATCAGGCAGTTGCGGAAGAACTTGGGCCCCTCGCGGTAGTGCATCACGTGGAAGTAGCCCTTGGGCCGCGTGAAGATGTACGTCTCGTGGACTCGCCAGTTCTCCCAGCCGACATGGTAGTCGGTGAGCGAGCTATCTACGTAGAGGTTGTTGCACCACAAAAGCGAGCAGGTTGGACTGCCTACCGCTCCGTTTGTCTTCACGCGATGGCAGTTGACGAAAACGCAGCGTTCCGTGCGGTGGAGATGGTTCTGATAGTCCTCATCATTGCGGCGATGCGAATTGTCAATTGCCGCATCCGCTTCCCAGTTTTCGAACCAGCAGTTGAAGATGAGGCCATCGGCAGGCGCGGCGAAGGCGATGCCATCGTGGTTGAAGACAGGATCGGTAAGGCCGTAGTCGTGGAAGTAGCTGTTCTGTATGACGCCGAACCTCAGGTCGCGCGCATCATCACGGTAGATCCCACGATGCCGACCGGTTTCGGGATCGAGTCCGGCGCCGTTATTGATGACGATCCCCTGCGCACACCGATAGCCCTCGCCGAAGTCCATCCCGGCGATCTCCACCCCGTCAATGAAGTACTCTTCGCAGCCATCGAGGCGGATGAACGGCTTCTCGCTGGTGCCCGCGAGGTAGCAGTTGCGTATCTCGATGCTCCCGCAGCTTTCGAAGAAGAAGGTCGAGGATGCGCGCCAGTCTCCGTGGTTCTGAATTACCGCCATGTCCTCAATGACGATGCGCTCGCAGTTGCGGAAGTAGTACAGCGCGTGTCTGTACTTCTCGCATTCGGGGCTTGCCCACGAGACGCGCAGTCGCTGGCCGGAGATGCGAATCTCGTCGGTCTCGTCGGTAAAGACCTGGCGCACGTCTTCGCCGGCTACGTCCGTAAACTCCATCTGGCTGAGGTCGTGCCGCGCAAGTTCGCGGCCGGTCGGCAGCTTTGACCAGTCGCTCAGGTAGGTCTGCGAGTACTTCCCGTGCTCGGGGATGAGGTCGTCTGTATGAGCTACCGAACAAAGCGCGCAGATGCAGCAGGCAACCATCAGCAGGGGTCGGATCTGCATGGCGGTACCCTCCGAGGTGCTACTTCGGCGCGATAAGCGTCACTGCCTGGGCAGCGATCCCCTCGCCGCGGCCCTCAAAACCGAGCTTCTCCGTGGTAGTCGCCTTCACACTCACCGCAGCCTCATCCATCCCCAGCGCCAGCGCGATGTTGTGACGGATCCGCGCGATCTCCGGCGCCAGCCTCGGCCGCTCACAGATGACCGTGGCGTCAACGTTCACAGGCCGCCAACCGGCTTCCGCGAGCGTCTCCACGACGCGGGCGGCCAACTCGGCGCTGTCGGCTCCTTTGAGGGACGGGTCGCTATCGGGGAAGTGTCGCCCGATGTCACCGAGGGCGGCGGCCCCCAGCAGGGCGTCACAGATCGCGTGGAAGAGCACGTCGGCGTCTGAGTGGCCCCGTAGGCCGACGCCGATGTCGAAGCTTACACCGCCGAGAATCAGGCTCTCTCCCTCAACGAGCGCATGGACATCATAGCCCGTGCCGACGCGGATCTGCGTCGCATGATGCCCCGTCCGTCTCCCCAGCAGCCACTCAGCGCGCGCCAGGTCCTCCGCGGTGGTCACCTTGAAGTTATCCGGATGCCCCTTGCTGACGTAGACCGGATGGCCGATTCGTTCCACCAGCGAGGCGTCATCGGTGACGTCAAGCCCCTCCGCCTCCGCGCGGCGGTAGGCGTCAAGCAGAAGGTCGTAACGGAAAGTCTGTGGCGTCTGCGCGTGGTGCAGGTCACAGCGTGGGGGTGTTGCCTCGATGCGTCCATCGGCGTCGCATTGCTTGATCGTGTCAACTGCGGGGACGGCCGTCACCGCTGCGCCATAGCGCCGCGCGGCGTCAATCGAGCGCAGGATCGTCGCCTCATCAACCAGCGGGCGGGCGCCATCGTGGACACAGACGACCTCCGGAGACGCCTGTCGCAGTGCCTCCAGCCCGGCCCGGACTGAGTCGGGTCGCTCTGCACCGCCGGGAATGATCTCCCTTACCTTCTCGTAGCCGCCATCCTGCACGATGCCGCAGGACAGTTCGACGCAATCGGCTGGAATCACAAGGACGATGTCGTCAATGGCCGCGCACCCGTTGTACGCGGCAAGCGACCATTCGACCATCGGGCGGCCCGAGAGTGGCACAAACGCCTTCGGCACAGGCGCTCCGAAGCGGGTGCCTCGACCGGCCGCGGCAATGACTGCGGCCGCACCTCCCAACCGCCTCATTCCTCCTCCGACGGCGCCCTGCCGCGCACATCCGCAAAGAGCATCTTGCCCGCATTCGTCTGCAGGACGCTCGTAACCATCACAACAAGCGTCTCCCCGACCATGCCTCCCGCCTTCTCAACCACGACCATCGTGCCGTCGTCGAGATAGCCGACGCCCTGTCCGGGCTCCTTGCCATCCTTGATGACGGTGACGGTGATCTCCTCGCCGGGCAGGAAGGTCGGGCGCATCGCCCCCGCAAGTTCGTTGACGTTGAGAACTCGCACGCCCTCAAGGCTGGCGATGCGGTTGACGGAGTAGTCGTTGGTGACCACGGCCGCGCCGGTGCGAGCGGCTATGTTCACCAGGCGCGCGTCCACCTCCATGTGCTCCTTCGGAGGTGTTGGATCGTGGTAGATCATGACATCCACGTCCTGCAGCGACTTGAGGCGGTTCAGGACGTCGAGACCACGCCGTCCGCGTTCACGCTTGAGGCCCTCGGCGGAGTCGGCGATATGCCGCAGCTCCTGCAGGATGAAGTTCGGGATGCAGATGGGGCCCTCTATGAAGCCGGTCGCGCAGATGTCATAGATGCGCCCATCGATGATGATGTTGGTATCAAGCATCTTCGTGCCCGGCGGCAGGTCAGAATCCGCGCTGCGCCCCAGTTGAGCGAGGCCCGGGAAGACATAGACAAGCTGCTCCTTGGCGCTCATCGCGAAGATCACGCCAAGGATCGCGCCGCTGATGGAGGCGAATATCTGGACCGGCAGCGCGTAGTCCGTCGAATTGAAGGGGATGGTGGCAAGCAGCGCGACCGCAAGACCTACGATGGTGCCCACGACCGCGGCGAGCTTGTCGAGGACCGGAACGGCCTCCATGTGCTGAAGCCATACGATCAGCTTGCGGAATAGGAACAGCGCCACGAGAAAGCCGATGAGGCCGAAGATCGTGTTCACGCCCACCTGGAAATAGAGCAGATCAGTGCTCGGCTCGGGCCCGACAAGCCTTTCGCCGAGGAGGCGTCCGGCCCAGTGACCGAGGACCACGAAGCCGAACGTCACGGCGGCCACGAACAGGAACCACAACCAACGTATGAGCATTGATACATCCTCCCGCAGACCGGCATCAGCCGCGGTAGCGGCGTTCCGGTCCAGTTATGTAGATGACACTACGACCAACGTGCACGATATTGTGCTAAGTTCGCCCTCGCTGCTTCCGCTCCTCCTTCGGAGACAAACGCATCAGAGCGGAACATTGGGCATGAAGTGGAGCTGCCGAAAAGGGAAGTCGCCGCCGGCCTTTCGCGACCGGCGACGACTGGTTTCGCTGGACCGTGTTGTTCCGATCAGGCCGGATGCGGACTGACCGCGGTCTCGACGAAACGGAAGGTCACGCGCCCGTCCTCATCGAGATCGGCCATGATCTCGCAGCCCGATCGCGTCTCACAGGCGAGGATCTGCTCGGCGAGCGGGTCCTCGATGAGCGAGCGGATCTGCCGGCGGAGCGGGCGGGCGCCCATGGATGGGTCGAAGCCGCGCTCTGCAAGCATGTCCTCAAGCTCCCCGGTGATCGTGACGTGCAACTCACGCTCGACCAACCGCTCGTTAAGGTAGCCGATCTCAAGCTGAACGATGTCGCGAATCTGCTCCTGCGTGAGCGAGTGGAATACCACTACATCGTCCACGCGGTTGAGGAACTCGGGGCTGAAGGCCTTCTTCAGCTCGTCGGTTACCTTCGACTTCATCCGGTCATACTCACGCCGCTCCTGCTCGACCGAGCGGGCGTTGGCGTCGGTGCTGAAGCCCATGCGCGTGTTGTCGCTGATGGTGCGCGCGCCGACGTTGCTGGTCATGATGATGACCGTGTTCTTGAAGTCAACCACGCGGCCCTGGGCATCGGTCAGACGCCCGTCCTCCATGATCTGCAGCAGGATGCTGAAGACCTCCGGATGGGCCTTCTCGATCTCGTCAAAGAGCACGACCGAGTATGGCCGGCGCCGGACAGCCTCGGAAAGCTGCCCCGCCTCTTCGTAGCCGACGTACCCGGGCGGTGCGCCAATCAGCCGCGACACTGCGAAGCGCTCCATGTACTCGGACATGTCGATGCGGATCATCGCGTCCTCATCGCCGAAGAGATAGTCGGCGAGCACTCGAGCCATGAGCGTCTTACCGACACCGGTCGGCCCGAGGAACATGAAAGAGCCGATCGGCCGGCGCGGGTCCTTGACGCCCGCACGTGCTCGGCGTACCGCGCGCGAGACTGTCGTAATGGCCTCATCCTGCCCGACAACGCGCTGCACGAGCGCGCCCTCCATCTTCAGCAGTCGCTGTGACTCCTCCTGAGAAAGCTGCGTCACCGGCACACCGGTCCAGGTGGAGACGATCTCGGCGATGTCATGCCGGAGTACCTCCGGACGCGGCTCCTCGTCTGCATCAACAAGCTCCACCTCGTCCTCTTCGGCGTCCGGGAAGAACAGCATGTCGGCCGGCTCGTCCTCAAGCTCGCGGCAGAAGCTGCTGCTGAACTCGCCCGTCTCGCAGCGCTCGCGGTAGCGGCGCAGCTTCACGCGGGAGCCCGCCTCATCGATCAGGTCAATCGCCTTATCAGGCAGCGAGCGGTCGGTGATGTAGCGGCTGGAGAGATCAACCGCCGCGCTGAGCGCGTCCTCGGTCAGGTCCACGCGATGGAAGTCCTCGTAGCGGCTCTTGATGCCGAAGAGGATATCCAGCGCCTCCTCCGGGCTGGGCTCTTCCACGCGCACGGCCTGGAAGCGCCGCTCCAGCGACGGTGTCTTCTCGATATGTTTGCGGAACTCATCGGGCGTGGTGGCCCCGATGCACTGCAGTTCACCGCGCGAGAGAGCGGGCTTGAGGATGTTGGACGCATCCATCGCGCCCTCAGCCGCGCCGGTACCGACGATGGTGTGAAGCTCGTCGATGAAGATGATGATCCGGCCCTGTGAGGCGCGAATCTCCTCCATGACACGCTTCATGCGCTCCTCGAACTCACCGCGGTACTTCGTGCCCGCCACGAGGCTGGCGAGATCGAGCGCCACGAGCCTGCGGTCGCGCAGTGGCTCGGGCACCTCGCCGGAGGCGATGCGCTGTGCAAGCCCCTCGGCGATAGCGGTCTTACCGACACCGGCATCGCCGATCAGACACGGGTTGTTCTTCGTGCGCCGGCACAGGATCTGCACCACGCGCTCGAGTTCCACATCCCGGCCGATGATCGGATCGAGGGTGCTCTCGCGGGCAAGCTCGGTCAGATCGCGGCTGAAGTGGTCCAGCGTCGGCGTTTCGCTCGGGCCGTCGGCCTCCTCGGCATCCGCGCGCGCAAGCTGCAGGATCTGCTGCCGCACACGCTCGCCGTTGATGTTGTGCCGGCGCAGAGTCCGATAGGCCGCACCGCGACCCTCCCGCGCGAGTCCGAGCAGGATGTGCTCCGTGCCGATATGATGATCGCTCAGTTCCTTGGCCTGCGTGTACGCAAGCTGCAGGACCCGCTGGGCCTCGGGTGTGAACGATATTTCGTTTGAGGGCTGATCTTCCGAGCCCATGTCGATGTTGCGGCGCAGGTCCGAGCGGAGCTGCCCGAGGTCCACGTTCAGGGACCGCAGGATCTCCGCCGCCATGCCCTCGCCAAGCCTGATGAGGCCGAGCAGCAGGTGCTCGGTGCCGATGAGGTGCATGCGCATTTGCGAGGCCTCATCATGAGCGATGAGGATGGCCCTGCGCGCTCTATTTGTGAAGCGTTGCCACAATTCCATGCCGCGTATGGCTCCTTATCGTGAGAGTGCGCCGTGATTGTCAGGTTCCGCACGCGAACTCCGCAGAGTCCTGCGCCGCCCCCTTGGGGCGTCACCTGCAGGCGCACGGGAGGGGGCCAGGGCGCATTCGCATGTACGTTCGCCGCGATTGCGCCAGATGTTTCCGTCAGCCTTCCGCCGCGCGTCACCCTCCCCGAGCGCCTGCAACGAGCAACCACGCGGGCGCCATGGGCGGGCTTGTCGCTTTGTTTAGATCCGCGGGGGCATGAGCCCCACTGTAGCCTTCGCCAGCCGAGTTAACTATTCCCTCGGCCGGAGCATCTTACTCGCGGATCGGTGTTCCCTCTGATCTGGTCAGGTCGCGGAACCGTTTCAGTAGACGTTTGGTGGTGTCCCCAGGTTTCCCCTGACCGATTATTCGTCCGTCTACTTTCACAACCGGCACCAACTCTGCCGCGGTGCCCGTAAGGAAGCACTCATCTGCCGTGTAAACCGCGGTGATCGGGAACATCCTCTCGACCACCATGATGCCCTCGGCCTCCGCGCACTCGATGACCGCTTTTCGGGTGATTCCCTCGAGAATGCCGGCATCAACCGGCGGTGTGATCAGCTTCTCTCCAGCGACGATGAAGATGTTGTCGCCGGTGCATTCGGAGACCATGCCCGACTGCGCGAGCATGATACCCTCCTGTACATCGGCCTCGATGCACTCGATCTTAGCCAGAATGTTGTTCAGGTAGTTCAGCGACTTGATCCCCGGATCGAGACTCGCCGCCGAGTTGCGCCGCGTCGAGCAGGTGATAAGCGGCAGCCCGACCTCATAGAACTCCTCCGGGTAAAGCTGGATGCTCGCCGCAATGATGATCACGGACGGCTTCGGGCACTTGCGCGGATCAAGCCCGAGATCGCCCACGCCGCGGGTGATGACGAGACGTATGTAACCGTCCTCGATGTTGTTCGCCCGGCAGGTCTCCACGGTTGCCAGAACGAGTTCCTCGTGCGAGAGCGGAGGGGTCAGCATGATCGCGCGTGCGGAGCGCTCAAGCCTCGCGATATGCTCGTCGAGCCTGAAGACGCGGCCGTGGTATGCCCGGATGCCCTCGAAGACACCATCTCCGTAAAGCAACCCGTGGTCAAAGACCGACACTTTCGCATCTTCGCGCTTTACTAGCTCTCCGTCGAGGTAGATCAACTGATCCATGGTGGTGGCTCCCCGTCTGGCGGTGAAACTGCCGGTAGTGTCGCCCGTATCGCTGGCCCGGATCCAGTGCCGAGCGGCGTCAGCAACGGTCAGATTGTAGCACAGATCAACCCCACCCGCAACTTCGTGACGAGGGAGGCTAACTCCTGTTCAGGGGCCGAAAGAAGCCCCTGCTGCCGCTCCAGGAAGGTCGGTGGACACGCCGGGATCTCTGCCAAAAGAACGCCCCCGGGCTGCCGAAACAGCCGGGGGCGCATGATCGTCTCGTGTATCCCTCTCAGTGGGTCAGGCCCACGTCATCGCGCCGGGGGCCTCGAAGATCGCGCAGTCGATGAGGAAGTCCACGGCCTTGATGAAGCCCTCGTTGGCGGTCATCAGCGAGTCCTCATGCTCGATAGACAGCGGGCCATCGTAGCCGCACATGCGCAGCGTCGAGATGAGGTCCTTCCACACAAGATCATCGTGCCCGTAGCCGAGGCTGCGGAAGATCCACGAGCGGTTCGGCTCGTCGCCGTAGTGCTTCGTGTCGAGGACGCCATTGACACGCACGTTCCAGTCGTAGACCGCTACATCCTTGGCGTGGAAGTGCTGAATCACCGGGCCCTTGCTCTGCAGCCAGCGGACGGCCGAGGCCGGGTCCATCCCCTGCCACCACAGGTGCGAGGGGTCGAAGTTCGCGCACATCCGCTCGCCGCAGGCCTCACGGAGCTTGATGAGCGTCTCGGGATTGTAGACGAGGAAGTTCGGGTGCATCTCGAAGCAGAAGTTCACACCGCGCTTATCGGCGTACTTGTTCTCGGCCTTCCAGTAGGGAATCGCCACGCTCCACTGATACTCCAGCGCCTCCAGATGATCGGGCGGCCACGGGGCGGTGATCCAGTTGGGGTATTTGTCATCGGGGCCGCCTCCGGGCAGACCGGAGAAGCCGTTGACGCAGGTCACCTCGCACTGCGCGGCAAGGTCGCAGGTGGCGCGCCAGGCATCGTGGTGTTCCTGCGCGATCTCCTTGTTCGGGTGCAGCGGGTTGCCGTGGCAGGAGAATGCGGAGATCTCCAGACCGTGGTCCCTGATGCAGGCGAGAAACTCGTCCCGCTTCTTCTTTGACCCCTTCAGCTCAGCGGGGTTGGCGTGTGCGTTGCCCGGGAAGCCCCCGGTGCCGATCTCGATAGTGTCAAGCCCGGCTTCGGCGAAGAACTCACAGACCTCCTCAAGCGGCATGTCACTCCACGCAGCAGAAAGCGCTCCGACCTTCATGGCTGTGCTCCTCCCTCAGTTGTCCGTTCCAGTGCGAGACAGCGGTTATCGGTGAAACGGCCCCGGCTATCTTCTCCGCCGCTCCTCCCCCTGATCGGGACGCCGGCGGCTCTTGACCATCCTCAGGATCCACGCGACGATCAGGATCACGACCGCCGCAAGGTCGGCGGCGCCCATCAGCCCGCCAAGCACGCTCGGCAGTGGCTCATTCCAGCGAAAATGCCATGCAACGACCCATGCGGCATGCAGCAGCACCCATAGGGTCGCCACCACGATCACGATGTTGCGACGACTGCGGTTCATCTGAAGCTACCTCCGCGCCCCCGGACCCCGCTTCTTCTTTCCGACCTTCATCAGGCGTGGGGCGATCACAAAGAAGACCAACGCCAGCACTGCAAAGACACCGACCAGCGCGAGTACGGCCGTCAGCATCGGCGGCTCACCCTCTGTTGATGTGGCATCGATCCACAACGGTGTCGATAGTGGTTAGTTGGCAGTAACAATTTTCGGCTGCCAGCTCAAAGCTGCCAGCTTACGGCTTACAGCCTACCCGCTTCCGGGCAGGTCGGAACCTTATTGCGAGGTACCGTCAGTTCGTTGGCTTGCGGCTACACCTTCACCCACATACCGGCGGCCGCGGCCTCGTCGCAGGCGGCGAGCACCCGCTGTGTCCGCAGGCCATCCTCGAAGCTCGGCCACGGCTGCTCGTTCTTCGCGATGCCCTGGCAGAGGTCGAAAACCGTGTTGATGAAGGTGTGCTCATAGCCGATGATGTGCGCCACCGGCCAGTAACGCGGGCCGCCCTCATCCGGCAGGCCCATGTACGGATGCACGTCCTCGGTGGCCTGGATCAGCCGGAAGCCGGTGCGGTCGCCCGGATCCTCGGTGCTGTAGTACTCAAGCTCGTTCATCCGCTCGAGGTTGAAGCGCAGCGAACCCTTCGAGCCGTTGACCTCGAACCAGTTGTAGTTCTTATGCCCGGCGGCGAAGCGCGTGGCCTCCATCGTGCCGAGGGCGCCATTGGCAAAGCGGCAGAGCGCGATTACGCCATCGTCCACGTCAACATGCCCCATCGGCGCGTCGGCTGCGGCGCGGCCACCGAGGCCCGAGTCGAAGCTGTCAAGCTGCGGCCGCTCCTCGATGAATGTCTCCATCGTGCAGGCGAGCGATTCGATGTCGCCGAGCAGCCACAGCGCGAGGTCTATCGAGTGCGCCATCAGGTCGCCGAGCGAGCCGGAGCCAGCGATGTCCTTCTGTACGCGCCACATCATCGGCACGTCCGGTGACATCAGCCAGTCCTGCAGATACAGCGAGCGCCAGTGGTAGATATCACCGAGGTCGCCGTTCTCGATCATCTTCTTCGCCAGCGAGATCGCCGGGGCGCGGCGGTAGTTGTGGCAGATCATGTTGATGACGCCGGCGTCCTTGACGGCTTTCACCATCCGCTCGGCGTCCTCGACGCTGGTTGCGAGAGGCTTCTCGCAGAAGACGTGCTTGCCCGCCTCGGCGGCCTTAATCGCCAGTTCCGCGTGCTGGTTGTTCGGCGCGGTGATGTCCACGAGGTCAATATCGTCGCGCGCGAGCAACTCGTCCATGTCATAGATGGCCTCTTCCCAGCCGAACTGCCGGGCGCAGGCATCCACGCGCTCCTTCGTGCGGCCACAGAGCGCCTTCATGACCGGAACAGCCTCGAGTTCGGGGAAGAAGAACGGGACCTGCCGGTAGGCGTTGGAGTGGGCGCGGCCCATGAAGTTGTAGCCGACAAGACCGACGTTGATCTGTTTCATCGCACGACCCTCCCGAGCGAATAGCCTGAGTCAGCAATGAGCGCGTGATGTTTCCACGTTGGCGCGAACGGACCTGCTTTTCCCATGATTTGTGATCGGAGGGGCCTGTCGCCTGACAGGCCGATCTTTGATCGCACCATCACGCGTCAGCACAATCGGTCTGTCAGCCACCCGATTCCTCCTGCGTCCAGTCGAAGACCACGCCCAGCGTCTCCTCGCGGCTGTTGTAGAGCAGATCGTAGGCCTCCGCGCCCTGTTGCGGCGTGAAGCGGTGACTGATGAGGTCCGCGAGGCGCATGTCGCCACGCTGCAGGTAGGAGAAGAGCAGGTCCGTCTGGCGCTGCGGCGTCCAGCGGCGATGCGCATCCGGCAGCCAGCTTGAGCGAGTGCCGACGATTCGCACCTGCCGCGACACTACATCGTAGGTCAGGCACTGCTGCGAGGGCACCGGGCAGTCGCCGAGCATCAGCAGCGTGCCATGATCGCGCGCCAGCGGCAGCGCCTGCGGCAGCACCGCCGGGTGGCCGGTCACATCATAGACCACGTCCGCCAGTTCCCCCGCTGTAAGCTCCTCCACGAACGCTTTCGCGTCGGCGATATCACCGGCGAATCCCGCGTTAGCGCCATGCTCCAGCGCGACCTGCACGCGCCCCCCAGAGCGATCTATCACCATCACTTCGCGCAGGCCCATCGCGCGGAGATACTGCGTCACAAGCTGCCCAAGCGGCCCGAGGCCGATGATGACGGCCCGGTCGCCCATGACATGCTCGGCCATGCGCACGCCGGTCTGCGTGATGACGCCGAGGATCGCCCATACGGCGTCCTCGTCGGAGACACCGTCCGGCACCGGCGCCGCCCAGAGTTGCTTCATCGTCACATTGTAGTGGCTGACATGGGCCGCGGTGGCGCAGACGCGGTCGCCGACAGTCACCTCCTCGACGCCCTCCCCCACCTTCGTCACGCGACCGAGCATGCAGTAGCCGTTGTGACGCGGGTAGTGCATGAAAGGCGCCCAGTGCGTGCCCTCATCGGCCACGCCGCGGTAGCAGATCATCTCGGTCCCGGTGCTGATCTGCGTGAGGATCGCCTCGACGGTGACCTCGCCCGGTCCCGGCTCAGCAAGCTCCTCCTCGACGAATGCTGCGCTCAGTGGTGCGTCGAAGATAACTGCGGTGGTCTTCATCAATCATGACTCCCGCTGGTGTGGCGTCTGCGCAGGCGGAGTATTCGGGGCCGTCGCTGTGGGTCCTTCATGAAGGTATTGAAGCTCCCGCGACCAACCTTCCGCCGCTGCTTAGTCGAACCGGAGGCGATGGCATGAAGGTG